>Ga0316206_1001681_pt1 | contig 18159 bp, 9 predicted proteins | sample 6monthpyrite_MG_FD_204942 | JGI IMG/M metagenome (GOLD analysis project Ga0316206, IMG submission 204942) | Microbial mat bacterial communities from mineral coupon in-situ incubated in ocean water Damariscotta River, Maine, United States -... | ecosystem: Environmental > Aquatic > Marine >... | reverse complement strand
GGAGAGTTATTCATTGGTATGGGCTGGTTTGGAGTGGCAGCGGGTATGTTATTGTATGGTTTGGTCTTTGGACAACTAACTCGCTGGTGTAATAAAATGCACTATTCCCCAGTTTTATTTGCTGCTTATCCCTTTGTCCTTTATATACTTTCTAAAATGATTGTCGATGGCACCACGCATTTATTTCGCCTAATAATAGTGTTAGCCATATTATATATATTTGCGTTGTTTGCTCCCCTATCCAAGTCTACTGAAAAGAACTTTAACAAGGAAACAGAATGAGTCATTATAAATCATTTCTACTAATACCGAACCATTCAATGTCAATAGATAGTGATTTGGTAATTATTGAATCGGCCGAAGCTGATATGCTAGAGAAGCTTGGAGAAAGATTCAGTACTTTAGGTGTTGCTGCGTTTGAGACACGTGCCAGCATTACAAGTCTTTCAGGGGAATTAGATAGATCGAAACTAAAGTTGCATACACTAAGTAGCTTTGAACATGATAGTGCATGGCGTAAGGTTATAAATTACTTTCGCACTGCATTAATCCTGCCGTTTATTTTGATGCAGTATGACGTAGTCTATATTTTTTGCCCTGGTTACATTGGTCTCTTTGCATCGTTATGGTCGCGCTTATTACGAAAACCTTATGGCATTTACATCAGGGGTACGTGGCTTAATAAAAATGGAAAGACAGCATTCTGGTGGCGTAGCGCCTTTAAAGGCGCTAAGTTTATGATTGTAACAGGTGAGTCTTTCAAACGAAGGTTACAGGTATATTGTAAAAATGTTGTGAACGAAGTTCCACTCACCGCTTTAACGCCCTGTGAGGTAGATTTATCTGATCTCAGTGAACGTTCCTATTCAAGGATTATTTTTGTGGGTCGCCTTAATGAGTCAAAGGGTGTACGTGATGCTATACGTGCAGTGGCACAACTAGGACGAGAGGGAGTAAAGGTTGAATTGCTCATTGCAGGAGGGGGAACAGATGACGAGATAGTAATTCTCAATAAATTACGGGTGGAACTTGAAGTGGAGGGGAATGTTCGTTTATTGGGTCATATTACACCAAATGAATTAGGCAAAGCCTATAAACGTAGTTCAATATTTGTGTTTCCATCATACTATGCTGAAGGTTTCCCTCGGGTTCTATATGAGGCTATGATGTATTCTACAGCGATTATAACGTGTGAAATGCCGGGAACGGAAGGTTTTTTGATTGACGGTGAAAACTGTGTTTATACACCACCAGCCGATTCTCAGTGTTTAGCGGACAACCTACGGCGGTTATTAAACGATAAATCATTCACACTTAAGATCGCAGGGAATGCGCGTCAAGACGTTGAGCGTGTCTACGAATCATTTGTGGATCAATCTCATGCTCATCAAATTCTAAGGTTCATGGATACGGTTTAGTTATCTTTAGCTGAGTTTCTTCAAAATTGATATGAAAAGATTATGAAAATACTGCTTAATTTTCTCCCTTTAAAAACTGGAGGTGGAGTACAGGTCGCTTTAGATTTTCTAAAACAGGCGGAATTATATGGAACTGACCACGAATGGTATCTGGTGGCACGAATGGGTACGCCTTTTGAAAGTTATAATGATTCTGGCTTCATTAAGTCGGTTACCTTTATAAAAGATTCGATTCTTTCAAGGCTTTATTTTGAATACTTTTCATGTATACCTTTAATAAAAAATATCGAGCCTGATGTTATATACACTCAATTTGGTCCACATTGGCCAGGTGCTAAATCTATAAAAAATGTAGTTGGTTGTGCCTATTCTAACTTATTTTATCCAGAAATAAATTTCTGGGGAAAATTGCCTGTACATAAACAAATAGTTAAGAAAGGAATCGATTTTTTCAGAAAAAAGCGAATGCTAGATGCTGATTTAATTATATTTGAAACTGAAGATTTAGCGCATAGAGCCTTGGTTCAAAATGATTTGCCTGATTCAAGAGTTTCCTTTGTAAGCCCTACATCAAGTTCATTAATTGATAGTTCTAATTCGCATTCGGAAACAAAACTTAAGTGCGATAAATTGCCTGATGGATTTAAAGTTTTGTTGCTTGCAGGGTACCACCCTAATAAAAATATAGAGCTTTTGCCTAAGATATTATCGGTTATACAGAAAGAATACGGTAACAGTAATGTGAAATTTATAATTACTTTACCAGATGAGGTGTATCAAAAAAGTGAGGTGCTAAATATTGCTCGTGAAACTCATACTGAATCATCTGTTTATAATTTTGGCTCAGTTCCATATGAGGGGTGTCCCGATATTTATAATGCAGTTGATGCCGTTATTTTGCCTGCCCAACTTGAAAGCTTTAGTAATAATATAGCGGAATCATGGTCTATGAAAAAACCATTTTTAATAAGTGATTTAGACTGGTCACGATCAATTTGTGGCAGTGGTGCAGTTTATTTTAAATATGATGATCCTTATGACGCTGCTGAAAAAATAATATCAATCATTGATAATGAAAATTTAAGAAAGTCAATCATTGATGAAGGGGTTAAAATGCTTGAAACTTATCCAACTTCTGAAGAAAGATTTTTGAATTATTTAAATTTAATCATATGTGTGGCTAAATCTTAGTTGTAAAAAATGAAAAATCTGTATAAAAAATATTTTCATATCTTTTTAGCTGTATCTTATGAAACAATATTAAGAGCTTTATTCTCTTTACCAAGATATAAATTATTGAATATTCTTAAAGCTAATTTTCTTAAGATAAATGGTGCCAGAATAGGTAAGCGCGTTTATTTTTACCCTGGTGTCTGGATTACACCAGGAAGAAATTTGGTAATTGGTGACGATGTAGATCTGGCGTTAGAGGTTTTAATAACAACGGGTGGTGGCGTAACTATCGGAGATAGAACACTCATTGGATATAGGTCGCAGATACTTTCAACCAATCATGTTATTCCTGATAAAAAAGGTCGTATATTTGGTTCGGGTCATGATAAAAAGCCTGTATTGATATCTAATGATGTATGGATTGGTTGTAATGTCATAATCCTACCGGGTATTACTATAGGTGAAGGAGCAATTGTCGCGGCCGGTAGTGTAGTAACAAAAGATGTTGATGCTTTTTCTATAGTTGCTGGTAACCCCGCAAGGCTTATTAAAGAAAGAGATTAAGTATAGGATATTATTAAAAGTTGATTCTAGTGTATAAGTTAGTTTGGCTCTTCTTTTGTTTGATGATTTCTGTAGATTCTCTGCATGTTTTTAATAGGAAATTTAGGTGGTTAAAGTATGAATCAAATTGATGGTTGTGATAAATAAACTATTAGTCCATGGGCTAATAATATATAGTTTATATGGACTTGGATAATTAGTAGTTTAGATTATTAATAGTGTTACATTTTGTTGAGTATACCAAGGGAAAAGTGCAATAGCGATAGCAAGACAATTCAGAGAGAAGAAAAAATTTTCATGTGGCGTTTTTGGTTACAGGCTATTGCGTGTATACAGTTGGGTCTGATGAAGAAATGGTCCGAGAATATGTTCGCAATCATGAGCAGGAATAGATCTATAGAGTCCAGTTTTCGAGTACCCTGGGGAAATGAAAGCCCTTTGAGGGCGTGATCTAATTAACACCCAGCTTTGCCGGGAGTAATTTAACTATTTTTATTTTTTTTGTAAGGTAAACGAATATGAGTAATATGTATACAGATGGTATGTACCTTGAAAATACATCAAGTTGGCATACTGAAGACTCCCCTTGGAAAGCTAGACAAATTATTAAAATGATAGAGAGAAATGATCTTAAATTTAATAATGTGGCAGAAGTAGGGTGTGGTGCGGGAGAAATTTTAAGTCAATTATTTAACAGTATTAACGATTTAACAATAAAATACACTGGTTATGATATTTCTCCACAGGCAATAGAGCTTGCGAAAAGAAATGAAAGTGAACAAGTTAAATACATCGGCGAAGATATTTTAAACGATCAGAATAACGAAATCTATGATTTACTGTTAATGCTAGATGTATTTGAGCATGTGCCTGACTATATGGGTTTTCTCGAGAATTGTAGACATAAGGCAAAGTATAAAATATTTCATATCCCTTTAGATCTTCATGTATCATCTGTTTTTCGAAATGCATTTATTAAAGGGCGTTATAGTATTGGGCATATTCATTATTTTACGGCAGAATCTGCATTAGCTACGCTTAATGATACGGGATATGAAATTAAGGATTATTTTTATACTAATGCAGCTATTGATTTATTTAAGACGCATCCTTCATTTAAAAAAGCTTTAGCTAACTTACCAAGATGGCTAATATCGAGATTTAGTACGGCATATTCAGCTCGGATTTTGGGTGGTTATTCATTGCTTGTTCTTGCAGAATAAATTATAAGTCAACATTATTAATAGGAATTATTGTTGTTTTATTTTAATAAATATTCTGTATGTTCTTATTGATCTTGTTCTTATTAAATAAGTAAAGATGCTGTATTGTTTTTTATTTACTTTGTCTCTCTATATATTAGAGAGAGGTCTAAAAATAGGATTTACAAATCAATAATTATGAAACAATTTCTCTGATTATAAGTGTCCGTTAAACTGGGAGAGGTTCAGGGCGACCCCACTTATTCTATAGTTTGAACGAAGTTTTAACTGACATATTAGGCAAAAAAATGCAGAGGATAGCAAGTTTTATTTTAAGCATTGTTAGGCTGGACTTCTGATAAAAGGAACTTTATTCTTCCTATACGAATTTATGCGAAGAATAATAAATAGTTTCCAGTGCGTTCTACTTATCAGCAATCTGTTAGTTTCCATGAACTAGCTATAAACGAGGTCAGAAATAAGCGATGTCAGAGAACAATTGATTCTAATATTAGTGTGATCGAAAAATAGATCTGTTCCCTTATATTCTTATATATTCTTATATATTATTAAACATAAAAAAAGAAGGGATTAACTAAAATGAATAAGCAAGCAAGCTATTTGTGTGCATTAAGTTTCATGCTGAGTCTCGTTTTCACCACGGCCGAGGCTGCGACTATCAGCATGCAGGTGGATACCTTCGATGTTTCAGCAAACACGACAGTGATCTTTAGTCTTGCCGGAAATGGTTTCACCGATAATGTTGATGGTGGCGATTTCACGTTGGCCTGGAATTCTACGGTTCTCAGTTACAGTGGGATTAATATAAGCAATGCTCAGTTCGATACGGTGTTTATCGATGATAGTAATGTCGCATCAGGAACACTCGATAGTGTGTTTCTGGCAACCAGTATATTTGGTGGTATCGGGCCAGACTTCGCGATAGGTGAAATCACTTTTGAGGTAATTGGATCTGCTGGTTCCACTACCACCGTTTCGCTAAATGATGCTTTAGTTGGTTGGGTAGCACCTGGTGCGAAACCCGTTAGCGTTAACTATACAAGTGCAACGGTACGGGTAGTGCCAGTTCCTGCCACCTTATACCTGTTTGCCTCAGGTTTTATTGCGCTGTTTTCAATTAGCGGCTTTAACAGGCGAATTGACGTAGTTAGATTTATGAATGGGAAGGCCAGAGCACTTAGGGCAGGGTTTGCGTGGCTGCTGGTTTTCGCGGCAGTCGTTCATGTCGAGGCCGCTGAGGCTCCGGTTGGGCTTGATAGTAGGCCTGTAAACACGACGTGCTTAGCCTTCGACCGACCTAACATAAATGCTTCCGTCGAACTCCAACAAGTTTTTTCTTCACTACCGATCGCCAAAGTCGTCCTTTTGACTCAGCCAGCAAGCGACTCTTCGTATTGGTATTTCGCCAGATTCGACGGTATCATCGGCCGGTTTGCAAACACCCCTAGTGTATCGAGCTGGGAGACTGTACTTGACCTTAGTGAGGCCAGTGGTAGTGGCAAGGTGGCCTTTGCCTCTGATGGAGGGTTTATTCAGCTGCTTTTTCACCCCAACTACCCGATTGACCCCCGTGTTTTCGTTAACTATTCGACAACTGGCACCCATGGCGAAGACATCGATATCATCGTCTCCAGCTTTGAGATGCTGCCTGGGGGCGTAGCGATCGATGGATTATCCGAGGTCATTCTTATAACTCAGCCTCGGGGTACCTTTCATCAAGGTGGCTTCATGTCCTTTGGGCCCGACGGTCTTTTGTACTTTGGCATCGGTGACGGCACTGACCAGAGCGATCCCACCAATCGCGCGCAAGATTTGACTGATTTTCGGGGGAGCATCCTTCGCATCGACGTCGACAATGTTCCGTTTGGAGAAGTCTATAGTATCCCATCGGACAACCCCTATGCGGATAACCCACGTTGTGGCCCGGTTGGAAATTCATCACCGTGTCCGGAGATCTTTGCTCCGGGATTCCGCAACCCGTTCAGAGGTGACATTGATTCTGTGACCGGTGATATCTGGGTGGGTGACGTTGGCTTCGGCTCACGTGAAGAAATCGATAAGGTCATCAAAGGCGGCAACTACGGCTGGAACGTATATGAGGGCACACTGTGTGTGGGATACAGTGGAAATTGTGCCGACACAAGCTTGATTGAGCCAGTGGTTGAATACAGTCACGCAGACGGACAATGCGCCGTCATAGGTGGTTATGTTTACCGCGGTAACACTATTTCGGAGTTGCAGGGAAGATACCTGTTCGCAGACTACTGTTCCAGCAAAGTCTCGGCGGTCCAGTACGACACTGACGGAAATCCATTTGAGGAGATTCTACTGCCGGGTGGCACTGGTATTGGCCAAATCTTGACCTTCGCCCGTGACAGCGATGGCGAACTCTATGTGGTCACGGGTTCAAGGATCTACAAGATCGTTGACAAGAGTGGAGGGGGAGCTACGTCTGCTCCAGCAACTCTAAGCCAGACTGGCTGCTTTGTGGCAGCTGAACCTACGATTCCTGCATCCGGTTTGATTCCTTATGACCTTAACTCCGCGTTGTGGTCCGATGGGGCCGAAAAGCGCCGGTGGATGGCACTGGCTGAGGGCACTACCGTGAATATCGATGCCGACGGGGATTTCCTCTTTCCACCCGGTACAATACTCGTTAAGGAGTTCGCTTATGACGGCGTGCCGCATGAGACGCGCCTTCTGGTGCATCATCTGGATGGAATTTGGGTCGGTTATTCCTACGAATGGCGGGCAGACGGGTCGGATGCAGACCTACTCCCGGCAGGCAAGGTAAAGGTCCTTCCCTCTGGGCATACCTGGACTTACCCCTCGAGCGCCGAATGCGTGCGCTGTCATACGGATATCGCTAATTCATCTTTGGGCCCGGAACTAGCGCAATTGAACCGCCAATATAATTATCCGAGTAGCGGAGTCCAGGCTAACCAGTTGGAGACTCTGGCGCATATCGGTATGTTTGATGCGGCTTTGCCTGATAGTGTTGGTAATTTACCTAAACTGCCGCAAATCGATGATGAGAGCCAATCAGTCGACTTACGCGCCAGAGCTTATCTGCATGCCAATTGTTCAATGTGCCATCAACCCGGTGGCCCAGGGCAAGGCCCGGAGGACTTCCGTTATTATGTCGCGGGTGTGGATATGGGCATTTTAAATGTGCTGCCGACACAAAATGATTTTGGCATCGTCGATGCTCGCCTACTCAGCCCAGGTCATCCCGAAAAATCGATTATCTCTTATAGAATGCATAGCCTGGAGCTGGGTCGTATGCCGCCACTCGGAACAGCAGTCGTCGACCAGCAAGGCAGTAATCTGATCGATAGATGGATTCGTTCCGGATTAGGCTTTGGGATTCCAGATAGTGACAGTGATGAATTGGCAGATAATCTGGATAATTGTATTCTAGATGCGAACGGTCCGCTCAGGCCTGATGCGGGTGGTAACATTCAACTGGATACCGATGGTGATGGTTATGGTAATCTTTGCGATCCTGACTTTAACAATAACGGGATCGTGGATGTATTTGATTTCTCAATATTGAAATCGGTATTTGCTTCAACTGCGGCGAGCGAACAGGATCTTAACGGTAACGGTGTAGTGGATGTTTTTGATTTCAGTAAGCTCAAGTCTTTATTTGGTAAAACACCTGGGCCATCGGGTTTGGTGCCTTAACTTTAAGAAATTGATACAGCCACTAACTTAGAACCAGGCATATGCCAAACATAAAAAAACAAGAAGGGATTAACTAAAATGGATAAACAAGTAAGCTATTTGTGTGCATTAAGTTTCATGCTAAGTCTCGTTTTCACCACGGCCGAGGCTGCGACTATCAGCATGCCGGTGGATACCTTCGATGTTTCAACAAACACGACAGTGGTCTTTAGTCTTGCCGGAAATGGATTCACCGATAATGTTGATGGTGGCGATTTCACGTTGGCCTGGAATTCTACGGTTCTCAGTTACAGTGGAATTAATATTAGCAATGCTCAGTTCGATACGGTGTTTATCGATGATAGTAATGTCGCATCAGGAACACTCGATAGTGTGTTTCTGGCAACCAGTATATTTGGTGGTATCGGGCCAGACTTCGCGATAGGTGAAATCACTTTTGAGGTAATTGGATCTGCTGGTTCCACTACCACCGTTTCGCTAAATGATGCTTTAGTTGGTTGGGTAGCACCTGGTGCGAAACCCGTTAGCGTTAACTATACAAGTGCAACGGTACGGGTAGTGCCAGTTCCTGCCACCTTATACCTGTTTGCCTCAGGTTTTATTGCGCTGTTTTCAATTAGCGGCTTTAACAAGAAGACTAATATAGATCGATTGCAAATCTAACGTAGTTATGCTCGAATAAAAAAAACAAGACATATATGGACGCTCCACTAATGTCAAACAAATAAAACCAATACCATGTTTATTATTGAGTGTCCTGTTGAGCTAGCGTCTTAACAGGAGCGAATTTTATGTTGGGACGTTGTGATGCCTTAGCAATCGCAATGGCGTCATTGTGATCGTTCTTATTGCCTTGAACAAAAAGTTTACGTGCTGGGCTGGTAATAACTTCACGTCATGACCAAAAGAGTTAAAAACTCTTCCCCAGTAATGACTTGAGTAACAAGCTTCCGTGACAATAATGCTAGGTGGTTGTTGTATTATAAACTTAGTCAACGCTTTAAGATTAAACTAGTATTGTTCATGATGGGCCAGAATATGCAGCTCCTGTAGATGCAACTGAGTGTACAAAACAGTTTGGCGTATTACGATGCCGAGTTCTTGGGAGCGTCCATCTCATCACCCACTGTAATAAAGTAAAATTCGAGTTATATTAAAAAATATAAACACACAAATAAATTATCTATATTTTTACTAGAAAATTAAGATTTTTAATAAAATATGAAATAAAGGTAGATAAAACGGAATGTCAGGCGAGACAATACCTCAACCGGGTGTTGAATGGATTTTAAAAGTTTTACGTTGATTATTGTTTAAGGAAAAACTGTTCACAATTTTTTTTACAAACCGTTCGAGTGTAGCCGAAAGTAATGTAGGTTTTTTTACGACATATAATGAATGCTATACCTTAGATTGTAAGGCATAGGTTTAGGAATCTGTTACCCTGTCTTTATAGAGTCTTTATTGATTGTAATATATTATTTTAGTCCAGCACGTATATTTGAAAAACTCAAGTATTATTTTTAATCGACAATAAAGCATTATGATAATAAATATGTCAATAATGTTTCATGTTCTTTAGCTTTTCCCTAATATGTTCAGGTCTGCTGAAGGGCGAACCTGGTAATTTAAAGTCCTCTCTAGTAAATAAATTGTTTGTCTCTCATCCGAGTTAATTTATAGATTTTGTTTTAAATTGAAGTTCTAAATATTTTTAGACTTAATTTCCAATTAATTTAACTTAAGCTATTCCATACTTCATTATTATTAGGCAAAATAGCGCCTATTCTTTTATAATAAAATTAGTTATATCTTATATTCTAATAATGGAATATGTATTTATTAAGCAGGGTGTTTTATGAAGCAAATTTTACAAAATTTAGAAAATGGCGATACAGTTTTAGAAGAAGTACCCTGCCCACGCGTGAAAGCAGGTCATTTATTAATCAGAACTACCACATCACTTGTATCTGCGGGTACTGAAAAGATGATGGTGGACTTTGGTAAAGCCAATCTTATCGATAAAGCTCGACAACAACCTGATAAGGTTAAAATGGTTTTAGACAAGGTTAAGACAGATGGTCTTATGCCTACCATTGAGGCCGTAAGAAGCAAAATGGCCCAGCCACTGCCTTTAGGTTATTGCAATGTGGGTGAAGTTATTGAGGTTGGTGCCGGTGCAGAAGGTTTTACAGTAGGTGACCGTGTTGTATCAAATGGCAAACATGCAGAAGTGGTTTGTGTGCCTACGAATCTTTGTGCAAAAATCCCTGAGTCTGTTGATGATGAAGCTGCGGCTTTTACTGTAATTGGAGCCATTGCATTACAGGGAATTCGTCTAGTACAGCCAACATTGGGTGAAGCAGTGGTTGTTACCGGCCTTGGATTAATTGGGCTTGTTACAGTTCAGTTACTACGCGCTAATGGTTGCCGTGTTTTAGGGCTGGACTTTGATCCAGCTAAACTTGAAATGGCACGCCAACTAGGTGCTGAGACTGTGGACCTGTCTAATGGGGAAGACCCCATTGCTGCAGCTCAGGCATTTTCCCGTGGACGTGGTGTAGATGCGGTGCTTCTTACGGCATCAACTAAAAGTAATGATCCAGTTCATCAGGCGGCTACTATGTGCCGTAAGCGAGGCCGGGTTGTTCTGGTAGGTATCGTTGGTCTTGAGCTTTCTCGAGCTGATTTCTTTGAAAAAGAAATTACTTTTCAGGTTTCATGCTCATATGGCCCAGGACGATATGATGCTGATTACGAAGAAGGCGGACAGGATTACCCGGTCGGTTTTGTTCGTTGGACAGAGCAACGTAACTTTGAAGCTGTATTAGATATGCTGGACGAAAAGCATATTGATGTTCATCCATTAATTTCACATCGATTTGCATTAGAAAAAACCAAAGATGCTTATGAGCTTGTGGCGAGTGGTGGGCAGTCAATGGGTATTTTATTACAGTATCCTGATGCACAGACAAAAACTCTGGATGAAGTGCGTAAGCAGACAGTAAGGCTGGTTGAGTCTGGCCAGGCAAAAGCCACCGATAAAGTCAAAGTCGGTTTTATCGGTTCGGGTAACTATGCAACGATGGTTTTAATTCCGGCATTTAAAAATACCGGTGCAGAAATGGTGTCTGTAGCATCCAGTGCTGGCGTGAGTGGCGTGCATGCGGGAAAGAAAAATGATTTCAAAGAAACGACGACAGATACAGAAGGCTTAATTTCAAGTTCTGATATAAATACTGTTGTAGTTACTACACAGCATAATAGCCATGCAGGTTTTGTGTGTGATTTATTAAAAGCGGGTAAGCATGTTTTTGTTGAAAAACCACTGGCGTTGAAACTTGATGAATTGGTAACAATTGAAGAAGCCTATAAAGCTGCATGGAATAGAGGTGATAACCCATTGTTAATGGTTGGTTTTAATCGGCGTTTTTCTCCACAAATGCAAAAAATAAAATCTCTACTTGAACGAACAAAAGAACCTAAGTCATTTATTATGACGGTTAATGCGGGTGCGATTCCGGCAGATCACTGGACTCAGGATAAAGCTTTAGGTGGTCGTCGTATAATTGGTGAGGGCTGTCATTTTATCGATTTACTACGTTTTCTTGCAGGTTCACCTATTAGTGGTTATCAGGCCATGATGATGGGTGAAGCTCCAGGTATTGAAATTCGGGATGATAAAGTCAGTATTACTTTAAGCTTTGAAGATGGCTCATTTGGTACAGTACACTACCTGGCCAATGGTAATAAGTCTTTTCCGAAAGAGCGCCTGGAAGTATTTTGTGGCGGCGGTATTTTGCAGCTGGATAATTTCCGTAAGCTGAAAGGTTATTCATGGCCCGGTTTTAATAAAATGAATTTGTGGTCACAGGATAAGGGAAACCAGGCCTGTGCTGCTGCTTTTGTTGATTCTGTAAGAGAGGGTACGTCTTCGCCTATCTCTTTTGAAGAGCTTATAGAGGTATCAAGAGTTAGTATTGAAATAGCTGAGTCTTTAGAAAAGTAAATCAGTTATGAAAATAGCAAAGCTATTGCTGTATTTTAATACGGTTAAGCATCTCAGGTTAAAACAGTTTGTTTTTAATTTTATTCGACGATTTCCTGCTAAACTGAAAATCGTCGATATTTCAGATGTTGAGTGCTTTCAATTAACGTTAATTGCACCAATTAAATATAAGAATAAAATTAATAATGAATCTGTTTGTTTTTTAAATGAAACGAGAAGTTTTGATTACATCTCTGACTGGGTCTGTTTAAATGAACCTAAGTTGTGGCGTTATAACTTACATTACTTTGATTTTTTACTTGATGATGGTGCTTCTGAAGCCGTAAAAGATAAGCTGATAAATGAGTGGATTTCAGTTAGTCATAATTTAAAAGAAGATGCCTGGGAGCCATACCCCATATCTCTCAGGCTAGTTAACTGGGTTAAGTATTTTATTGTTTATAAAAATAATACCGTTCCAGCGCATTGGTTAAATAGTCTCTATCAGCAGACCCAGGTCTTTTCTAATTCTATTGAATATCATATTCTTGCAAATCACTATTTAAAAAATGCAAAGGCGTTGTTTTTTGCAGGTGCATATTTAAAAACAAATGACTCTAAAAAGTGGTTTGATAAAGGTAAAAAAGTTCTAATTGAAGAAGCTAAAGAACAAATTTTAGATGACGGGGGACATTATGAAAAAAGTCCGATGTACCATTCAATTATGGTTGAAGATTATCTGGATGTTATCAACTTACTCAATTCAAATTCATTAGAAATTTCAGCGGATGCAGTCGGTTTCTTAAAACAGCAAACTATAAAATCTCTGGGGTTTTTAGCTAAAATTTTAATGCCTGATGGTGATATTCCTTTATTTAATGATTCTGCTTTCAAAATAGCGCCTCATCCGGATTTAATATTTAAGTACGCAGACGATTTGCTTGAGTATAAAAGGAAAGATGCATTTCAAGATGATGGTGTTGTTTCACTGGATGCTAGTGGCTATTACATTATCAAAAGTAATAATAGTCAATGTATTATAGATTGTGGAAGCATTTCACCCGATTATCAACCGGGTCACACCCATTGTGATTTACTTAGTTATGAATTATCAGTTGGCGTTAAAAGACTCATTGTTAATTCAGGCTTATTTGATTATGAAAGCTCAGACGAAAGGGAATATTGTCGATCAACCAGAGCACATAATACGATTCAAGTTGATGATAAAGAGCAGTCTGAAGTTTGGGGTCAATTTCGGGTGGCTCGGCGAGCAAAAGTTATCAATTCTGATTTATATATGAAAGATAACGTCAGTGTTTTTAAAGGAAGTTACAGTCCCTATTGGTCTTCTAAAAGTGCCATTGTACATTCGAGAGACATAAGAAAAAGGCAGGATGTATGGTTAATTAAAGATCATGTTAGTGGGAGTGGGAATCATGTTGTCAAGAGTTATTTGCATTTACATCCTGATTGTAATTGCCAGGTGAATGATGGTGAATATAATCTTTTTATGGGTAAGATTAAGCTGGCAAAAATAACATTTTCTGATAATGTTGAGACGTCAGTTTCTGAGTCCTGGTATTACCCGGAATTTGGTGTCAGGCAGAAAAATATACTAATAATCCTTACCTATGTAGGGCAACTACCTGTTAAATTGGAAAATAGAATTACCATTCTTAATTGATTTAAAATGAAGATACTTTTTTTTACACATTACTTCCCGCCAGAAGTGAATGCACCCGCATCACGCACTTATGAACACTGTAAAGAGTGGGTCAAAAATGGACATGAAGTGACAGTTGTTACCTGTGTTCCAAATCACCCTCAGGGGCAGGTTTATCCCGGTTATAAGAACAGGTTATATCAGCGGGAAGTCATAGATGGCATAAACGTTATTCGATTATGGACTTATATTACTGCCAATGAAGGGTTTATAAAAAGAACACTTAATTATGTTTCTTATATGTTTTCGGTTATTTTCTATATTCCTTTTTTGCCCAAACACGATGTTTTTATTTCTACTTCGCCGCAGTTTTTTTGCGGTCTGGCTGGTTATTTTGTAAAATTATTTCGGCGAAAGCCATGGATTATAGAGATAAGAGACCTATGGCCAGAATCAATTGTTGCGGTAGGTGCTATAAAAAACAGAGGCATAATCAAGGTACTAGAGTACCTTGAAATGCTTGTTTATAACAAATCTGATCATATTATACCGGTTACTGATGCATTTAAATCGTATATGCTTAACAAAGGCATTGCAGATAATAAGATTACAGTTATTAAAAATGGTGTTGATTTAAACTTCTATGTGCCTGATTCAGTTGAAAAAACTAATGAGTATGGAGAAGTGCTCGTTAATAAGTTTGTGGCTTCTTATGTGGGAACTCATGGAATGGCGCATCATCTGGAAACAATATTAGAAGCGGCTGAAATTCTAAAAAATAGAAATGATATTGTTTTTTTGATGGTTGGGCACGGAGCTGAAAAGAGTAAGTTGTTGCAGCTAAAAGCCACTAAAGAACTCAACAATGTTATCATGCTCGAGCAGCAAGATAAGAGCAAAATGCCATTGCTGTGGGCCTTGTCAGATGTAAGTCTTGTTCTTCTAAAAAAATCAGATTTATTTAAAACCGTCATTCCCTCTAAAATATTTGAAAGCATGGCTATGAAAAAGCCAATTGTTCTGGGTGTAGAAGGTGAAGTTAAAGGTATGATTGAAGAAGCGGAATGTGGCATACCAATTATGCCTGAAAGTGCTGAGGAATTAGCAGAATCGGTTGTTGAACTGGCAGATAATAAAAATAATTATAATAAATTTTCTGAAAATGGATATCAATATGTTTCAAAATATTACGACAGAAAAGTTTTAGCTAAACGATTAGAAGATATTATGTATCAACTAGTAAATAAAAATTAGAATTTTTATGGATGTATTAAATGAATGTTAGCGTAGATAAAAATCAGCTTTGTATATGGAAAGAAAATGTTTTTTTCTGGGGTGCTTTAGGTGTATCGCTGTTAATTTTAGGGTTTATTTATTTTGATGGCCTTCAGTTGATGGAAAAATGGTGGGCGAACCGTGAAGAATACGGCCATGGCTACATAATTCCATTTATAACTTTATTTCTAATATGGCAAAAAAGCGACCAGTTAGAAAAAATGAAGTTCAATGGCTCATGGTTGGGTGTGGTTTTAACTGCTGCTGGTTTGTTTTTATATTATGCTGGTGAGCTAAGCTCTTTGTACACCATCATTCAATACGCATTTGTTGTTGCTGTATTTGGTGTAGCCCTGTCTTTGATGGGGCGAGAAGCTTTTAAGGTTATTTTTGTTCCGCTAGTCATATTGCTCTTTATGATCCCTCTACCTAATTTCATTTTTAATAATCTTTCTTCACAATTACAACTTATCTCATCTGAAATTGGTGTGGCATTCATTCGTTTATTTGACATTAGTGTTTTTCTTGAGGGCAATGTCATTGACCTGGGTGTTTATAAACTGCAGGTAGTTGAAGCCTGCAGTGGTTTAAATTATCTGTTTCCTTTAATGACACTCGCTTTCATCTCGGCTTATTTTTTCACCGGTGCTTTCTGGAAGAAAGCGATCATTTTTCTGTCATCTGTTCCTATTACTATATTAATGAATAGCCTCCGCATTGGTGCAATTGGAGTAACCGTTGAATATTGGGGGCCGGAAATGGCGGAAGGTGTTCTGCATGATTTTGAAGGCTGGGCTGTGTTTATGAGTTGTATTGGTATTCTCATTGCTGAAATGTGGGTGCTGGCCAGTATTGGTAAGGATAAGCTGCCATTGCGAGAAGCATTCGGTCTGGATTTTCCTGAGCCAACGCCTAAAGATGCAAATGTTGTTTACCGTGATATACCGAAACCTTTTTATGCGTCATTAGCGATCATTGCGCTGGTGGCTATCAGTGTGCTGGCTTTGCCCGAGCAGGTTGAGGTTGAGCCGCAGCGTAAAGCCTATATTGAGTTCCCACTTGAAGTTGAAGGCTGGCAGGGTAAAGCGGGTTATCTGGAACAAATTTATATAGATGTATTAAAGCTCACTGATTATGCAATGAATGATTATCGTAGACAGGATGGTGGCCAGGATGGTGGAGAGGATGGCAGCTCAGTTAATTTTTATTCAGCCTATTATTCATCACAGAAAAAAGGCGCTTCCGCTCACTCCCCACGTTCCTGCATTCCTGGTGGTGGCTGGCGTATTGCGAGCCTTACCCAACATAAAATAGAAGGTGCTCAAATAGATGGTGTTCCACTAGAAGTTAATCGCCTGGTTATTCAAAAAGATGAAAGCAAGCAACTGGTATATTACTGGTTCCAACAACGGGGCCGAATAGTAACCAATGAATACATGATGAAATGGTGGTTGTTCTGGGATTCTATGAATTTACACCGTACGGACGGTGCCTTAATGCGCTTAACTACAGTGTTACAACCGGGGCAGGATCTTTCCATTGCGGATAAACGCCTGGAAGATTTCAGCCGTAAAATTGCTCCCATTCTTCCTGAGTTTATACCCGGCAAGTAAAAGTTAATTCAATGCTGTATATTTTTGCTTTTATTGTTTCACTGGTTGTCACCATGATTTTAATTCCGCCCATTATGAAATGGGCGGATAAAATTGGTGCCATCGATATTCCCAATGCACGCAAGGTGCATACGCAGGCGGTTCCCCGGGTGGGGGGGATTGCTATGGTTGTGGGAAGTGTTTTTTCGATTATTTTACTTGCGGATTTAGACCAGCAATATATTTCAATTCTAGTGGGTTTTCTGGTTATCTGGGGCTTTGGTTTATGGGATGACAAGTGTGATCTCAATTATAAAATTAAATTCCTGGGCCAACTGCTGGCGGTGGTTATTGTGGTGATTTGGGGGGATGTTGTTGTCCGCTCATTTCCATTTGTCGAAGGTGCACTTCCTGATTATCTAGCTATTCCTTTAACCATCTTTGCACTGGTAGGCATTACGAATGCCATTAATTTATCCGATGGGCTGGATGGGCTTGCGGGGGGGACATCTCTGATTACCATTAGCATTATTGCGTTACTCGCCTTTGATGCCAATGGTGAAATGGTGGTGTTGATAGCCATGGCAATTGCCGGTTCTATTCTGGGTTTTTTAAGGCATAACACCCATCCCGCACGGTTGTTTATGGGGGATACGGGGAGTCAGTTTCTGGGGTTCAGCCTCGGGGTGTTAGTGATTGTTTTAAGTCAGTCGGTGAATTCTGCAATGAGCCCGCTTATTCCCCTGTTCATATTAGGCCTGCCGATTTTAGATACCATGGCAGTAATGGGCCAGCGCATTTATGAGGGGCGTTCGCCTTTTTCGCCGGATAAAAATCATATACATCATAAATTACTCGATATCGGCTTTGATCATTATGAAGCGGTATTTATTATTTATCTGGTACAAAGTGTGCTGATTTCAGTTGCTTATTTTATGATGTATGAGTCAGATGCATTACTGCTGATTATTTACATTGGCGTGAGTATTTGCGTTTTTGGTGCATTTAATATCGCACGTATTAGACGCTGGAGTTTTCACACAAAAGAAGAAATTGAAGTAACGAACTTAAGGCGAATAGTCAGATACCTGAGAAGCAAAGGTCTGTTAACCACTATGCCTACGTTTTTTTTGACGTTGGTAGTACCGCTATTGTTTATCTCGGCATTTGTTTTTGCTGAGAATATCAATGTTGATATGGCTGTATTGGCCACACTGTTACTGGTTGTTTTGGTGCTTGCTAGTGGTTTCAACTTAAAACCATCAGATATGCTGGAAAAGGCAGTGGTTTATATCGTATCAGTTATGGCTGTTTATCTAATGCCGTTAAGCGATTCGAAAACAGAATACGCGTATATTATAAATTACTTATATGTTTTGGTTGCCTTAGCATTCGCGCTTCGGGTGCGTTTTTGCTATGACAAAACCTTTCAGATAACCCCGCTGGATTATCTGGTGATAATCCTCGTAATAATTGTGCCAAACCTCCCAGAATCGCATCTAGAGGATAGCGGTATCGGGGAAATGGCTGTAAAGTTAGTCGTTCTGTTTTATGCCAGCGAAGCCATTATGGGGCT
>Ga0316206_1001680_pt1 | contig 18160 bp, 18 predicted proteins | sample 6monthpyrite_MG_FD_204942 | JGI IMG/M metagenome (GOLD analysis project Ga0316206, IMG submission 204942) | Microbial mat bacterial communities from mineral coupon in-situ incubated in ocean water Damariscotta River, Maine, United States -... | ecosystem: Environmental > Aquatic > Marine >... | reverse complement strand
CGCGAGAGGATATCGTCCCAAGCAAGCACACGAGATGGCGGTGACTCGCTTTAAAAACGCCGAGAAGGCAATAAAGTTAACTGTTCCCGTGGTAGGATACATCGCTGAGAAAATAACATTAGAGTGGAGCCCTGAACAAGTGGCGGGTCGCTTGTTTAAGGATGAAAATATTTCTATTAGTCACGAGACAATTTATCAATATCTTTTAAAAGATAAGCAACTTGGTGGATTTCTTTACGAGCATTTGCGTTGCCTAAAAAAATCGCCGTAAGCGGTATGGCACCAAACTCCACGATAGAAGGGGTCAAATTGTCGGAAGAGTTAGTATTGAAAAAAGGCCTGCGATTGTTGATAAAAAAATACGTAGAGGTGACTGGGAAGCTGACTTAATTATAGGTAAAGGTCACAAAGGCGCTCTAGTTACTCTAGCAGATCGTAAGTCAAAGAAATTAAAAACTGCTCGAGTGGAAAATAAGGAAGCCTATCCTGTAGCAAATAAAGTGAGTGAGCTTCTGGAGGATGAAATCGCCTGCACCATCACCTTTGATAATGGTAAAGAATTTGCTCATCATGAAAAAATGGCAAACGAAACTGGCGCTAAGACTTATTTTGCTCATCCCTACAGCTCATGGGAAAGAGGTCTTAACGAAAATACAAATGGACTCATTCGACAATATCTACCAAAGGGCCGTAGCTTTGATAATGTAACTGATAGTGAGGCTCAATGGATTGAAGACTCTCTTAATAATCGGCCTAGAAAATCTCTAGGATATTGTACTCCCAATGAAATTAGTTCTGGTGAAAAAAGAGTTAAGCTAGAATAGTTTTTCCTAAAGTCCGCCGCAATAATTTATGAGCGAAGCGAATTAATTCTTGCAAGGACACATTTGCGCCACAATGGTTTCGAATATAAAAAAATCTAATCGCAAATGTCTCGAAGTGAATAATTATTTTAAGTTGGAATACTTTAGGCTTGCCTAAATTAAAAATATAAAATATATGTTCTACTCACATCAAAAAGTTGCACTTGTTAGTTGAATCCAGGGATTAACTTTATTAACTTTATGTATCGTTGCTGTCGTTTTTAGTTATGGTGACAATAGACTCATAATTCAAAAAATTAATTTTGCCTGGTCAGTTTTAGCCTCCACCTTTAATCCATTAATCATATTCATTATCCTAGGTATTAGAGTAACAAGTCTTAGTGCGGTGGCTGGATCTATACTAGGCGGGCTTACAGCGGTAATCTGGAGTATCTTTTTTGTGAGTTCTTCCGGTATTGTTGAAATGTTTCCTGGTATCCTAATAAACATGTTTGTCATTTATCTAATCTCACTTTATCTTAAAAGAAAATGAGAATTTTTCATAAATTCATATTGATATGCTTGAGTTCGGCATTATTCCCATTATTTGCAATTTCTTTAATTTGGATTAACTTTCAAAATTTGTATTTATCAAATAAATTAGACCAATTGATTTCAAAAAAGTCCCCAATCATTCAACCGAAAAATATAACATTCAATTTTAACTCGGGAGATGTAATTAAAACTGATTTTGAAAATATTCTTAACGTATATAATACCTGGATAGTTCGTAACAAAAATAATTTAATTAAAAATCAAATCTTAACTGTTGTTAAAGTAAAAGTTAAATATGTGGGTAAATGTTTAAAGAATGAACGACATTTATCCGAATGGACATGTAAGTTTTTCAAAGAAAAGGACTTAGAAGATTTTACATCTAATTTTTTCAATTTTCTAATTATCATAACCGTTTTTTTTTCACTCATAATTGTCTTTCCGATTTATCTTATAGTTAAAAAGCTAGTTTCGCCGCTTGAAAAAATCTCAAATTCATTAATTAATAATCAAATAGAAGAACTAAAGGAGTTTGAAAACAATACTGCGATAGAAATTAGAACCGTTATTGTATCTTTAAAGGAATATGTTGAAAAAAGAAAGGAGTACCAAAGAGTAATAGATAAAGAAATTAAAGAGGAATCTGAATTTAGGATTGCCAGTCAGGTAGCACATGATATTCGATCTCCATTGGCAGCACTTGAAATGATATCCGCAGGAATAAGCTCTCTTTCTAACACAGAATCGGAAATTTTATTTGGATCTATAGAGAGAATAAGAAGTATAGCAAATAACTTGCTAAATAAAAATCCTTTAAATGAAAAAGATACTCACTTTTTAGTGTCAGATATCTTAAATGAAATAGTTTCTGAGAAACGGGCAGAATATAGATATAAACAAAATCTAAAGATCTATTACGAACCTAGTTTGTCCAACTACGGTATATTTATAACTTGTAATGAAATTAAATTCAAAACTGTACTTTCAAATCTAATAAATAACTCTATTGAAGCCTTCGATGATGATGATGGAGGAGAAATTCAAATTCAAGTAAAGGTTATAAATAATGAGTACACAATAAGTATAGTAGATAACGGAAAAGGAATCCCCGAAAGATACCTAAAAGATATTTTCAAAAGAGGAGTCAGTATTGGGAAGGAAAATATTTCTGGTGCGGGTACAGGATTGGGACTTTTTCAAGTAAAAGAATATATAGAATCAATATCGGGAAAAATAATAATAAAAAGCAATTTAAAATATGGAACAAGAATCGAACTAACCTTTGCCATGCCTCCGAAACCTGATTGGTTTGCAAGAGAAATTACCCTAAAAAACTTTAATCGTTTTTTTATAGCAGACTCTAACGATATAAATCATAAAATTTTGAAAAATAAATTAAAAGATAATTTTAATGGTGAGATTATATCTACAATTTATCTACCAACCATTTCACAAAATAATAGTCTTGCTAATAATATATTTTACCTCATAGATCTTGAATTTGACCAATCTGATATAAACGGGATTGACTTTATTGTAAGTAATAAAATAGAAAATCGATCAATTCTTCTAACATCGAAACATAAAGATATTGAAATTCAAAAATTATGTGAATATCACAAGATTAAAATCCTACCCAAATATTTAATTCAATTCATCCCAATAGTGATTTAGGCCGGCAATGCCCAGTCAATCCGATCACGGCCAATTGATTGCAGAAAATCATTGGTCAGGGAAAAGTGTTTGCAACCGAAAAACCCACGATAGGCCGATAATGGCGAAGGATGTGGTGCTTTTAATACCAGATGTTTTTTAAGATCTATCGCCGCTCCTTTTTTTTGAGCGTGACTCCCCCATAATAAAAAGACTAAGGGCGAATTTCTTTCATTGAGGATATCCACCACTTTATCGGTGAATACCTCCCAGCCTTTTTTTTGATGGGCAGCTGCTTGGCCCGCTGCCACGGTCAAGACGCTATTGAGTAATAAGACTCCCTGGTTGGCCCAAGACAAAAGATGTCCATGCTGGGCAATGGGAGCACCTAGGTCCGAGGCGATTTCTTTATAAATATTTGCCAACGACGGGGGAGTTTTTATATGGGGTGGCACCGAAAAACTCAACCCATGGGCCTGCTCGGGGCCGTGATAGGGATCTTGCCCAATGATAACCACCTTGACCCTATTGAAGGGGGTGAGATTAAAGGCGGTAAAAATCTCACTTTCTTTTGGATAGACTAATTGCCCTCGTTGCAACTCCCCTGTGAGGAATTCTGCGAGCTGCAACATATAATCTTTTTGAAACTCAGGATGCAAAAGTTCCCGCCAGTCGTCGGGAACTTTGCTCAAAAGTGCTGTTAAATATTCAGTGGGCAGCTGGTTATTTAGATTCATTGTACAATCTTCTAAGAACGAATTGTAAGATGCCTCCATTTTTAAAATAGGCCAGCTCATCTGCAGTATCGATACGACTTAGAACATCGATAGTTTCGCTTTGTCCATCTGCTCTTGTGACAGTTAAAACATATGTCATTTGCGCTGCAAGCTCTCCCTTTGCAGTCAGTGAAATTTTCTCACTACCATCTAAATTGAGAGTTTCTCGGCCCGCTCCACCAACAAACTGTAGCGGTAAAACCCCCATACCAATTAAGTTCGAACGGTGTATTCTTTCAAAACTTTCAGTGATAACCGCTTTCACGCCTTGTAGAAAAGTTCCTTTAGCGGCCCAATCACGGGAGGAACCAGTGCCATATTCTTTGCCCGCAATAATCACCAAGGGGGTGCCCTCAGCTTGGTACTTCATCGCCGCATCGTAAATGGACATTTGTTTACCAGAGGGAAGATGTAAGGTATAACCTCCCTCCACTCCAGGTACCAATTGATTCTTAATTCTAATATTCGCAAAAGTTCCTCTCATCATGACTTCGTGATTTCCCCGGCGCGACCCGTAGGAATTAAAGTCTTTTACAGCAACACCATTTTCCTTTAAATATTGACCGGCTGGAGAATCAACCGCGATGGAGCCCGCTGGAGAGATATGATCCGTGGTCACAGAGTCACCTAACAGCGCCAAGATACTGGCATCTTCAACTGCGAAGCTAGTGATTGGCCCATCCTTAATATTGTCAAAAAATGTTGGGTTTCTGATATAGGTACTCTTGGCGTCCCAATCAAAATTCTCTCCCGTTGATGTCTTTACCCCTTGCCATTTTTCATCGCCTTTAAAAACATCGCCATAACGGTTTTCAAACATACTTGTTTTTAAACTCTGGTTAACTGTTTCAGCGATTTCTTGAGTAGACGGCCAAATGTCTTTTAAGAAAATATCGTTGCCGGATTTATCAACGCCGATCGCATCTCTAGTAATATCAACTTGCATACTTCCCGCCAGGGCGTAGGCCACAACGAGCGGAGGGGAAGCCAGATAATTCGCCTTAACGTCGGGGCTAATTCTGCCTTCAAAATTTCTATTACCTGAGAGAACAGACGTCGCCACCAAATCTCCCTGATGAATCGCCTGTGAAATCGCCGGCGGTAGCGGCCCCGAATTCCCAATGCAGGTGGTGCAACCGTAGCCTACCAGGTTAAATCCTAAAGCATCGAGATAAACTTGTAGGCCAGACTCCACCAAATAATCCGTCACCACCTTAGATCCTGGGGCGAGAGATGTTTTAACCCAAGGTTTGACTGTTAAACCCAGTTCGCAAGCCTTCTTAGCAACGAGGCCCGCGGCCAACATCACAGAGGGATTAGAAGTGTTGGTACAACTGGTGATAGCGGCAATCACCACGTCACCATTTTCAATGGTATAATCTGTACCCGCGACCGCCATTGGCGACTGCTTGGCAGGCTTAAATACTTCACCTAAGGCCTTGCCAAAAGCATCCGCAGCGGCGCTAAGAGCAATTCTGTCTTGCGGCCTTTTGGGCCCAGAAATACAGGGCACAACGGTCCCCATATCCAGCTCAACAACAGAGGTAAAGGCCGGGTCGGCCTCTCCGGCATGTGACCATAAACCCTGCTCTTTAGCGTAGGCTTCAATAAGTGCAAGATTTGCAGGACTGCGCCCAGTAAGTTTTAAATAATCGAGGGTAGCCTCATCGATGGGAAAAAAGCCACAGGTGGCACCATACTCGGGCGCCATATTGGCGAGTGTTGCCCTATCCGCCAAAGGCAAACTCTTCATACCCGCACCAAAAAACTCCACAAATTTTCCCACCACGCCATGCTGTCTCAACATTTCAACGACGGTTAAAACTAAGTCTGTGGCGGTGGCGCCCTCTGGTAGACGACCTGTTAATTTAAAACCGACGACATCGGGAATCAGCATGGTCACCGACTGCCCCAACATTGCCGCCTCGGCTTCAATACCACCGACACCCCAGCCTAATACTGCAAGTCCATTGATCATTGTGGTATGCGAATCTGTTCCCACCAAAGTATCGGGATAGGCGACAGTCTCGCCATCCTCTTCACTCGTCCACACCACATCGGCCAAGTATTCTAAATTAACCTGATGAATAATGCCGGTGCCGGGAGGAACGACTCTAAAATTTTTAAAAGCGCCCTGGCCCCATTTTAAAAAATTATATCTTTCGTTATTTCTAGTATATTCCAGTTTAACATTCTCTTCGAAGGCATCCGCATTGCCAAAATGCTCCACGCTAACGGAGTGATCAATGACGAGATCCACTTGAGAAAGTGGGTTTATAGAGGTGGCCTTGCCCCCCAGCTTAACCATACCCTCGCGCAAAGCTGCTAAGTCCACGACGGCCGGCACACCAGTAAAATCTTGCATCAGCACTCGCGCCGGATAATAAGCAATCTCTTTGTCGGATGATTTACTTTTAACCCAATCATTTATCGCCACAGCATCATCCCAAGTTACGCTTTGACCATTTTGTTTGCGCAGTTGATTTTCCAATAAAACCTTTAAACTCTTAGGGAGCCTATCTATTTCGCTCAAACCCTTGCTCTTAGCGGCCTTAAGTGAATAATAAGCATACGATTTACTGCCTACATTTAATGTCTTTTTAACATCTGTCATACATACCTCTTTAAATTTAATTGAAAATTCGTCATTATCTTATCCTAAGATCAGCTATTTATCAAAACTCATTGGGTTGAAATATTGCTCATTCCCGTGTATTACTCAACACACAATAAAGAGGAAAAAGTGGCGATTCAAGTTGACCAATTATTTCAGGATAAACGCAAGCATATCTTGCCCTTCCAATTCAATGAGGAAGTTGCGCATGTTTTTGACGATATGCTGGCGCGTTCGGTGCCTTTCTACCACGAAATTCATAAAATCATTTTGGACCTTATAGACAGAAAATACACCGAGGGAGAATTGATCTATGATTTAGGTTGCTCTACCGGCACCACCATAAAAATCATCCACGACCATTTAAAGAAAAAAAATATTCTTTCACGTTACGTGGGAATTGATAATTCCCTGCCCATGTTAAAAAAATGTGAAGAAAAACTGTCTGCCAGTGATATTACCTGTGTAAAATTACTTCACGGTAATTTAGAGGATATGGAATTTACCCCAAATAAATTTGTCATTATGAACTACACCCTACAATTTATTGACCCAGAAGAGCGCATCCCTCTGCTCAAAAAAATATATGACTCCCTCCGGCCAGGAGGAGTTTTTATTCTCAGTGAAAAGATCGTCAGTAATGATCAAAGAATCGACCCCCTTCTAGTAGAATTGTATTACGATTTTAAAAAACGCAATGGTTACTCAGCGTTAGAAATTTCACAAAAGCGTGAGGCTTTAGAAAATGTTTTGCGACCGGTGACTCCAGAGACCCAATTAAAGTGGTTAAGTCAGGCAGGTTTTGCAAGAAAAGAAATGATTTTTCGCTGGTATAATTTCGCCTGCTATTTAGGTATAAAAGAGTGAGTGCAGATTACCTCCACTCCTTTTCAAAAAACTGTGATGTCAAAGCATTAAAAAAAATATGGGATGAAAGATCTCAATGGATGCAACGAGATTCTGCCAAGAAATATAGAGAATTAATAGATCGCCTACCCATAGTCGATAAGGTATCCACAAACTTTGAAAAAAGTATTGTAGAGATTGGGAAACGCCACGAAGTCAATGATGAAAATCATAAATTAATCATTGAAATGGCTAAAGAATTAATTCCTTGGCGTAAAGGCCCTTTTAATATTTTTGGCATCGACATAGATGCAGAGTGGAAGTCGGATTTAAAATGGGATCGTATCAAGTATTCATTGGGGGATCTCAAAGATAAAAAGATTTTAGATATAGGCTGTAATAACGGGTATTTTCTCTATCGGATGGTCTCGCAAAAACCAAAATTACTTTTGGGGATCGATCCTATTTTACATGTGCAAACACAATTTCGCTTGCTCAATCATTTTGCCCAAGTACCTTGTATGCATCACGAACTTTTAGGTGTCGAACATATGCATCTGTTTAAAGAAATGTTTGATGTCGTGCTCTCGATGGGGATCATCTATCATCACCGTCACCCCCTGCAACAACTGCTAGACATTCGAGAGGCCTTAAAACCAGGGGGTCAAATTCTGATCGAAACCCTCGGTATTCCAGGCCAAGATTCCATCTCCTTATGCCCAATAGATCGTTACGCTAATATGAAGAATGTTTATTTTATCCCTACCATAAACTGCCTAAAAAGCTGGCTCGTCAAAACAAAATACACCGATATCCAAGTCGTTTCGACCTCGCCAATGACGGTAGCAGAACAACGCCTGACTAATTGGTGCCCTCCTCCACATCAAAGTTTTGAGAATTTTTTAGATCCTATAGACCATAAAAAAACAGTCGAAGGCCATCCCGCTCCTATAAGATTTGCCCTTTCTGCACGGAAAAAAAAGATTTAATCTTCTTAGTTTTTCAACCTCAAGAAATTTTAATGTGCCTAAAATTTAACATGCTGCTACCCTATACATAATAGATCACAATTAAGTGACGTGGAGGAATGGTTATTATGTCGCATAAACTTTATGTGGGAAATATTCCCTATACTTTAACCGAAGAAGATTTAAACAAAATTTTTTCTTTAATTGGAGAGGTTTTCTCTGTTAAGATTGTTACCGATCGTAGCGATGGTCGCTCTAAAGGTTTTGGCTTTGTAGAAATGGGCGACTCTAATCTAGCATTAGAAGCAGCGCGCACCCTCAATGGTCACGATATCTCAGGCCGTAAACTAAGGGTTGATATTTCGAAACCGAGAGCGGCCTACGCTTAGAGAAATTGTAAATTTTGTCGTAGGCCCTTTATTGGCATTTTCTGGCCGCGGAAAAAACAATAGGAGCGACCGGAAAATTTTAAAAAATTTCGATCTATTATAATGCCCGAACCATCCGGCATCGCATATAAAGGAATTTTAGTTTTTTCTGTATAATCTTTCAAGGCCAGATCATAACGATTTGAGTTTTTATAATGTGGAAAAAAATCAAAATTAACCAATTTTAAAGCATTTAAATTTTTTATATTCTCTTCATTTTCATCGCGATCAAAGCTAGGAAAACCTGCAGTGTGGATAGTAGGACACATTAAGATTGCACCGGCACTAAGCCCCGTCAGAATGCCACCTTTTTGTACAAATTCTCGCAAACGACGAAGCAGCTTCTTTCGTCTTAAATTTTTCAAAAAATAATAAGTATTACCACCACTTAAGTGGATAATATGACTTTTAAAGGCTTCCTCCAGCAGCACATCACTATAGGGTATATCAATAGGAAAATAATAAAATTTTGTTATATTAAACCCCTGGTAATGGCGTACAAATTCCTCATAATATTCTTCCGAACCGTAATAACAAGAGGGAATATAAGTAATTTTTGGCCGACGTATATGGGTCAATTTTATAAGCGCAGAATCGAGTTCAAAGTTTTCATCTTCATGCCCACCTGAGTATAAAACAAGTTTCATAACCCTTCTCTGTATTCACGAACTATTTTTAACATACCATTAAATATTTTTTTTTGTCTCTCCGTTTTAGTGATTTTAACTCTTTTTCTATCGGGATCGAGGTTTTGATATTCTCGAAATTCAACCAAAATATCGGAGAGCTCTTCAGCACTAAGTTTAGGTTTAAGGTTTTTTAACTTATCAACTACATTTGTGATTGAATCCCCTGTAACTCGGTCAAATTTATTAATAATTCCTGAGCGCATCGATAACTCTAATAAAACTTTGTCTTGTGAAATTTTATCAAATTTAGCGACTATTTCGACCAGTTTAATATAGGCCTTTTGAAATGCTGAGATTTTCCTTTTTCTATAAGCAGTCAGGACAAGGTCCTCTTTTTTGGCATAATTTGATTTTAAAATATCAATAAACTCACTATTTTTAAGCAATTTACTTCTGCTAAGAATTAATTGAGGAAAAACTCTTAAAATATCTCTCATGCAAAAAATAGCATCCCAATTTATACCGTCGGGAACTTTTTTCATTCCTCTTAGGGCTTTGGCCCTTTCAAAGTAGGTAAATTGTCTTTGGAATTCTTCGGCTTGTGGTAAATAATTTTTTAATAGAAAAAGCACATATTTATGGGAAAAACCAATCTTAGATAAAAGGTTTTTAAGCTTTTCCTCAGCGAAGATTTCATTAAACTTTTTTAACAATCGATCATTCTTAAACATTTTGATATTTTTCTTTTTTTTCGTTTTTAAATAATCCACAATTTGAATAAAAGTTTGTACTGTGTATTTTGCCTTATCCTTTTGTTCCTTTATACTGGTGGAATAGCGATCTATATCATCATAGCGATACTCCTCGTGGAAAAGGCCAAATTGGCGAACAGAACCATAATCAATAATTCCTCCATCCATTAAGATATTATCGCCATCCCAATCGAGCCAACAAAAAATGTACTCACTCTCCATTTTGGCGGTTAAGTTGGCGAAGGTCTGATTGAATTGGGTTAAAAAGTAATCATAGCGTCTATAATCTTGCACCGGTACATCTTTCCAAATTCCACCCGCCACTTGTCGATCAATATAATAATCGACGATTTTTTTAAGTCCTTGGTAATTGTCTTGTTTTAAAAATCTAAAGATATGCGATGGCCTCAATAAATTTTCATGGGCCCTAATATTTATCGAGAGCCCTTTGGGGAACTCTATCAAAGCCAGAACTCTTTCAGTTTTCATATGATTGCGATGAAAAACTTCACTCATGAATAAAGTTGCTAAGCCTTCATCAATTTCAGAATACCCACAACCATAGGAAATAGTGGGGTCACCCGATTGAAAATATTTTTTATATTTAATGGTGGCAGGACTGAGACAAGTCGCTCCGGTGCCACAACTAGAGATGTCCCAAAGACGCCCTTGATGTTTAACCATGCCATTCCAAATGCTCCTGCCATCGCCTGAAGTTTTCCCTTGTTTATTAGGGTGCTGCATTTGTAAATAACGAGTCGCCATATATTCATAGGGCAATTTATCCTCTTCCCTAATGGATGTCTTATTCTCTAGATCCCACTCGTTGATAATTTGAATGCTAAAGGTGGCCAATATTATTTCCGTTAATGCTCCTGTTAGTTCATGAGGATGTTCTTGAGGTATCAAACCCATTTCCTTAGCAAATTCAAAATTAAAAAAAGCGACTTTCCCACCGTGTCTTTTGCGTGCAGGGTATTTTACAAATCCATTGGGAACTTTTTTTTGAAAGGGGTGGCGGCCATCGATTGAAGAAAAATGACGATAAGGATCTTTCTCCAGCACTTTTGATTTATTTTTTTTTAGTGACTTCATCACTTACTATTCTATATGCTTGACAGATTTCTGCGAATATCGCGGCAAATTTATCGTTATTTTTAAAAAAGAAAGAGTAAAATTGTCTTATAATTAGAATATGTTATAATCGCCACCGAGAACTAAAGAAAAGAGGGAATTAGATGAAGTATACAGTTTTAGAGTCTGGCAAAGAACAAAATACAAAAGATGTTATTGAACAATTCGCGTTAGATATCCTCATGGGTCTAACCTCAAAAAAGAAATTTCTATCCTCAAAATATTTTTACGACGATAAAGGTAGCCAAATCTTTTCGAAAATCATGGACTCAATCGACTATTACCCTACCGATTGTGAATTTGAAATTTTTCATAATAAAAAATCTCATATTACAAAATCTATCCGAGAAACTCTCAAGCAAACACATGACGATTTTAATGTGGTGGAATTAGGCGCAGGAGATGGTCGAAAAACCAAAATCCTTCTTGAGGAAATAATTCAAAATAAAATCGCTTTTAATTATTTTCCCATCGATATTTCAGCGGAAGCCTTGGACATGCTGGGAAACACTTTTAAAAAAGATATTCCCGCCCTGCATATGCACGGCGTAGTTGGCGAATACCAAGATTCTCTCAAGTGGATTCAAGAGAACAAATCGGGGCATAATCTTGTCATGTTCCTAGGCTCCAATATTGGCAATTTTAATTTCACTGAGGCGATGGTTTTTCTAAGAACCCTCTGGCAATACTTAAATGAAGGCGATCTTGTGCTTATTGGCTTCGATCTCAAAAAAGACATCGACATTATGTTACGCGCCTACAATGACTCGGCAGGGTACACAGCTCAATTCAACCTCAATTTACTCAACAGAATCAATCAGGAATTAGGCGCCAATTTTGATCTTAAAAAATTTCAACATTTTGGCACGTATAACCCGCAACTAGGCTCAATGGAAAGCTTCCTCATTTCACTTGAGACACAAGAAGTTTATGTGGATTATTTAAAAAAGGCCTTTCACTTCAAAGCGTATGAACCTATTCACTTAGAATACTCCTACAAATATTTATTAAGTGAGGTTGAATTTCTCGCTAAGGAGTCGGGTTTTGAGGTTATTGAAAATTTTAAAGATACAAAAGGTTGGTTTACAGATTGCTTATGGAAAGTAATAAAGGATTAATATGAAATTTATAAAACTTATGAAGCTACTAATACCTCTCTTTATTTTTTTAAATTCTGCCTTAGCTAATAATTTAGAAAATAAAGACTTAAACCTAGTGGGTCGTTTTAATTATTTAAAAACTGAAGATAGCAGAAATCTCTATGGACACAACTTTTATTTTTCCATCCAAAAGGAAGACAAAACGATTATGGCCTACCCCACAATTATTAAAGATAAAAAATTGGCCAAACTGATTAAACAAAATTTGCAGCAGAGCTTTCATATCAATGCTCGTTTATTAAAAAATAAAATTGTCATAAAAGAAAAGACTTATACCGCGGCCATTTTAAACTTAAATAAGGCGAAAATTATTAATTTAGCGGCGCTAGAATCTAAATTTAATAAAAAAGATAAGCCCAATGGAAAATATGACCCACAAGGAATCAATATTTCCAAAAAAGTTACCATCATGGACCCCCATCCAGAAAACCAAGGGATCACGGTAAAGCATGTCAACGATCGTTTAACAAATACTGCCATCTTTGCTGGAGCTGCTGCAATTTTAGGCTCCTTTTTTATAAAGTAGGTTTAATGTCTAATTTCATGTGGGGCGATAAAGAAACCCAATTTTTTTATGACCTCTCACCCGATAGAATTCTCGATGCTGTGGATGCCCATGGCTTTCGCACCACCGGCAGGTGCCTGGCCCTCAATAGTATGGAAAATCGCGTTCATGAAGTGGAAATAGAATCTCCTTTTTGTCCCACTGAAAACCCCACCCGGTCAGATTACTTTGCCATTACTAAGTTTTATCGCCCCGGTCGTTGGACACAAGAGCAAATTTTAGAAGAGCATAAATTTTTAAAAGACCTAGAGGAAAGTGAAGTTCCCATCATCGCCCCTATCGAAAGAGCTGGTAAAACCCTCTTTAAATGTGCAGAAACCGACCTTCTCTATGCCATTTTCCCAAAAAAAGGTGGCAGAAATCCCGATGAATTAGACACCGATCAACTGGAAAGGCTAGGCCGTTTACTGGCACGTCTGCATAGTGTTGGCAAACAGCATCTTGCACAACATAGATTAAAATTAGGCCCAGCAAGCTACGGTCAACAAAACTTAGACTTTATTCTGGCGGGCAAGCATATCCCCGCCTATCTTGAATCCAATTATAAAGATTTAGTTAAAATCTTATTAGACAGAATTACCCCCATGTTTAAAAATGTCATCAACCAACGTATTCATGGAGATTGTCACTGGGGGAATTTGATTTGGGATGAGCAACAATTCACTTTTATAGATTTTGACGATATGGTGAGTGGACCACCAGTACAGGATATTTGGCTATTATTGCCCGGAAGAGATGACGAAACTAAAAAGAAAAGAGATATTTTTTTAAACGCCTACGAAACTTTTTTTCACTTTGAAAATTCAAGCCTCAAACTTATTGAGCCATTGCGTGCCCTGCGCTTTATTCATTTTTCCGCTTGGATCGCCAAGCGCTGGGAGGACCCGGCCTTTAAATTGGCCTTCCCTCATTTTGGCAGCGACCATTATTGGAACGAGCAAATCCTAGATATTCGCGATCAACTCGCAAATATCGAAGCCCCCTATTGAACCTCAACAGTTAAAAATTACAAGGTCGTTATAAACGTCTTGTGCTGCGTATCGTTTCTGATATGGTCCTCAAAATTTATTAATATATGAGTAATGGTTAGACAAAAACCATTACTCAAACCAAAAAGGAAGATATAATGCAAATAAAAAATCTTATTGTCCTGGCCATTTTGGCCATTTTTGTAGGTTGCTCAACTAAAGTTTCTGTTGTGACGACAAATCAAAATCAACTAGACGAAGCTGTTGGTATTTTAGATGATGCCAATGTTACGATTAGCTATAATGATAGTAATGATACTGTAAAAATATTGGCGGAAAATTTAAATGGGGTTCCTCTGCCATTAACCTTAACAGGAGTTAGAATTGGAGAAATGAACCTTGCTCAGGCCAAAGAAATGTGTTCCATTCTGGGCTTTACCGATCTCAACAACACAAATTTTCTAACAATTCTTGCCTCCACCAACCGTGAAATAAAAAATGATGGTGGTTTTAGCAACTACCCACACCTAAAAACTTCAAAGTATCCCGTTTTACATGTTATGCCTGCTCTCAATAATATTTTTTCTGCATTTTTCGACTTTATTCCTGAAATTTCTTCTTACTATTTCACGGCCCCCACTGTGACTCAAAAATTTTACCTTCACTCTTTAACTTGTGCAGGGACAACTCAGGCCCACTTTAGCAATAATAACAGCTTTAATAAGGATGATTTTCTGAAAGGAGCGCTGGAAGGTCAATTAGCAACTTATATGCAAAGTTCAAATAATGTTTATCAACAAAGTAATTTTTTTCTTGTTAAAGAAGCTCAAGAGATTTGGGAAAAGGAAGAGAATAAATCTGGTGGAGCTAGAATTAAATCTGAGATCAACTTCCTATCAGCTGCAAAAGAAGGTGCTGCTGAAATTTGCTCGAGGTCAGGCCATAATGGATTACTTTTCTATAGCGTAAAATATGCGACCTCAAAAAATACCCCAGAAATTATTTATCGTTATGATAGTGCAAATGGCCTGTGGGTAGAATCAACAGCACCAAGTGCCTATAAACTAAATTATAAATATATCGATGAATTTAGAGATGTCAGGCATAAGCTTGAGGTTCCAAGCGTTTTCCTTGATAATATCTACTGCTTTTAAACAAAGCTTATAGCGCTATAAAAATTACCGACGACGATAGTTTTTTCTAGACACTAATTAGAGTTATGTTAGGTTTGCCCATGCAAAAAAAAATCACAACCACCCTTTTATTCTGCTTAATGACTTTTATAAATACAAAGGCCGTAACGGCCAGCGCAGCAGATCAGCAAAAATCTCTTAAATACGACCCCGAGTATACCTCTGTTGTAGAAATTTCCAGCGATGAGACGATTTCCATCTACAATACAGGTGGCGCTCTGGAAGTCCAGGCGAGGCATGGCTTCAGTGGCAATTTGCGAGGGGCAGTTGATGGAAAAATAGACGAAATTGATGCCGAAGATTTTACTCTCGGAAGTTTTATTAAAGAGCTAAAATTAAATAGCGCAATGGACTTTGAAAATACCGGGCTCATTTTTTCTGTGGGTAAGATGCCCACTGGCGCCAAGCTCGATACAAATAGCCCGCGCAAGGTAGGTGGGGTCATGGGATTTAGACTGAGTATAAAACCCAAACAAATACCCCTCATCCAAAATTGGCTAGAAAAAAATAATCTCAAGATTACACGAATTGATATTACTCGCTACGATGCCGACAGTGAAGAGCGCATGGAAATTTCCGATTTGCGAGATGCGGACATGACATCATATGCCCTCTATTTACTACATATGTCCGAAGAACGTCATATGCTGAGACCCTTTTTTATTCGTAAAAAACCCGATGGAGATAACCCTTATGGGGTAACGTCCAATACTCTTGGGGTGGTCTACGCTAGGCAGGAACGATATAAACCCGAATACTTCGCGCTGGCACATACTAGTGAATCTCCCTTTTTGGATTTAGAGTTACTCGTTCTAAGTGCTGGGATTGAAGTATCCCCTGGCATTAGAAGTACTCTTATTTATAGTAGAGCCGAGGAAAACTTTAGCGATACTCAGACAGAAACTTTAGATTTTTCCTTTTCAAAAAAGCTCAAAAAAAGCAAAAGGCTTACCATCAAAGGAAATATTGGTGCCAAATACGAACAGGAATCTAGTTCATCAGAAAATTCAGATGAACAAATCTTTTATATCCGTATAGAAACTAAATTCTAGCCGCAAACATGGTTTTTTCTAACCACACTTTATGGTTTTCACCCTAGTTATAGTGAAATATCAATGCTAATCAGAACCTAGAAATGCTAGGGGAAGATTATGCATACGGCCATTAAAAATTCACTGATCGAAAGATTAAAAAAGGAATACCAGCTAAAAAAACAGCGCAATAAATCCTATTCGCTAAGGGCCTTTTCCCGTTTCTTGAGTATAGACCCTAGTAATCTTTCAAAAATAATGAATGGTCAACTGACCCCGGGTAATAAGTTAAAAGAAAAATTAGCGCATAAACTGGGTATCAACTCAAAAATAATTTTAAACTCGCCATCCTACCGCAATACTGATGACAGCGTTTACTCTGACCATGCCCTCGATATTTTTTCCATCATATCAGACTGGCATCATTACGCTTTATTAGAGATTATTAAATTAAAAAAATATCGAAATAAATTTAACAAAGCTTCCATCGCCAAGGATCTAGGAATATCCATGACAGAATTTAATGCTGCCGTCGCCAGACTTATTAATCATGGACTCTTAAAACTCAATAGCAAATCTGGCAAAATGGAAAATAATTCGGAATCAAGTTCTTCGATCCTAAACGTCAACACCAGCACGGCCCATCGCAATCAGCAAAAACAAATCTTAGAAAAAGCGATTGATGCCCTGGAAACTATCCCTCCGGAAAAGCGCTCTCAATCTTCTATGACTTTTGCATTAGATAGAAAAAAGCTACCCATGGCGACGCAAATGATAAAAGAATTCCGCCGGGAATTGGCCGCCTTTTTAAGTGACAGTAATAATTTGGACGATGTTTATCATCTTTCAATATCATTATATCCAACAACTAGTATTCACAAACAACAGGGAGAAAAAAAATGAAAAAATTATTTCTAGTATTATTATGTCTGACAAGTTTTACAGTTTTTGCCAACAGAGAATCTGGCGGAAGAAGAGCCTCTGCAGCTTTTTTTATAAAGTTTACCAGTCCTGGTAATGGCATTGACCATAAAACCTTTTCATTAGCGGAGCAACTTATCATAGAAGCCGAGGACAATGACTTTGTAAAAGAAAAAACGCAAACGAGATGGGGCAGAGAAGGTGAAGTAACCATTTGCATTCTTTTCCAAGGAGGAAGCTTTGACGGTGTCGGTCCATCGACAGATTTTATTAAAATGTTGGCGCCCCTAATTATAGAGGATACCTTAAAACAAGGCTTAACGAGAACGCTTGTTTTCTCTTCTTTTTCCTGCAAAGACATCACCCAGGCAACTCTGCAGAATATTCACTCCTACCTCGATTAGGATAAATATTACGAAAAACAAAACCATGCGCAATGATACCCATTGCGCATAATTCAACTAGAAGGAGAATCATTATGAAGATACTGAGAATTTTTTTATTGGGATTTTTATTTTTAAATAGCAATGCCTTTGGCACCATCATCAATATTGCAGGAATAAAACACTCTTGTACACCAACAAATAGTTCACCTGAAAACTCCTGTGAGTATAAACCAGACAAAACTAGATGTTCGGCCAAAGTATTCGACCGTATGGAAAGAATTCAGGATTTAAACTGTAAAGTTTATAATGTGTATACACTATCTTGTAATATATTTGATGGTTGCGGACGCTTTGTAACAAAGACGACTGAATTTGAGAGGGAGCTGGTGCATGTTGAGCTGGGGAATTGTGAATGAGGTAGACAATTTTCCTATATAATTAATCCAATTGAGGTTGTGCAGAAAATCATAGTCATTTTTTATTCCTCACAGTAAAAATCACTAACAAGATCAATCTAAAAAACCTCTATGATTAGTTTCACTTTAGTGAGTTAAAATAAAGAAACTATTAATCACAATCACTATATTTTCGACTCTACTTTTTGGTAGCATGTGCGCCAATGCTATGCTCGGTGGTACGACAGGAAATCCTTTATTCTTCACAACTGCTGCAGGCCTATTTACGGCCGCCGGTTTGAATGAGTACAAAAACTGAGGTCCAGGTAGCCTCAGTGGCATCATTACCCTTCCTCTTATAATTCTAGGATTTGTTTTTCTCG
>Ga0316206_1001679_pt1 | contig 18163 bp, 12 predicted proteins | sample 6monthpyrite_MG_FD_204942 | JGI IMG/M metagenome (GOLD analysis project Ga0316206, IMG submission 204942) | Microbial mat bacterial communities from mineral coupon in-situ incubated in ocean water Damariscotta River, Maine, United States -... | ecosystem: Environmental > Aquatic > Marine >... | reverse complement strand
GTGCGCCTACGGCGCACTATAACCCAATAATGTTTTTGCTTTTATTAGCGTGTTTTGCGTTTATTTGCGGTAAAAAGCTTCTGCCTTTGACCTTCCGCTTCTGGCTAGTTTGAGTCATTGCCTACTACCAGAGTATATTGGCGCTAATATATTACTCGGTCAGATGACGTCTGAGCTTGGTATATCTTACATCGAAAAAATCACAAAAAAAGCCACATCAAAATGATATGGCTTTTTAACAGATTCAATAGCTATCTTATTTAGCTTATATCCTGTCAGGCCATTCGATACGCCTGATACTGAGCAATTGATTCTTCAACTTTATTATTAATATGTGTCAAAGGTATCTCTTCAATATAACCCGAGATATTATGCTCCTCTATTGCATCCGGATGCACACGATAAACACCTTTCCTTACTCTAAACAAGTATTTGGTATGCGTCGCACTGTATTGACCCGTTTCGATTACTGCTGCAGGTAAAAAAGAATTGATATAATCAGACTTTACATCTTTAAAATATATCTTGAATTGCTTCAAACTCACAACCACACCAAAGTCATCCACTTCGCCTAGCTCACCACTTGAAACCGCTTCCATAAACCGATTTTTTAATGTCATTTGTAACCACCGTTTAATTAATTATGATAATAACTCAAATATCAATACTTAAGGACATACTACTACCGAGCATTCTTACCTTTAAGAGTAATAATGCAAAAAAGTCAAAATTACTGACTTATATTTTGCGTGAGTTTTAAAACCAGATAAGCGTTTCTGATTTCAATAAACTTAAGACTATTTCCACCCTTATCCGGATGATATTGTTTTACTAACTGTCTATAAGTTTGCTGGATATCTTTCCAGCTAGCTGCAGATTCTAACCCGAGAACAGTTAACGAGTCTAACCGTTTATCCTTTCCATTCTGAAATTTTGAGTATTCGCTAAACTGTTTCCAAAAACCATTTAGCAGCACCTCAATATCTGCTTTGCCTGTATTGTGATAATTATCCCAATTCAGATAGTATTCGCTTAGTGCAACATCAGCTGAAACATCTTCACTTAATATTTCATGAGGTGAATTTAGCGCTATAATTTTAATGTTTAAAGATGATATTAATAGCGTATAGCCCGACTCAATCAGCTCCTGATTAAGTTGGTATAAAGCATTCATTACAATAAAATTTTTACGAAACAGGATAACTTCATTACATTCATTAGCATCTGATTCAGATAAATCATAACCAGACTCTTCTAATATTTTTATTAACTTATACAAGCTTATCGACTCATCAGTATCTTTTAATATACTTAAAATCGATAACACTATTGGATTACTATACATCAGACAAATCGTAGACTATATGGCAAATGGCACCCAGGGATTGAGCATTCCATTTACCCAGCTGGATACCCAGTATTTTCATTGAATCATTAACATGTGAAATTTTTTCAAGCAATTCATTCTCCACTTCAAATCGACCGTCACTAACCAACACAATATCTGAATTGTTGCATGGCATGGCGTTATATTTCTCAAGCACGTTTAACATTGCGCCATTTATATCAGTCCCACCGTTAAAAGAAAAACTCAGAAATTCTAATATAGCATCCCAACCTAAATTGAAATCTAAATCTAACTGCATAAATTCCCCTTCACCACTAAAACAAACCAGGTGGCAACTGCGTTTTTCTAAGTAGGCAACCCGCATAACTTCAAAAGCAATAGCTTTTGATAAAACTTCAGGCCGCCCCTTCATTGAAGCAGACGTATCAATGCAAAGAATTATTGGGCCTCTATTTTCTATAAACTGATTTTTATTATTACTTTTTTTTAAAGATTCCGCTTGAATATCAGGCACATGATCAGACAACAATCCCTGATAATGATAGTTTAACAAGTGTCGCTCTGCTCGCTTAGCGTGCCACAAGATTTTAAGTTTTTTATTTGCAAGCAAACTTAACTCAGATGCCAGCATCCGAGATACGTCATCGCCCAGGCAAACTCCTGTTACACTATTTACTGAATTATCGTCGGGCAATGTCTGATTTAAGGGACCTGTATCTTTTTCAATCCTGTTAATCCCAGCGTGTTTACTAATCTCATAACGATCACGATACCCTCTGCCGATCAGTCTAATGATAGACTGTAATTTTTTAGATACCTTAATAACACGATGCGTTTCAACCAACTTGTTTAAATCGGTCTTTGTTCTAACACCATTTGTTAAATCCCAGCCTAATTGCCTTTCAAGCTTAAAACTTTTATTGATATCCTGCATTGAACGTTTAAGTCTATTATCAATATCGCTATCAAATAAATTAGGCTTAGCATTGTTCTGATGATTTTTATGAGCATCTATTTGATCCAGCCAATTTAGCACTTGTAACAGCACATCATCGGTATAAGGTTCATTATTAAAGGTTTTATCTAATATTTTATTATTATTTAATTGTCGACAGATAAAATCAACCCGGCCTTCATCAAAAAACTCCATAAGTGAAGACTGATTTATATTCTTTGCGTTTAACAACTGATTTCGGATATGCAATATCCCTTGCGCACGCAGCTGTAAACTATTTTTATTTACACCGGCCGAAGAAAATCGATATTGATGCGTAATTAAACGTTGATAGATTTTATCCGGTATTTGATCAAGATAACTAAGAGATATCAAATCCGGATTATTCATTATAAGAATCTAAAGCTCAACATCATGAATTTTTTTCTTTATTTTTAAAGACCGATTCATATTCAAAAGAGATTGCAGACGCTGTTGATAGTCAATCAGCTGCGGTAACATATTATTAATTTTACAATACGCTGTTTTTACAAAACCACTACTCAACCAAATATTATCCGTTTCAACACTCTCTAACTGTATTTGCAATTCACTATAGTTTATACACAATGCAACCACATCATTGTAAATATCTGAAAGCTCTGCCTGCTGATTCACCACATACTCTTGTGTAAAATAATAATCATCGACCAAGGCTTCAAATTCTACTCTGTTCACTAACCTGTTTTGCGTATTATTTATGTAATTTTGTACATCAACCCAACGACCATCTAAATGCGTTTGCTTATATTTATCATCGAAAAACATGTCTTCCAGCTCGCACAAAGTATACCCCAGTCCATTATTGGTTCTATCCTGTTGATCTGGAGGTGAAAGAAATAACACTTCACCGTCTCTTTCTGCCAGGCTAACTTGTTCATGTTGAGTCGTGGTTTCACCCTGTGGTGTAATATATATTTTTTCACCATGTATATTGGTTTTGTGCGTGTGCTTTTGAGTATCATCAAATAACTGCTGCTCCCAGACAAGTAATAATTTCTCTATTCTTTTTGCAGACGCACAAATATCAAGATTTAACTCTTCAGTAAACCAGTTGGTTAATTCGTCAAACTGCTCAGGGCTTTGCCACATTAAATGAGATAGTAATAAACAATCCCATTTATCAATCGTATTTCGATTATTTGTGTATGCACTGACCTGTAGAATTTTTAGTGCTTTACGCCAGCGGCGATCAGAAATATAAATAGATTTATCAGCTAGAAAGCTACGCAACTTTTGAAAAATAGCATGTGCAGTCGGGTCTAATTTAATTGATGCAGAGCCACATTGAACCGCATCAATATCTTTGGTTGTTAATTTATCAAGTTTAGAGGCATCAATTTCAGGTTCACTATTAAGTTCAAGTAATGCGTCAAAGCTTTCATCACTAACCGGGGATAACTGGTAGCGAAATAAAAACCGATCGTATAGTGCATCCAGCCCCTCATCCTCTGGTAATTCATTACTGGCAGCAATAACACTAATTAACGGGGTCGTCACCCTTACACTGCCATTATCAAATTCTCGTTCATTTAATAAAGTCAGCAATGAATTTAAAATAGCACTATTGGCTTTAAATATTTCATCAATAAAGGCAATACTGGCATCTGGCAGATAACTTTTAGTTAATCGATGGTAGCGGTCTTCTTCCAGTGCTTTTATTGAAAGCGGGCCAAATAACTCTTCCGGAACTGAGAAGCGGGTAAGCAAGCGTTCGAAATAATGAATATCAGAAAATGCATGACACAACTTACGCGCCATCTCACTTTTGGCCGTTCCCGGTGGTCCTAAAAGCAATAAATGCTCACCACTGAGGGCAGCAAGTAACGATAACCGTACAGGAACCGTTCGTTCGATTAACCCCGATTCTATATATGAAAAAATACTGAGCAGTTTAGATTTCATTCAATATCCAGCGTTTATATCATCGAACTAAATACCAGGCTGTTGCAAACTATAAAAACACACCCTTATTCTATAAGTTTTAAACAGTCATTAAATGGTGAGATCAGGTCTCACCATTCAAACAATTAATGCTCGCCTTTAGGTTTACGAACACCAGCAAGACGATTGCCCTGCTTCTGTGGGCCACCCAATGGAAATATCTGATGCAAGTAACGTGTATTACCCTTTTCTTTGCCCCATTTTTTTTTGAAATGTTTAATCATATCGCGCACCGGGGCCTGCACATTATTTTGCTCATAATAATGGCGAATATAGTTAATAATTTCCCAGTGTTCGTCGGTTAATACCAGCTCTTCAAAATCAGCACGTACCTGCACAAAATCTTCCGACCACTGATCCAGATCGAGTAAGTAACCCTCACCATCAAGCAAAATCTCTATTCCGTTTACCACGGTTGTTTGAGTTTGCATATTTGGGTAGTAAATTTTTCCCGCCATATCAACAGCTCCTATCAAATTTATAAATTCGGTTTTAATGGAAAATATTAATGCGCATTCGAAACAATGCCAGCTTGTACTACATCAGCTAATCCTGTTTCACGCGCATGTTCTTCAAAGCCTTTATTTTTCCAGAAGAAAGCGCCAGGCATAGTCGTTGGTACAACCATCACATAAAACATCGCACGACTAATCACTGAGCCCAATAACATGCTAAGTGCTAACACCGCCCATGCTACATATAAAGCAATGGAGACTTCAGTTTGCAGCATCAAAATCACAGCGGCTAAAACATTAACAGCCAACAGCGCATATCTCAGTAAATTCGTTTTACCAAATGTTGTCACCTGCTCGTAATAAGATACAGCTCCTTCGCGACCTTTAACATTTAGATATTTAGCATGAAAGTAATGACCTACAGCTTCAACTATTAAGCCTAGCGCAATCAGGCTTGCAACCACTTGTAACAACTCAGCTACTGGCTGCGCATTAAACATAAACACTGGAACAAAAAACAACCCCGTCATTAAACCACCCAGTGACAACATATTGCCAAAGAATGCGGTCAGTACCTGCCAGTGATTCCAGAATGGGCGCGCTTCAATTCGGTAGATTTTATGCATAAAGTAAATTGCAATCGGGCCTGATATTGCAGCTGCATAAGCAAAGAAAGTCGCTGCTTGTTGCGCCAGTACATTTTCAGATAATTGCGAAGCAATAAACACAGCAAGAAAGTGCGCACCCAAACTGTTAAAGAATACTGCGATGCCGGCAACTTCACGACTCACAGGCGAATACCTTAAGTTATTAAACGCACGATAAAAACGTAACGGCTTGCCTAAGTGCATAGTCGATAAGAATAACGCCACTGCTTCCAGACCTAACATCACAAAAATCATCGGCAAATACGCAGATGAATTCACAACTTGCTGGATAGACGCTATACCCGCAAGATTACCAATAAACATTAATAAGAATGCACCTATTACGGCTTGAGAAACGAGTGTGAAAATAACTAATGGATCCTCTCGTGAACGTAACTTTTCAAAGCTCCAACTTTTTTTAATGCCGTTTTTCTTATCAACCACGGGTTCGTAAACACCGGATTTTGTATCCTTATGATATTTAACCGCCATACTGTCGGTACGCGTCATTTCATTCGGCATGCCTCTGGTTTGCTGAAAGCGAATATTAGGATTGGTAATATCAGTACGCGGAAAACCGGGTATTTCAACCTTCGCCTGCTCTCTGTTTTGTGGTGTATTTTCAATCACACCAAAATTTAAGGCGTTACCCAAACAGGCTGAAACACAGGCCGGCTTCAAACCCACCTCTAAACGGTCGACACACATATTACATTTACTGACCTGACCTTTTACCGGGTCAAGCTGTGGTGCATTGTATGGACACACCCAGGTGCAATAGCCACAACCAAAGCATATATCCGGATCTTGTAAAACCGCTCCGTATTCAGCAAATTTTGTATAGGCGCGAGTTGGACAACCTTTTAAACAAACCGGGTCATCGCAATGATTACAGGCCATGGAAATATTTAAGCGCTTAAAATCCGGGTAAGTTCCACCTTCGACATAACCGACGGAACGAAAAGCTATGTGCGCGGGGTTATCATTTTTTTCACTACACGCTGCTTCACATGCATGACAACCGATACAATTATCGGCAGTAAAATGAAAGCCATGTTGTTTATAACGATTAGGATTATCACTGACCCCGGAATCTGAATTTATATTCAGGGTTTTTCCAAGCAAATCACTACCTTCAGCTGCTGTTTGAATAGGCTTGCCATAGCAGTTCGTTTCTTTGATGGTTTCATCTTTAAGAAATGCATATTGGGGTTCGTCGTTTCTTACCTGGAACATAATTTATCTTCGTTTCATAATATAATAAATTTCGTCATTCCCGAATGCGGTTATCGGAAACAACAATGAAGTTTTCAAGCTTTAATACTCGCGCGCTTCCACATTACGCTGCGCGGCTTCTTTCTGATCAATTAATTCAATGCGTACCGCGTTTTGTTTAAATGCAGGCTGACGCGAATGCGGATCCAATAAACCCAGCGTTAACCGATTAACACAATCATGAAAGTGAAAAGGAATGAAAACCATATCCCGTGGAATACGTTGGGTTAATTGCACCATCACCACGGCATCACCACGGCGTGAAACACAACGCACATAACTTTGATGTTCTATGCCTAACTCTGCGGCAGAATCCGGATTCATTTCCATATAGGGTGTAGGTGAAAACTTATTTTGATTTCCAATCTTTCCGGTGCGGGTACGAGTATGGAAATGCTCCACCACTCGACCTGAGTTTAACCAGAACGGATAATCCTCACAGGGGCGTTCATTATTATCTACAAACGGCAACGGAATAATTTTCGCCTTACCATCTGCATGCGGGAATTTCCCGTCGCTATATAACCGCTGAGCCCCTGTCTCGTCACCCTCACGACAAGGCCACTGTATTCCGCGTTGTTGTTCAATCTTTTCGTAAGTCATACCTGAGATATCCAGGTTACGATCTTTACCTTTTGATAACGCTTTCATCTCTTCGAACATATCTTCGGCATTTTCAGAAAATTTCATTTTTAATCCATTTTCAAAACGCTTGGACAAGTTACTGAAAATCCATAAATCCGGCTTAGAATCTCCAAACGGTTTCGCCACATTAGTCACTCGATTTACTCGACGCTCAGTATTCGTAAAGCAGCCGTCTTTTTCTGCCCAAATTGCTGCGGGTAAAAACATGTGTGCGTACTTTGTGGTTTCCACATCTTCGTAAGCATCTTGCACCACCAGGAAATCTAACTTCTCCAGTGTTTTACGAATACGTGCCGTGTTCGGCATTGATGTCATCGGGTTGGTACCAATTAACCACATACCTTTTATTTGACCGGTTTCTATTGCCGGGAAAATATCGGTTTGAAATAAACCACGTTGTTTAGGTAAAAATTCCGGATCAATTCCCCAGTAATCCGCAATCTCTTTTCGGTGATCTGCATTTTCTAATGCACGATGTCCAGGCAACCCTGAGCAAGATGACCACTCGCGAGTTCCCATTGCATTACTCTGCCCCGTAATTGATAAGCTCGTACCACCGGCTTTACCAATATTACCGGTAATTAAATTCAAATTATTTACACCAACAACACCATCAGAGCCATGGGTACTTTGATTAATTCCCATTGTCCAAATAGACATCGCCTTGCCCGCTTTTGCATATAAACGTGCAACTGTGCGAATCGTATCTTCATCTATTCCGCAAATTTCTGATGCCGATTGTGGATCGTAGCCTTCGACGATTGCTGTAAACTCTTCCATGCCATTAGTGTGCTTTTCGATGTAATCCATGTCCGCTAAATTCTCATCGATAATGACATGCGCTAACGAATTTAATAAAACAACATCCGTTCCCGGTTTAATTGCCAAATGCATATCGGCAAATTGCGCCAACATGGTTACCCGAGGATCAACGACAATTAATGGGAACTTACGCTTCTCCATCGCCTCTTTCATGCGCCAGTATATAATCGGATGTTGTTCAGGCAGGTTTGATCCAAAAGCAATTAAACAATCCGTCTCTTCAAAATCTTCATAACATCCCGGCGGACCATCTGCGCCAAAAGAGCGCTTGTAGCCAGACACGGCAGATGCCATACAAAGCGTCGTATTGCCATCATAGTTATTTGTGCCAATCGCACCGCGGGTTAATTTACCGAGCGCATAAAACTCTTCGGTTAAAATTTGTCCGGTAGAAACCACTGCGAAAGCATCACGACCGTGCTCTTCCTGTATGGCTTTAATTTTTTCTGCCATGGCATCCAGTGCGGGATTCCATTCGGCTTCCTGATACTCGTTCAACGTTGAGTTACGCACCAATGGTGTTTTGCCGCGACCTTCAGTTTTAAATAACTCGTGCTCGAAAATGCCTTTAATGCAAAGCTTACCGCGATTAACATCGGCACCGCCTACACCCCGAGACGAAACGGCTTCGCCTTCACCATTAATACCAACTTCAATAGAGCAACCCGTTGAACAGTAACCACAGGTTGTATATTTCCATTCCACTACACCTTTGTCGGCGATTTTAATGGGATTTTTCTTATTACGGCCAAACAGCATTTCAGGGGGGCTCCGAATTTAAAATAACGCTTAATGTCTACTTCAATATTTGTCATTCCGGCTTGCGCAGAAATGGACGAAGTAAACTATTTCATTTAAGCTCTAAAAATATTTTTCCGCTTTCAACTTTTGTTGCATAGTGACCGGTGCAGCCTTCATCAGGCCCCAACGCTTCACCATTGGTTAAATCAATTTTCCAGTTATGTAACGGACATGTTACTGATTGACCATGCACAATACCTTGCGATAATTTCCCCTGTTTATGCGGGCAACTATCATTCACTGCAAATACTTCATTACTGTTGTTACGAAACACGGCAATTTCAGTTTCACCATTTTTTACAACGCGAGCACCCAGCACGGGAATATCTTCTACTGCGCCTACTTCTATCCAGTTTGACATAATTTTATACCTTATTTTTTAATCCTCCCCCTTAGCAAAAGGGAGATTTGAGCGGGATTTAATCAAACATCATCTGCTTCAGTATTTTAAGCAGGCGATGGTTGTTTGTTAAATCTCCCCCGGCCCCTCTTTTTCTAAGAGGGGAGTTCTATTTAACCAATCACTTTTAGTGGCGTGAACTCGTGAGCATCAACACCCTTAGTTGAACGCTCAGTCCACGGATCTTCCTGTGAACGCGTAATCTGTTGCGAGAATTTAAAGCGCTCTGCCAACTCTTTACGTTTTTTCGCATCATCAACAATACTTTCTTTAACGTAGGTAAAGCCAACCCGTTCAATCCATGGTGCAGTACGCTCCAGGTAACGCGCTTCTTCACGATAAATCTGGCAGAAAGCCGCTGCGTACTCCAACACTTCTTCTTCCGTGTCTACCTTCGTTAACAAGTCCGTTACACGAACATGAATACCGCCGTTTCCACCAATATGTAATTCGTAACCCGAATCTACACAAACCACACCAAAGTCTTTAATGGTGGCTTCAGCACAGTTTCGCGGACAACCTGAAGCGGCCATCTTAAATTTATGCGGCATCCAGGAGCCCCAGCTTAGTTGCTCAAGCTTAATACCGATGCCAGTTGAATCTTGCGTACCGAAACGACACCACTCTTTACCGACACAGGTTTTAACTGTACGTAATGCTTTACCATAAGCATGACCAGAAACTAAACCTTCCTGGTTTAAATCTTTCCAGATTAATGGCAACTCTTCTTTCTTAACACCATATAAACCAATACGCTGACCGCCGGTTACGTGCACCGTATCTAAGTCAAACTTTTCTGCAACATTCGCAATCGCACGTAATTCTTTTGGTGTAGTCATGCCACCCCACATACGTGGAATAACAGAATAGGTGCCGTCTTTTTGAATGTTTGCGTGTGCACGCTCGTTAATAAAACGTGACTGGTAATCATCTTTTGATTCTTCCGGCCAGCTACTAATGACATAGTAATTAACCGACATACGACAAGCTGCACAACCGTCTGCATTTTTCCAGTTTAGTTTTGAAAAAACATCGCTAATTGAAGTTAATTTTTGCGTCCGAATTTGTTCACGAACATGATCGTGAGTATGCGAAGTACAAGCACAAATGGGCTTTGCCTCTGGTGCAGCATAATCACCACCTAAGGTGAATTCTAATAACTGCTCAACTAACCCCGTACAAGACCCACATGACGAAGATGCTTTAGTGTGCGCACGTACTTCTTCTAATGTAAATAAACCTTTATCAGTGATTGCTTTAACAACGTCACACTTGCTTACACCATTACATCCACAAATTTCTGCATCGTCAGACATGTTGGCAACAACATTACCGCCATGACCCGAATCCCCCAGGTGCCCCTGGCCAAACATTAGCGCATCACGAATATCAGAAATATTAGTTTGCTCGCGCATTAACTGGAAGTACCAGGCTCCATCAATAGTGTCACCGTAAAGTACCGCACCTAAAATCTTTTCATCTTTAATAATAATCTTTTTATACACACCACGATGTGCATCACGCACCACGATATCTTCAGTAGTTTCATCACCCATGAAATCACCGGCAGAAAACAAATCAATACCGGTTACTTTTAATTTAGTAGAGGTTACAGAACCCGTGTAGATGCCAATGCCATATTCGGCCAGGTGATTAGCACAAACTTTTGCCATTTCAAAAAGTGGTGCAACTAAACCATAAGTTAATCCTCGATGCTCAATACATTCACCGATAGCATAAATTTTTGGATCATAGGTTTGTAATGTATCGTTAACCACAATACCGCGTTCACAATGCAAACCAATTTTCTTGCCCAGTTCAATATTCGGACGAATACCAACCGCCATCACTACGAGCTCAGCATCGATTTCAGTACCGTCAGCAAACAGCACTGTTTCAACTTTACCGTCACCTTTAATTTCAGAGGTAGACGCCTTCATCATAAACTTCATACCCTGCTCTTCTAATGAGTGCTTTAACATCTCACCAGATACATCATCCATTTGACGTTCCATCAGCCAGTCCATCAAGTGAACCACGGTCACATCCATACCTTGCTTCATTAGACCATTAGCCGCTTCTAAACCTAATAAACCACCACCGATTACAACGGCTGTTTTTTTAGTTTTGGAAGCTTCAATCATCGTATCCACATCTTTAATATCGCGGAAACCAATCACGCCCGGAAGATCATGTCCCGGAACAGGAATAATAAAAGGATCTGAACCGGTCGCGATTAACAAACGATCGTAGTCAACCGTTGTGCCATCTTCCGCAATAACTTTACATGCCTTGCGATCAACATCCGTCACCTTTACACCTTTAATTAAAGTCACGTTATTGTCTTCATACCATTGCAGGTCGTTTAGCATAATTTCATTAACGGCCTTCTCGCCGCATAAAACTGGAGACAACAGAATGCGATTGTAGTTACCGTGGGGCTCGGCACCAAATACGGTGATTTCATATTTGTCCGGCGCTAGTTCCAGCAGTTCTTCAACGGTACGCATTCCTGCCATACCATTACCAATAACAACTAGTTTTTCTTTCATGTTCTGACTCCAAAGATGGGGCGAATTGAGCAATTGATTCATTAAGATAAATACTAAGCATTATACATGCCATATATCATTACTGTAATGTAACACACTGTTTTAACTACACTTAAAAACAACAACCCACTATACAAGATTATAAATACCGCGATTAATCGCACCATAGTAGTGCGCCGCACCAGCTTACAGCATTTAATAAGATACTAATATATCACTATAGGGCAATATTATAGTGTACAGCTAGTTTAAATACCCGCAGCCTTAATCGCCATACCTACATAGGCCAAAATCAGGCAGAAAACCAATGGCTTTGCACCTATAATGTGCTTCAAACCCACACTTATGTTAGCCGCTATTTATTAACCTGTTGTTTACTAAGGACTTATATCAACTGGTACACATATTGCTTAACAATACAAAAATTACTAATTCGGGATTACAAGCAAATGAGCTCCTCAAATAGCATTAAGATATTTTCTTTTAGTGGCAATACGCGAATATTGCACCTTTCATGGATTGCTTTTTTTATCACCTTCGTCATCTGGTTTAACCACGCACCGCTGTTAGCCGCCATGCGTGAAACCATGGGCTTAACTGACCAACAAATTAAAACACTCTTAATACTTAATGTTGCACTCACTATTCCCGCTCGTATCATAATCGGTATGCTGGTCGACAGCTTCGGCCCCAAACGTATTTACTCCTTACTATTAATGATCTCCGCCCTGCTCTGCTTCGGTTTTTCTGTGGCACAAAATTTCGAACAACTGGCCGTTATGCGCTTTCTACTGGGTTTCTCCGGTGCCGGTTTCGTAATTGGCATTCGCATGATTTCCGAGTGGTATCCGGCTCGCCAGGCGGGTATAGCCCAGGGCATTTATGGCGGTTGGGGTAACTTTGGTAGCGCCGGCGCAGCCATCAGCCTTCCCACCATTGCCCTGCTTATCGGCGGTGATGACGGCTGGCGCTATGCCATTGCCAGCACCGGCGTACTGGCTTTTGTTTACTCATTTATTTACTACTTCAGCACTCACGACACCCCCAAAGGCTCAACCTACTTCAAGCCCAAGAAAAGCGGTGCGCTAGAGATATCCAGCAAAAAAGACTTTGTGCTTTACCTGATTATGAACATTCCCATGTATGCTGCACTGGGCGTGCTAACCTGGAAACTCAGCCCAGCCAATATTGGCATGCTTGAAGCTGGTGTTACCAACACCATTTATATCTCACTCACCGCACTTTATGCATTTCAGGCGTTTCGCATGTACCAGGTGAATGCCCATGTTTTTCAGACTGAAGTCCCGGAAATTGAGCGCTACAACTTCAGTCAGGTTGCGGTGTTAAACCTCTCATATATGGTGACTTTCGGCTCGGAGCTGGCCATTATTTCGATGCTGCCTTTATACTTTATGGACACCTTCCAGTTATCCCCCGCAGGTGCAGGGCTTGTTGCCTCCATCTTTGCTGGATTGAATTTAGTCATGCGCCCGGCGGGTGGCTGGATTTCTGATAAGTATGGCCGCAAACGTACCCTCGTTGTTATTATGTTTTTTCTGATTCTTGGCTATGCCGCAATGAGCCAGATAAACGCTAACTGGTCCTTACCTATGGCAATTGCGGCTACTATTTTCTGCTCGCTTTTTGTAAACGCGGGTAATGGCGCCGTATTTGCTGTCGTCCCCCTGGTTAAACGTCGCCTAACAGGTCAAATTGCAGGTATGACGGGCGCTTATGGCAATGTAGGTGCCGTCACCTTCTTAACCGTGCTCTCTTTTGTTTCATCTGAAATATTCTTTTTGGTCATTTCTGGTGCTGCCGCGGTGGTTTTTGTCGCAACCGTATTCGTATTAAAAGAACCCGCTAACCAGATGACCGAAGTGTTACCGGATGGTACTGTGCAGGTTATTGAGACTTAAACACATAGCCATCTGGACTGGTGCTACCTGATTCATGTAGACCTTCCCTGGAAAAAGAGGGAGAACGAAGCAAGTGGGCCGAGGGGGATTTGAAATGACAGTAACGTACAAAGCACTATAGATTTACAAGCACAAGCCAAATCTCCCCTAGCCCCTCTTTGCAAAAGAGGGGAACTGACAACAGAAATGTTTTTAATTTACAATGAGTTACGGATTAACTTATCGGCATTGGGGTCAGAGCAGTTAAAGCCGCATCTGACCAAGAGCAAATGAAACTGAGCTCAAATGAAGCTGTATCAATAGATGCTAGTTATGCTGATACGGGCTTTTTTATTTGCACACATTTACGTGCATTCGCGTTATCTTTTATTTTATTTTTAATAGAGACAAAAACACAAACATGACCAGCCAGTTAAAGATCAACGTCGCACAAAGCTCAGATGAAGGCGTTAAAGACCACAATGAAGACTCTTACGGCATCATCACCCCGCAAGGTCAACTGCTCGAAAACAAGGGCATCTGCGCGATTGTGGCTGATGGCATGGGCAGCTGCGCATTTCCCAAAGAAGCATCAGAGTACGTCGTTAAAGGCTTTTTCAGCGATTACTACAGCACCCCGGAAAGCTGGACTGTTAAAACCTCTGGCGCAAAAGTGCTCACCGCACTGAATAGCTGGCTTTATGGTAAAAGCACTGATGATCATGCCAAAGCCTATGTCACCACCTTTTCGGCACTGATTATCAAATCCACCACTGCACACATTTTACACGTGGGTGATAGTCGTATTTACCGCATGCGCGATGGCAACATCGAGCAGCTCACCAACGATCACCGCATCTGGATCACTCAGGAGAAAAATTACTTAAGCCGAGCAATCGGCGTGGATTTACACCTGGACCTGGATTATAAAACCGTCGATCTCGAAGTTGATGATGTCTTTGTGATGACAACAGATGGCATTCACGACTACCTCTCAAACAAACAGATTAAAGACACAGTGAGCCAGTCAGCACATTTAAATGTACTCGCCGATCAGCTTATTAGCTCTGCTCTAGCCGAAGGCAGTCACGATAATGTCACCTGCCAAATTATTCACATCGAACAACTTCCAAGCCAGCAGGCCAACGAAGTCATTAACGATTTAGTGCGCCTGCCATTTCCACCGGATATGTCACCGGGAATGGTGATTGATGGCTATAAAATCATTAAAGACTTTCATTCCAGCTCGACATCTCAGCTTTATTTAGTTGAAGATACTGACACTCAGAAAACCATGCTAATGAAAACCCCGTCGGTTAATTTTGATGATGACCCATCATATATCGACCGTTTTCACATGGAAGAATGGGCGGGCAAACGGGTGTACCACCCGAATGTGATGGTGACCTACGAGCAAAAACGCAAACGCAGTTGCCAGTACTTTTTAATTGAATACATTGAAGGCATCACCCTCGCCCAGTGGATTGAAGAAAACCCACAGCCTGACATTCAACAGGTTACTCACATTATTGACCAAATCATTCAAGGGTTACGCGGACTGCATCGACTGGAAATGCTGCATCGCGATTTAAAGCCCGACAATATAATGGTTAAAGAAGATGGCACGGTGAAAATCATCGACCTGGGCGCCATTAAAGTCGCAGGCATACAGGAAATTGCCTCGCCGGTTGAACGCCTCGAACTGCTTGGCACCAAAAACTACACCGCGCCGGAATACTTAATGGGAGTTGCCGGCTCCAATAAATCCGACCTGTTTTCATTGGGGGTCATCGCCTATGAAATGCTCACTGGCAAGCTACCCTATGGCGATCAATCCGATAAAAATTTAGACTGGCGCGCCATTAGTAAAATTAAATACATTAGCGCCCTACAACATAACCCAATGATTCCCCTGTGGCTCGACGGCGCCATAGAAAAAGCCGTGCGCATTGACCACCGTTTGAGATATGACAGCTTCTCTGAGTTTTATCACGACCTGACGCACCCCAATGAATCGTTTATGAAAAACAGTATGCCGCTATTAGAAAAGGACCCCATCACCGTCTGGCGAAGCATTGCGGCCATACTATTTGTTACCAACCTTATTCTGATTTACTTACTCATTAAATAATATCAGTTGAAACCCAGTTGCATTAATGATCTTTAATGACATGTTCATTTATGTGAACCATAAATGTAAAAACTCGTGTTTAATTAAATACCCAGTTAACTCAGCCTCCACTCTTAATGGTCTACACTTATTAATACCCTTTTTAGCAATGAGCTAGCTGAGTGCCAGAACTGAAAAACAGCCCATCTAATACCACTGACTTCAGAAAAGAGCTAAAAGACAGAGAAGCAGAAATAGATCTGCTTCAACAGACTTTTCGCTTAGTCGCCAGCGAATTAGATATCGATAAAATATTTACCTCCGTCTCCCAGCGCGCATTGCAACTCGTGCAAGCCGAAACGTTGCTGATTCCTATTCTCGACAAAAACGCCTCAACCTATACTTATCGTGGCGGCGCGGGAAAATACGCTGCCGAAATTATTGGTGAATCACTCCCCTTAGATTATGGCGTTTGTGGCTGGGTATGGAAAAACAAAAAAGCCTGGTGGCGTGGCATTTTCAATGAACTCAGTTCAGAGGAGCGTAAACGCTGGGAAAAGGAGACAAGCTCTACCATCCTGGTTCCACTACAGGGAAGAAAAAGTTTTCTTGGCGGCATTGCTGCAGTCAACAAAAAAGATGGCCTGGAATTTACCCGTCGAGATTTAAATACACTCAGCATGTTTGCTGGCATTGTTTCCATTGCAATTGAAAACGCAATGGCCGTAAGAGAGCTCGAAGATGCTCAAAATAATTTAGTCGATCACCAGCTTAAACTCGAACGTTTAAACCGAAAATATTCCGAATCAAGTCATAAAGTTGAACAGCTATCACTATACGATTCACTAACTGGATTACCTAATCGCTCATTGTTGCGTGACCGATTAAACAATCAACTTGACATAGCAAACAAACAAAAATTGATTCTTAGCATTATTTTAATTGATATTGATCACTTCAAAGACATAAACGATACACTGGGTCATGATAACGGAGATCAAATTTTAATTGAATTCTGCAAACGCATTCAAAGCACACTGAATCTTAGTGAAACCTTTAGCCGCCTCGGCAGTGATGAATTTATTTTAGTACTGCCAGAAACGGGCCAGTCAAAAACCGTTAAACGAGCTAAGAATATTTTAACCAGTCTCGAAGAACCCTTTTTTATTAATAACAACGAAATTAATATAAAGGCCAATATTGGCATCAGTCTATACCCTATTCATGGTAAAGATAGAAGCACTTTACTGCGCCATGCTGATATAGCATTAAACATTGCAAAAAAATCTAATGATTCACTGCATATTTTCGAAGACAAAAATGACGAAACCGATGAACACCAACTAAGTCTCGCCTTAGACATTAATAATGCTTTTATAAACAATGAATTTGAATTGTATTATCAACCTAAAGTTGATATTAAAACTAACACTTTAATTTCAGCTGAAGCACTCGGTCGCTGGAAACACCCTGAGCGTGGTTATATTTCGCCCGTTATTTTTATTGATGCACTAGAGCAATATAATTTAATCGATCAATACACTTATAATGCTATTGAAACCGTAGCCAACAATATTAACCGCTGGACGAACGCCGGATATAATTTAAAAATTGCCGTCAATATATCAACCAAAACACTAATGAACCCGGACTTTGTCAATCAAATTCAAAAAAGAATCCATGAGTTTTCTATTTATCGAAGACTGGCTTTTGAAATTACCGAAAGCATGTTTTTATCCGGCTATGATCATGTATTTGATTCACTCACACGAATCCGATCACTCGGTATTGATTTATCCATAGATGACTTTGGCACAGGCTACTCATCACTTAGCCGCTTAAAAAAACTACCGGTCAATGAGCTTAAAATAGATCAATCATTTATAAAAGACATGTCCGAAAATATTGATGATGAAATTATTGTTAAATCGATCATTGATTTAGCCCACAATCTCGGCTTATCCGTAGTTGCCGAAGGCGTAGAAACCCGCGATATAATGAACAAATTAAATAAATTAGGCTGCGATATTGCGCAGGGTTACCTGATTAGCCGACCTATTCCAGAAAAGGAATTTGAGATTTTACTTGGAAAGTATAATCCCTGATATACACCCTAGCATACACAGACTGCTATTTTAACTTCAATATTCTCTAGCAATAGACAATGGCTCAAACTAGCCAGAAGCGGACGTTTAGTTAATTGTTTTTCTCGATGCTCAGTTGCCCTGTTAAGGAACATGACCATCAGGGACAGTCCGCTGCTTTTTAGCGC
>Ga0316206_1001677_pt1 | contig 18181 bp, 18 predicted proteins | sample 6monthpyrite_MG_FD_204942 | JGI IMG/M metagenome (GOLD analysis project Ga0316206, IMG submission 204942) | Microbial mat bacterial communities from mineral coupon in-situ incubated in ocean water Damariscotta River, Maine, United States -... | ecosystem: Environmental > Aquatic > Marine >... | reverse complement strand
TATACACTTGCGGGAACTGAGGTATCAGCACTGTTAGGTCGTATGCCTTCAGCGGTTGGTTACCAGCCTACTCTTGCAGAAGAAATGGGTGCTCTTCAGGAACGTATTACATCTACTAAGACGGGTTCGATCACATCGTTCCAGGCCGTATATGTACCTGCGGATGATTTAACCGATCCATCTCCTGCAACAACATTTGCTCACTTAGACGCAACATTAGTATTGTCTCGTCAGGTAGCTGAGCTGGGTATCTATCCTGCGGTTGATCCATTGGATTCAACATCTCGCCAGTTAGATCCAAACACTGTTGGTAACGAGCATTACGATACTGCACGTGGTGTACAGGGTACATTACAGCGTTACAAAGAGTTAAAAGATATCATCGCGATTCTGGGTATGGATGAGTTATCTGATGAAGACAAGCAGGTTGTAAACCGTGCTCGTAAAATTCAGCGTTTCTTATCACAGCCTTTCTTCGTAGCGGAAATCTTTACCGGTGCACCTGGTAAATATGTAACGCTTAAAGATTCTATCGCTGCGTTTAAAGCCATTCTGGAAGGTGAGTATGATCACTTACCAGAGCAGGCTTTCTACATGGTTGGTGGCATCGACGAAGTTGTTGAAAAAGCGAAAACTTTCGAATCATAAGCGGGTAATTAGCTATGTCTATGACAATACATGTTGATATCGTCAGTGCAGAAGCTGAAATTTTTTCTGGAACAGCGACCATGGTCTTTGCTCCGGGCGAAATGGGTGAGCTGGGTATTGCACCACGCCACACCCCGCTTATCTCTCGTTTAAAAGCTGGAGAAGTTCGTTTACAACATGACAACGCACCCGAAGATGCATTCTTCGTGTCGGGCGGAATCCTTGAGATTCAGCCACATGTTGTAACAGTTTTAGCTGACACAGCAGTTCGTGCAGCAGACATTGATGAAGCAGCAGCCATCGAAGCGAAGAAACGCGCTGAAGATGCTATTGCAAATCAAAAAGGTGATTTCGATCTGGCTGGTGCCAGAGCAGAACTTGCTGAAGCTGCAGCTCGAATTGAAACGATCAGAAAGATAAAAAACCGTTCGTAAGAATAGTTAGATATCGTTCGAAAAAAGCCGGCTCAGGGTTTATCTCTGAACCGGCTTTTTTTTGCCTGAAATAAATGAGTTCAGTGTTCGATATCTTTACAGTTAAATTCAGCAATACTGTGGTTTAACAGGCTTTTACGTTAAACTTATCGAAAATTAAATATTGAGAGTTTACGTATCATGGCCAATCTTCTTTCACCATTAAGTGTCATTATCCTTGCTGCCGGTAAAGGCACGCGCATGAAGTCAGCTTTTCCAAAAGTATTGCATCAACTGGCTGGCAAGCCTTTAGTCAATCACGTTTACGATACAGCAATGAGCATAGGTGCTGAAAACGTTTGTGTCGTATACGGACATGAAGGTGAAATGCTTTTACACAACTGTAAAGATTTTAAATGCCACTTCGCTGAGCAAAAAGAGCAGCTGGGAACTGGTCATGCCGTTGATCATGCGCTGCCATATATATCTATGGGTGATACAGTTTTAATTTTATATGGAGATGTACCGCTAACATCAGAAGAGACTTTAAAAAACCTGGTCGACAAAGTGAACGATGAAACCATCGCCTTACTTACAGTAAAGCTGGATGACCCGATGGGTTATGGAAGAATAGTTCGTGATGAAAATGAAAACGTAACCAGTATCGTTGAACAAAAAGATGCATCGCCTGAGCAGCTTCACATTACAGAAGTAAACACAGGTATCATGGCACTGAAAGCAGATCTGCTTCGTGACATGCTGGCAAAAATAAATAATGAAAATGCACAGGGCGAATATTACTTAACAGATGTAATAGGTCTTGCGGTTGAAGATGGCAAAAAAATAGAAGCGTGTTTTGCAGCAAACGAACATGAAGTAGCAGGTGTAAACAGTCGTGTACAACTTGCAGAGTTAGAAAGAATTTATCAGCTTGAGCATGCAACAAAATTAATGGAAAGTGGTGTTACATTAGCTGACCCAAATCGAATAGATGTTCGTGGAAATATTTCAGTCGGTCAGGATATTTTTATTGATACAAACGTCACATTAATTGGTGATGTTGCCATAGAAGACTTTGTACAAATTGGTCAGGGTTGTGTTATTAGTGATTCAACAATAGCAGCTGGCACAATTATAAAACCATACTCAGTTATTGAAAATGCAACTATTGGATCACAAGTAGAGATTGGCCCCTTCGCAAGAATTCGACCGGGTACAGAAATGGCTACGGGATCAAAAGTAGGTAACTTTGTCGAAACCAAAAAAGCCATCATTGGTGAAGGTACAAAAATAAGCCACCTCAGTTACGTTGGTGATGCAGAAATAGGCAGTAACGTAAACATTGGAGCAGGAACAATTACCTGTAATTACGACGGCGTAAACAAACACAAAACAATAATAAAAGACAATGCATTCATTGGGTCGGATACGCAGCTAATTGCACCGGTTACAGTGGGTGAAGGTGTAACAGTTGCTGCTGGATCAACAATTACAAAAGACACATCGGATGATGTTCTGGTGTTATCGAGAGTAAAACAAAAAGAAATGGCTGGCTGGACAAGACCAGAGAAAATAAAAAAATAAAGCGTTTGTTCAAGAAGAGAAAGATGGAGTAAAAAATAAAACTTAATTGAGCTGGTAAACGTTTAAATGGCAGAAATTAATTGAAAAAAATATTAGTTATCGGCTATGTCTGGCCTGAGCCTAATTCATCTGCTGCTGGCCGACACATGATGTCGATCATGCGCCTCTTTAAACAACAAGGCTGGCAGGTTGAGTTCTCTACACCATCACAGCCAACTGATCATATGATTGATCTGGAAAGTGAGGGAATTACAAGTCAAAGTATCTTTCTTAATTGCGATAGTTTCGATAGCTACGTTACAGACTATCAACCAGACATTGTTTTGTTTGATCGTTTTATGATGGAAGAGCAGTTTGGCTGGAGAGTTGAACAATGTTGTCCAGAGGCTCTTAAAATATTAGATACAGAGGATTTACAGTGTCTGCGTAATGCTCGCCATCAGGCACATAAAGCTGACCGAGAGTTAACACGCGAAGATCTCTTTAGTGTCTTAGCTAAGCGTGAAATAGCAGCTATCTTACGTTGTGATCTTTCATTGATTATATCCAGTTATGAAATGGACTTGTTGGTAAATGAATTTAAAGTAGACGAGAGTTTGCTTCATTATTTACCTTTTATGATCGAGACTAGTTCATGCCCAACAAAAACGACATCATTCTCAGATCGTAAACACTTTATGACCATCGGTAATTTCAGACATGCACCAAACTGGGACGCGGTGTTGCATCTACAAGAAATATGGCCAAAGATTAAAAAACATATACCTGAAGCAGAGCTACATATTTATGGCTCATATCCACCACCTAAAGCAACAGCACTAAATAATCCGCAAACTGGTTTTTTAATTAAAGGCTGGGCTGAAGAGGCCGGTACGGTTATAGAGAAAGCGCGTGTTTGTCTAGCACCATTAAGATTTGGTGCGGGTATAAAAGGAAAACTATTAGATGCCATGATTATGCAGACACCAAGTGTAACAACATCAGTAGGCAGTGAAGGCATGCATGAGCAGGAGCCATGGCCAGGTGTAGTAGCAGATGATATTGGTCATTTTGTAGAGGCTGCAGTTAATCTATATAACAATGAAGATAAATGGTTACGTAGCCAGGAGAATGTGAAAGCACTGTTGAAGAATCGATTTGATGGTGTGAGTTTAGGCAAGAAGTTAATAGAAAAGATAGATAGGGTTGAGAGTGAATTAAAACAACATCGTCTAAATAATTTTACAGGAAGTATGCTTAAACATCATACCATGATGAGCACAAAGTATATGTCTCAATGGATAGCAGAAAAAAATAATAAATAATTAATAGATATCCAAATATTTTTCAGGGTAGTAATAGTTTGTATTAGGTAATAAATTTAGATGAAGTGACTAAATAAATTAGAGGCAGGGCTTGATCAAGAACAAACATTGCTAATAAATATTGTAACAAATGCTTGCTTAAAAACTGTTTTAAATATACTTATTAAATAAAAGAATAAAACGATATTTATATAACTGGTTAAGTAAGGGTTATGGTGATATGCAATAGTAGAGGTGGTTTTCTAATGAATAAATGGTTTGTCGCATATCTGTTTTTAATATTGGTTTTACCGGTTAATGCTGAAACTCTTTCACCTTTAGATGTTAATGATCAGGTGGTAAAAGAAAATCATCCACAGCTAAAAAAGCCCCATAAGTTTACTATTAAATATGGTTTGGGAGGATTTAGTGATGATCGTTCCCCAGAGGGCGCGCTTGGCGGTAATCAATTTGCACTTGATGTTGGTTTAAATGATTCGCCTTTAAGCGTTCTTTTGACAGCTGAATACTATACCAATGGCACGGAACCAACTCATAACTATGAAATACGTAAGTTATATTCAGTCAATTTGATCTATCATTATCAGTTGTTATCGATGAAGGACACTACCTTTTTTGTTGGTGGTGGGTTAGGAAAGCTAAATGTTCCAGAGAGTGAAAGTAACCCTGGAAAAAGTGTATCGAGTAATTTAATAAATCTTGAGATGGGGATAGGTTATCAACCCTACGAGAATTTTGGTTTCTATGGAACAATTAAATATTTAAAAGCTGAAAAAGATGTTTCAAATATAAAAGTCATAGACTTTGATGAAGTTATCTTTCTTGTTGGGGTTAGCTATGGGTTTGATATTTAAGGCGATGAATGAAGTTATTTATTAGTAATAATGTGCATATAACTGAGTGATGTAATGATTGTACGGTTAATAGTGTTTATTTTTTTATAATAAAGATAAAAGTTCAAATTAAATATTTTTGTAGTTTCCGAAAATATATAATATTGATTAAATTTGATGCAGATCAACAAAATTTAAAAATAATTATATGGATGTGCTACTCAACTTATTATAGGTTAAGTTTAATTATTTCTTACCCTGCTAGACATATTCGAAAAACATAGGATCAGATAAAAATTTTGGCCATCATAGAATTGATTTTAATATAATCAATTCAGCTGGTAAGATAATCTAGACCGTTTATTCCTGTTAGCTATATTTTAATCAGTGATTGTATAAAACTGACTACACTCAGTCTATAAGTACAGAATCAGCGAAAGTAAAACGCAGGAGAAACACATGGCTTCTATAGAATGGACTGAGGATTTGTCTGTAAAAATTCCTAGCATAGATAAACAGCATAAAGTATTGATTGGTCTTATTAACAAGTTTGACGATGCGAAGTCTTCAGGTCATGCGAATATGGTAATGAAGAGTATTTTAAAAGAACTGGTTCGTTATACCCAGGCTCATTTTATGTATGAAGAAGCATTGTTTACATCGTATGGTTACCCTGAGTCAGATAGCCATAAAGTGGCACATGTTAAATTATTTGAAAAAGTAGAAAAGTTTAATAAGGCAGAATTGGATGGTGATGAGAGTGTTTATAATGAAATTTCAGAATTTCTTAATAGCTGGCTGTATCATCACATATTAAAAGAAGACATGGCTTACTCTAGTCATCTTGTTAAAAAGGGGGCGGAATAAATATTTAATAAATAGTAAAGCTTTCTGAGTAAGGGAAGAAAGCTATAACATATAGAACCCAAAATAAATAGGGTTCAAAGAGACTATAAGTTATTTGGTGCTTTTACAGATATAAAATGACTTTATTTGTTTGCTTTTAAAAACCAAATAAAGGTTAAATTTGAGGTTAGTCTCTAACCATTTGTTTTTCAATTTGCTGTCGTTTTTCACTGCCTTCTAGGTGTTCGATTAATTCAAGACTAAAGTCCATTGCTGTTCCGGGGCCGCGTGAGGTGATGATGTTACCATCAACTTCTAAAGCTGACCCCGTGACTGTAGTCGTTTTTAAATTTAGATCGGTTAGCACATTGGGAAAACTGGTGGCTTTTTTGTTATCAAGCAATCCTGCCTTTGCCAGAACTTTTGGTGCAGCACAAATTGCGGCAACAGGTTTGTTTGCTTTAGAGTGTTTTTGTATTAACTGAATAATTCGATCATCATCGCGCAAATTATCTGCGCCAGGCAAACCGCCGGGTAGAATAATCATATCGAAGCTGTCATTAATTATTTTATCTATTGAAGTGTCAGGAATGATGACTGTGTTGCGAGAGCATTTAACAGGTTGATCATTCAAGCCAGCGCTAACAACTTCAATGCCTGCTCGCGTGAGCAAGTCCATGATGGTAACGGCTTCAAGTTCTTCACAGCCCTGCGCTAAGGGTATCAGTACTTTTTTCATGTGATAGCTCCGAGAGTTTATTGATCAGGGAAGAAGCGGTTACCAATTTTATGTCAGAGTTTTCTATTTCAGGCAGTCGTTTTTTTAAAACCTGTAAGGTAACCGGATATGGGTGAGCGATTGCGACAGCGTATCCATTGTTTTTAGATAACTTAATTGCGCGATCAAGCTGTGAATTGATGGACTTAGTATCCTGATGTGTGTCGATGAACACATCACGTTTTAGTGTTGGGATATTATTTTCTTTCGCAATGGTTAGCGCAACACTATGAACGGTTGTGCGACTATCAATAAAATATAATGATTTATTTGTTTTGAGTTGTTGCATTAAAAGTGTCATATAACCGGGGTGCATTGTTAGCAGGCTTCCCATGTGATTATTGATGCCTTTTATAAATGGGAATTGTGCGATCTGGTTTTGTAATTGGGTTACAAACTGTGTTTCGGTCATATGCATGTGCAGGGTGTTATTGGTTTTAAGGCGGCTGTCTACAGATTGCATGGGTGAATGCAAAATGAATTCCTTATTACTTTTCAATCCGATTTTTGAAAGTTCATTGGCGTGTGTTGAATAAGGTAGTAATGCATAGGTAAGTTTTCCAGGAAGCATCAGTGCCTGTTTACCAGATTGATACTGGTCACCAATATCATCAATGATAATACTTAAATAAGATGTCGAAAAGGAATTACCAGAGTAGAAAATAAAAAAAGCCAGTAAATAATGACTGGCTTTTTTCGATTGGAAACAGTTAAACATTATTTCCGGCTAAAGATTGAAAGACCTTTTAACAGATTCAGAGCTTCGTATAACTGATAGTCTGTGCTTGAAAGTGGTTTCGTTTCTTCAGTTTTCTTGTTGTCTTTACTGGATTGTTTTTTACCAGTATTGGCATTCTCATCATCACCATTTGTAGGATTGACAAGATGACCAGACAGATCTGCTTCTTTAACGGAGCCGACATTTGGTTCGTCAAGTTTAGTAATCTTAACTCTTTCAAGTTTGATGTCTGGCTCAATACCTTCTGCCTGAATTGAGCGTCCTTTAGGTGTGTAGTATCTTGCAGTTGTCATTTTAACCGCGCCACCACTTGGTAATTCCTGAATGGTTTGTACCGAGCCTTTACCAAATGATTTGGTACCAACGATAATGCCACGCTGATGATCTTGCAGTGCACCGGCAACAATTTCTGATGCAGAAGCAGAGCCACCATTAATCAATACAATTAGCGGTGCACCATCTAGTACATCGCCAGGTTTGGCATTAAATTCCATATAGGAATTTTCTATACGACCTTCGGTGTAAACGATTTTGCCTTTGTGCAGGAATAAATCACTAACCTCAGCCGCTGCATGCAGTACGCCACCAGGGTTATTTCGTAAATCAAGAATCAGGCCTTTAAGTTTGCCTTTGTTTTCTTTGCTTAACTTTTTAATGGCATCAAGCAGATGAGACCCTGTCTTAGACTGGAAGTTACTGATGCGCACGTAACCGAAGTCTGGTTCAAGCATTCTGTTTTTAACGCTCTTAACTTTAATAATGTCACGTGTAATGGTGACTTTAAATGGCTTGTCTTTTCCAGCGCGAACCACAGTAAGTACGATGTCAGAACCTGGCTCGCCACGCATTAATTTAACGGCGCCGTCTAATGTCATGCCTTTAACGGGTTTGTCATCAAGTCGTATGATCAGGTCACCAGCTTCCATACCGGCACGAAATGCAGGAGTGTCATCAATCGGTGCAATAACTTTTACAAAGCCGTCTTCCATGCCGACCTGGATACCGAGACCACCAAACTGACCAGTAGTACCAATGCGAAGTTCCTGATATTGCTCCGGATCAAGATAAGATGAATGTGGATCGAGGCCGCTCAACATGCCGCGAATGGCATGTGTTAATAATGTTTTGTCATCGACTTGTTCAACGTAGTCGGCTTTAATTTTGGCGTAAATATTGGTGAAGTTTTGTAACTGCGCCAGAGGTAATGACAATTGTGTCTTGGATTCAGGCTTTTCGGCCAACACGCCTTGCGTAATGGTCAGAGAGACACCGGTAATAAAACCGAAGGTCAGAATAAGTCCTGTTTTTACAGCTTTGTTCATTAATTTGCTCCTGCATATTGTGCAGTCAGTTTACATTAAAAAATATCGATGGATTAGTTATTTCTGATCGTAACTATAAGCCCGAGTTCATTTTAATTATAGTCTCATCGTGAAGCATAGTTGGTATATTTGATAGAACACCATTTTTTGGGGTTCACAGGTTTGCCTTGTTTACGAATTTCGAAATAAAGCCCGCTTTTTTGCTGGCCACCGCTGTCACCGACAGTTGCGATCACATCACCGGTGTTCACCCAGTCGCCGGGTTCTTTCAATAGGCTCTGATTATAGCCATACAGGCTCATGAAACCAGAACCATGATCGATAATGGTGATAAAGCCATAGGCTTGTAACCAGTCAGAGTAAATGACTCGTCCTCGATTGATAGCATGAACTTCAGTACCATACTTAATGCTCAGCACAACCCCATTCCACTTGAGGTCACTGCGTGATCTCTTTGTGCCGTATTTATTGGTTATGCGACCAGCAACCGGCCAGGGCAGCTTGCCTTTAAGTGTAGTGAAAGGTTTTTCATTAGCAGGCTTGGTGGGAATGTCGGCCAGTACTTCCCCTAATGAGATCAGTAAATCTTCTATTTTTTTACGATGGCTTTGTAAAGTGAGGAGTGTGTCTTCATTACTGAGGATTTTAGTGTCCAGTTGAGCGATTAATTTATTTCGGCGAGACCGGTTGGCGCTAAAACGTGTTTTTTGACGATACTGATTCTTTTTCAGTTCTGAAAGGGCTGCAGCCTTGGTGGTGATTTTGTCCTTCAGCTCGGTTTTCTCTTGAACCAGTAAGTTGTATTCGAGGATCTGGTGGCTTCGGGTTTTATTCAGGTACTGGTAATAAATAAAAGCATGGCCCATTTCAACGGCGTCTTGTTGGTTTAGTAATAGTTTAGCGGTTTCATGTTTGCCCATAACATAGGCCGCTTTCACTTGCTTACTTAGGCTCTCTTTTTGTGATTTTAATGACTTTTCGAGTGTTTTTAGCTCAAATTTTAAGTCTTTTAAAGATTTTTTGTACTTACTGATAAGGTGCTTTGTATAGGAGATTTCTTTACTGAGTTTGGCTATTTTTATGTCTAAACTGCGTAATTCACGCTGTAGTTTGCCTCGTTGAGATTTGTCACTATCGAGATTGTTTTCAACTTTATTAATGTTGGAGCGAATGGAATCAAGTTTGTTTTGGTACTGTGTTTTATCGTCAGCGGCGTAAGAAAAGCCAGAAAAAGTTGAGCTGATTGCCAGGGAGATAAGGCATTTATGAAAAAAACCTTTAGAAATCATTAGTTTATTTTTTCCCTGTAATTAAGAAAATATGTGCAAATTAGTATTGCATATTGTAAACGATCTGTTTTAGGCTAGAAAGTGCTTGTTTTTATTCAGATCTCGCCGTTTTATGACAGAGTGCTGGTTAAAAATTAAATAATAAGAATAATGAATATACTAACGTAATTTACTTAAATATCAACAACTTGGCTTATTATCGCTTAGAAATCTGAATTTTATTTATAAAAGATTTATAAAAAATTCGGATTTTTTTTAAATATTTGAAAATTTTAATACAATAAAAGTAAGAAATACTTTATTATTTTATTTGTGTTTACTAATATTGATGCGGTAATACGTAGTAAGGATGAATGTAATATGTCAGCAGAAGTTATAAGCCCCCCGGTGTTAATGACACGTGAAGAAGATATCGATCGTGCTTCTCGCTCGTTAAAGGCTATGTCACACCCGCTTCGTCTAAAGATACTTTGTACTTTAGGAGATCGCGAAATCAGTGTTCAGGACATTGTAGAAAATGTCGGTACCTCACAAAGTAATATTTCACAGCATTTAGCGATTTTACGCGACAAAGGAATTCTCGCCTCGCGCAAAGATGCAAACCGTGTTTATTATCGTGTTGGTGATGCCAGAACACTACGTTTAATCAGCATGATGCAGGAAGTCTTTTGTACTACACAGGGCATGTTTCCTGAGTCCTGATTAAAGTTTTTTAATCAAGTTTTAATACAGGTTTAGTTATGGACCAAATGCTGGAATTTGTCAGCAATCATATGCTGCTGAATGTTGCATTAATTGTTATTGTTGTACTTATTATTAAGATGGAGCTGGAGCGGTTCACGAGTGGCATAACTCAGGTGAATCCGTTTGAAGCCATCAGGCTGTTGAATGATGAGACAGCTGTTGTTGTTGATGTGCGCGAAGCTAAGGAATTTAGTGAGGGCCATCTGAAAGATGCCGTGCATATCCCATTAAGTGATCTTAAAAGTCGTGTTACTGAACTGGATAAGTATAAAGACAAAAGTGTCATTGCTTATTGTCGATCAGGTCAGCGTTCTTATAGTGCCTGTAAGACACTAAAGAAAGCAGGCTTCGATGCTGTTAGTAATTTGCAGGGCGGTATTATGGCCTGGCAAAACCAGAACATGCCCGTCAGTAAAAAATAAGTACTAAACCATTTATTTCCAGTCACCGATGTCAGGATGTCATCAATGCAAGTAGTGTGTCCCTCTTGTCAGGCAATTAACCGGTTGCCTGAGAGCCACGATGCAGGCAAAGCGCAATGTGGCAAATGCAAAGCAAAGCTGTTTCAGTCGCATGCCTTAGAGGTTTCTGCTGCTGTTTTTACCCGTCACCTTGTTAAAAATGACATACCCATTGTCGTCGATTTTTGGGCGGAATGGTGTGGTCCTTGTAAAATGATGGCACCAAATTTTTTGGCAGCAGCAGCTGAACTTGAACCGTTCGCACGTTTATTAAAACTGAATACAGAGACAGCCCAGGAGATTTCTGCGCAATGGTCAATCAGAAGTATTCCGACCATGATTATTTTTAAAGCCGGGAAAGAAATTGCCAGAACCTCGGGTGCGCTGGATAAGAATCAGATCGTTAACTGGGTTAAACAAAATATTTAAATACCAACAGAGATTGTAAAAAAATGAGTGAAGAAGAACAGAAAAATTTTGTGATTCAAAAATTATATTTGAAAGATGTTTCATTTGAATCGCCTAATGCTCCCGGTGTTTTTTCAGAGCAAGACTGGACGCCAGAAATTAATGTACAGTTAAATACAGAATCAAACACTCTTGCTGATAACGTTGTCGAAGTGGTTTTAAAAATTACTGTGACGGCGAAGCAAGAAGACAAAACAGCCTTTTTAGTTGAGCTTGCTCAGGCGGGTGTTTTTACACTTGAAGGTTTTAATGATGAAGAGAAGGCGGGCATGTTAGGTAGCTATTGTCCTAATGTTTTATTTCCGTTTGCTCGTGAAGCCATCAGTGAGCTTGTTGGTAAGGGTGGTTTTCCGCAGTTGTTACTGGCACCGGTTAATTTTGATGCGCTTTATCAGCAACATCTGCAACAGCAACAAGCTAATGTTGAAGAAACAACTCACTAATTACTGAACATGTCTGATAACGTGATTAATACAGTGGCGGTATATGGCGCAGGTTCCTGGGGAACGGCGCTGGCCTTACAATTGGCTCGTGCCGGTTCGAAGGTTGTGCTGTGGGATATTGATACTGAGCTGTTGAATAACATGCAGCGAGACGGTGTTAATAATCGTTATATTCCGGGCGTTAAGTTACATGAAAATATCGTCATTGAGCATGATCTTGAGAAAGCGTGCCATGCAGCTGATCTCAATCTGTTAGTTATTCCAAGTCATGTGTATCGGCAGTTTTTAAATAAGCTAGGTCCATTACTTACTGAAGACAGTAAAGTGGCCTGGGCCAGTAAAGGTCTCGAGCCTGACAGTGGTTTGTTATTGCACCAGGTGATTGATGAGGTTATTCCACAGGTAAAACAGAAGGCCGTTATTTCAGGCCCTACTTTTGCAGTTGAAGTGGCAGAAAATTTACCGACGGCTGTTACCGTCGCAGCAAAAGATGAAGCTTTTGCATTGCAGGTCGCGAAAACATTACATTCAGATAAGTTCCGAGCCTATACCAGCCATGACATTATTGGTGTGGAGCTAGGTGGCGCATTAAAAAATGTATTAGCGATCGCAACAGGTTTGTCTGATGGTTTAGGCTTTGGTGCTAATTCGCGTGCTGCACTGGTAACGCGTGGTCTTGCAGAAATCATGCGCCTTGGTTTAAAGCTAGGAGGCGAAAAAGAAACCTTTATGGGTTTAGCCGGACTGGGTGATCTTGTTCTGACTTGCACCGATGATAAATCGCGAAATAGACGAATGGGATTAAACCTTGCTGCAGGTCTTAGTGCAGAAGAATCAAAAGAAAAGATTGGTCAGGCAGTTGAAGGTGTGCGTACGGCAAAAGAAGCGCATTTAATGGCTAAAAAATTCGAAATAGATTGCCCAATCATCGAGCAGGTTTATAAAATTCTTTATCACGACATGAAACCGCTGGATGTTGTTCGCGATTTGCTAGCTCGTGATTTGCGGTCTGAATCAGTTTAATTCAGCAACAATTGCTGGTCAGGTTTTTTAAAAAGAAAAGCCGACTCGTACGCCTGTAAAATCGACTTTTGTATTAGGTATAAAAGCACCATCAAATACATGGTGACGGTAATAGGTCTTTATATACAAAGATTTGCCGGGCCGAAACATTAGTCCAATAGCGATACTAAAATCGAGCGCATTAGAATCTGAAGTTCCACTGTTTTCATCGCCACGATCATCGTCAAGCATTTGATCAAGAATGTCTAAACCGAACTCTGCGTTTAATGCCAGGAATTTCGTAAAATGTAGATTTGCACCAACCAGTCCGTGTATAGTTGTAAACTCATTTTGTGCATCCGGTAGTTTGACATTAACCGGTCCGGCGCCGAAATAACCAGAAAAATATTTTTTTCCGTTGTCTTTATAGCCCCTTAAAAAATGTACGCCGGTTAATTCCGACGTGCCATCGGTTTCGGCAACGATTTCTAATGAAAAAGAGTCCCAGTCACGGTCGCGTGCCGCTGATGCAAAAGTAATAAGTGAAAGCATAAAACCAATAGCGAGCACAGAAGTTGTTTTCATTTTTTTGTCCTTTAATTTTTTTATTTTCCATTCATTGGCTGATTTATATTGCGCCATCAAAACCAAGTTGTCGCCATGATTCATAAATCATTACTGCCACCGAATTCGATAAATTCATGCTACGAGACTCAGGTAGCATAGGCAAACGTAGAACGTGCGCTGGTTCTAAAGTTTGTAAAAATTCTTTTGGCAGGCCGCGTGTTTCCGGGCCAAAGATCAAAACATCATCTTTTGCAAACTGCATGTCTGATGGACGAGTTGTGCCATGAGTAGAGCAGGCAAAGATTCTTTTGTCTTTGTTTTTGTCGAGAAACTGAGCTAAATCATCATAATGAGATATGTTGGTCCATTCGTGGTAGTCGAGACCGGCGCGACGCATGCGCTTATCATCAATATCAAAACCAAGCGGATGAATGAGGTGCAATTTGTAACCGGTATTTGCACAAAGACGGATGATGTTTCCGGTATTCGGCGGTATTTCAGGTTCGAATAAAACGATATGTAACATAGTCTTGAATAACTTCTGACGTAGTGAGTCGGATGGTGTAAATTACAGTTATTTTAAAGCATTTACAGAGTAGCGGTATATCTTTGCTGAAGAGCGGTTGCAACAATAACAGGAAAGTAGAAAATTTATGTATTTAAAGCATTTCGGCCTGGAGCGTCCCCCTTTTAAAATTACCCCAGACACGAGCTTGTTTTATGAAGGCGGAAATCGTGGTGCAGCGCTGGAAGCTGTTAAATACGCGATTCTTGAGGGCGAGGGAATTATCAAGGTTGTTGGCGAAGTAGGCAGTGGTAAAACCATGCTTTGCCGTATGCTTGAGATCAAGCTGCCAGATTATGTTGAAATCGTCTATCTCGCTAACCCCAGTTTGTCACCGGAAAAAATTCTTCATGTAATTGCGATGGAGATGAAGCTGCCGGTCGAGCAAAGTGAGGATAAAGCAAAAGTCATGCAGCTGTTACAGGAATATTTGCTTGATCGCCACGCGCGTGGACGACAGGTCGTTGTCTTTATCGAAGAAGCGCAAGGCATGCCGCTGGATACACTTGAAGAAATAAGGCTGTTAAGTAACCTCGAAACCAATCATTTTAAGATGCTGCAGATTGTCCTTTTTGGGCAGCCAGAGCTGGACGAGAACCTTGCTCAGAAACAAATAAGGCAACTCAAAGAGCGCATTACCCATCATTTATCGCTTGATGTGTTTGAGAAGAAGGATATTCAGAGTTATCTCAATTTCAGAATGCGTGCCGCAGGATACAAAGAGGCTGATCTGTTTAATGCTCGATTAGCAGGTAAAGTGGCCAAATACTCGAAAGGCTTAACGCGTCGAATCAACATTCTGGCAGACAAAACCATGTTGGCAGCATTTTCCGAAAATAGTCAGCAAATTAAGCAAAAACACATCAAAATGGCCGCAAAAGACAGCCAGTATGCTACATCAGGCATGCCACACTGGTTTAAATACGGGTTAGCCGCTTCAATCATGCTGGTGCTGATTGGTTTCGGCTGGTTTATTCGCGGTTTTGACGATAACAAAGACGTAGTTAGTAATTCTCAGGTAAATAATAACGAATCTGTTGCAAGTTCCGGTAATAAAAGCACTTTTTCGCCGTCGATTAATGGCGAAAGTGGAAATTTACAACTAAAATCTTTAGAACTGAGTGATTTATTGCAGCAACGACTGAAAAAGACGGTTTCGTGGTTAGAAAATGAAAGCGGGTATCGTTATAGCGTACAGCTAATGTTGGTTGACGAAACACGGCTTAATGCACTTGAAAGCTTTCTGACCCAAATGCAAAGCCTGAGTCTGATAGGCAATACGTTTGTGTATAAGGCAACGAAAAATGGCCGCCAATATTACGGTGTTTTATATGGCAGCTTTAAGCAATACAGCAGCGCTACTCAGTCAATGAAAAACATCAGTAAAAAGCTGCGGGTTAAAAGCCCGTTTATCAGAGGAATAGAAACTATTTCATCTGAATACAGTTAACTAATTTAACAACAGAACTCATCTAATGACGAAAAAAATAATTACAACTGTTTTACTGCTAGCTATTGTGTCTGCATGTTCCCCGTCAAAATCACCGGTGAATGTTAAGGGGCATATTAATAAAGACGCGATAAAAGAAGAAAAACAAGATATACCTGACTTAATTTCTGAAGCGCCTGTTGTACCTAAACCTGCACTAGTGCCCGAAACGGAAACTTATACTGTTGTTGTTAATGATGTTGATGTTGCCTCTTTACTATTTGCACTGGCTCGTGATGCAAAAATAAATATCGATGTCTATCAGGGGATGAAAGGTTTGGTAACACTGAATGCTATTGATCAGACATTGCCACAGATTCTTGACAGAATTTCAGAGCAATCCAGTATTCGTTATTACATCAAAGATGGATTATTGACGATTCGTCCTGACGTTGCATTTTTTAGAACCTACAAAATTGATTACGTAAATATAGACAGAAAAACGAAAAGTGAGAATCTGATATCTACACAGATAGCATCGACTGGCTCAACTGGTGAAAATACGGCAGGAAACAATTCAAGTACATCGGTATTGAGTGAAACAAATAATTCATTTTGGTTAACCTTAACTAAAAATATTTCAAAACTGATAGCAGTCGATGAAGCAGATAATGTTAAAAACAAGTCTGCTAAATTGGATGAATCAGAAAATATTTTGGTTAATAAAGAAACAGGTTTTCTAACAGTCAAAGCAACCGATAAGCAGCACAGACAAATACAGCGTTATGTTGACCTCGTTCTGTCTAGCGCAAAAAGACAGGTTCTTATTGAAGCGACAATAGCAGAAGTGACCCTGAGCGATGAATTTCAAGCAGGAATAGACTGGAATCAGGTGAGTGGGAGTGGTAATTCCTCATTTACACAAAGTCTGACTGGAGCAAATTTAAGTACGCCGCCTTTTTTCTCGGCAACATTTGCTAATAACAGTAGCACCTTTGGTTCTATAACTGGCTCTGTCAGAATGCTTGAATCATTTGGTAGTGTAAAAGTTCTATCAACACCAAAAGTAATGGCGATTAATAACCAGACAGCGATTTTAAAAGTTGTTGATAATCGCGTGTATTTTTCAATTGATGTTGATACAACCAGCAATACCAATAACACAACGCAAACGTTTACCACAGAAATTCATACGGTTCCTGTTGGTATTGTGATGCAGGTTACGCCTTACATTAGCGATAAAGGTGAAATTACACTGAACGTCAGGCCAACAATTTCCAGGATTATTAATTATGTGAATGATCCTAATCCCGCATTGGCTGCTGTAGGTGTTATCAGTGAAGTGCCAGAAATTCAGGTTCGCGAAGTTGAATCAATTTTGAAAGTGAATAGTGGTGACGTCGCCGTGATTGGCGGGCTCATGCAGGATACAGTGGATGAAAGTGATAGCAGTGTTCCATTTTTAGCTGCGATACCAATTATTGGGCAGTTGTTTAATTATTCAAATGATTCGCATAGCAAAACAGAACTGGTTATTTTCTTACGTCCAAAAGTAATCAAGCGAGCTGACATTAATGCAGACCTTGCTGGATTTAAAGCCCACCTTCCTCAGTTTAAAAACGAGAAAGAAGCAGTCGAGAAGAAAAAAGCAGATAAGGAAAAGGCTGAGTAAGTATGAGTCTTTTACTTGATGCCTTAAAAAAGGCGGCAGCTGATAAAGAAAAAGGCGGAGCTACTTCGACTGAGCAGCAGTCGTCTGAATCAGAATTCAATCAGTCTGAAAAGCATGAGGCAAGTGCTCCTCATTCTGAAGTTTTTGATGAGCTTTCAGATCATATTGATGAGCCAGAAAAAGAAGAGCTGGAATCTTTGCCATCGCTTGATGAAGAGATCGAACTTGAACTTCCTGAGGAGTTTGAAGAGTTAAATGATCAGCCTCTTGAAGAAGAGTTTCCAGAAGAGCCTGAGCCTGAAAAAGAAGTTGTACTTGAGCTTGAGGCCGCTGAGGAAATTCTGCAGCAAGATGTGACGACTGATCAGGAAGAAGCTGAACAAGAGAGTCAGGATGCAGATGAGCTCGTGAACAAAGCTCAGGAAAATAAAATACTTGAAGGTAAGCGGTCTTCAGCGGAACAGGAAATTTCTCTTCCTCCATACAGCCATAATGATGCGCGCAGAATATTAGAAGTCAGCCAAAAACGTTATCGTAATAACCAAAGAGTCATGTATTACGGTATGTATATTTTTTCTGCGTTGTTATTTTTTGTGGCGAGTTATTTATATTACACAGCCGAAACGCTGGATAATTCACAGCGTACGGCATTCAAGCCTTCATTTGTGAAGAATAATAAATTGGCTGCCAACGAAATAAAAGCAACAGATAATCCCATGCCATCTTCTGTCAATGCAGTCAGTGTAGAATCTCTACAGAAAAACTCAGTAACAAAAATGGTAGCTAAAAAAGAAAAGGTAGCTGCTGTAAAAAAACCAAAAAAAATAACAATCATCAAACAAAAGAAACCAGATGCAATTTCTGCATTGTTACAAAAAGCTTATCAGTACTATCAGGCAGCTCAATATCAGCAAGCCGATAAAATTTATCAGCAAGTTTTGACTCGTGATAAACGTCAGCGTGATGCTTTGCTTGGCAGAGCGGCAATCGCGGTTGTAGATGAGCAATATACATTTGCTAAAAAGTTATATGAGCAGGTTTTACATTATTATCCAAAAGACAGCATAGCTAAAT
>Ga0316206_1001675_pt1 | contig 18186 bp, 18 predicted proteins | sample 6monthpyrite_MG_FD_204942 | JGI IMG/M metagenome (GOLD analysis project Ga0316206, IMG submission 204942) | Microbial mat bacterial communities from mineral coupon in-situ incubated in ocean water Damariscotta River, Maine, United States -... | ecosystem: Environmental > Aquatic > Marine >... | reverse complement strand
AAACCTCTATTGGCAATTGCAAATCAACGTGAATCTTACCACCTAAATAGTGCAATGTAATATATTCGATTTTTGATGCAATGGGAATATCTATCCATGCCTCACGCAAGCTTTTCTCGATCTCTGCACGTAAGGGTAAATACTCTCCGGGTGATGCAGTTTCATCATTTTCCGGGTCAATATGCACCATGACGTCAGACACTTCATCAAATTCACCGATCAGACGTTTGCGCACCACCTCACTGATATGATGGCCTTCCGAAACACTAAGTCGATCGCCTACCTGAATATGCACATCCACCAGTGCATCCTGGCCCATACGTCGGGTACGTAATAGATGAAGATCTTCAACACCATCCATTTCAATAATCGACTGACGGATTTTATTCACTCGCTCGGTATCCAGCGCGGTATCAACCAGCTCTCGCATGCTGTTCCAGGCCAGATCCCAGCCGATCTTGGCGATCATATAAACAACACCAACCGCTGCAATAGCATCAAGGTAAGTCAACCCTGCCATAGATCCTGCAACACCGATTAATACAATCACTGAAGAAATCGCATCGGAACGACTATGCCATGCATTGGCCTTGAGTAAATTTGAACGCAACCGTACAGCCACACGCATGGTATATTGATAAATCGCTTCTTTGGACAGTATTGAAACCGCAGCAACTATCAACGTCATCGGCTCGGGTTGTAGCAACTTATCCGGGTGGAACAGGCGACTTATTGCATCATAACCCAGACCCAGTGCAACTGTAATCAGGGCAAGCCCCAGAGCAACAGTCATCATTGTCTCAATTCGCGCATGCCCGTACGGATGATCTTCATCTGCCTCACGACTACCATGTTTGGCTGCAAACAAAACCATGATATCTGTTACTAGGTCAGACAGGGAATGTACGCCGTCGGCTATCAAAGCCTGTGAATTACCAATCAAACCAACAATAATCTTGGCAACACCCAGTGACAGGTCCAGCACTGATCCAATAACAGTTACCTTGAAGGTTTCTTTATAACGATTGTCTGCCGAATCCTGCATCAGGGTTTTACTTCTATCTCGATAATGATCAGGTTGTCCTGGTGTTGAATATCTATAACTTTGTGGCCATTAATACGTGTCCATGCCGGCACATCGTTCACTGCACCCGGGTCGGTACAAACCACTTTTAAATGATCACCCGCATTCAGCTCCTGAACCCGATCCTGTGTTCTGATAACAGGCATGGGGCACAACAAACCTGTTGCATCCAGCTCATAGTGTGACATTAAATATGTAATCCTTTAAACAGACCAGCTATCGGGCATTTCAGATACAGACATTGGTTTTACACTAATCTGCTCTGACTTTCCATCCGGATAGCGTAATTCCAGTTCAACACTGTCATCAAGTTTGCCTTTACTGTAACGCGCTGCAATACGTGCAGCCAGTTGTAAGTCATCATGCTCAGGCTGACCGTCCACCAGCACCAATGGGCCACTATGGCTGGTTGTTTTCAGTGAAATAAAACGGTTACGATAACCTTGCATAAAGTTTACCTCACCTTCTTCACGTGCAACAATCAGTTTGAAATTTTTTCCCGGGCGGATATGGCGTCCTACCTTAAGCAACATAATGTCATCCATTTCATATTCTTTATTACCGCGTGCATCCCACAGGTCGACCAGTTTCTTTGAGTAATTTTCATCCGTCAGAAAACAGCAGCCACCCGCCGGCTGGGCATAGTCGACAAAACCATATTTTTCTGCCAGTGCCATTTGTGGCTTGCGGGTACGGCCATGAAAATCCAGCAGTTCTTCACGCTTCACCCAGCCTTCTCTTTCTGGCAGGGTTTCCGGTAAATGCTGTGCACATAATGGCCGTAACAAACGTTCTCCGGCACCGGACTCACGTGCAATAACCGGCATAGTGTCCTTTCGCTGTGACATCGGTCTTTGACCCATCACTTCACCGGTAATGATGAAGTCGTACTCATGTTGCTCGATCCATTCCAGTGCCTTGTGCACCATAAAGGTCTTGCAATCATGGCAAGGGTTCATGTTTGCACCATAACCATGTTTTGGATTAATCAGCACATCTTTATATTCATCGATTACATCAATAATATGTAACTTGATACCCAGCGTTTCAGCGACCCATAACGCATTGTTACGTTTGGGTTTTGCCTGGTCTTTTTTTCTAATCGCATGGGTATGGCCTTCCACACAAAAACCCGTAAAAAAATTAATGCCTTCTACGTGAACACCCTGTTCCATAACAACCTTGGTCGCTAACAGGGAATCGAGTCCTCCGGAAATGAGGGATACGGCTTTAATCTGTCGACTCATGAAAATTCTGAATATATTTAAGTAAGGGAGTCGGATTATAGCAAAACCACAACAACTATTGCGAATCAGCTTGACCCAGATCAAGCTGCTTATATTCTTTTACGCTACTGTTTACCTTTATTTATAACAACATGGAGAGCCCGTTGGAAGCGCATGATGAACACATTGATGGGGAAATTGCATATCAGCTACATGGTAATTGTTACATCAACCTGACCAATCACTGTACCCTGCGATGTGCTTTCTGCCCTAAATTTAATAAGCAATGGCAGGTTCAAGGTTACCCGTTACGCCTGAAAAAAGACCCCACTATAGATCAAATACTCGAAGCAGTTGGCGATGTTTCCCAGTATAAAGAAATTGTATTTTGTGGGCTTGGTGAACCAACACTCAAGCTTGGCGTTTTGCTGCGAGTAGCATCGGCACTGAAAAAGCAGGGCGCTTATATTCGCCTTAATACAGATGGTCTGGGCAATCTGGTGCAGGGTATGGATATCACACCAAAGCTCGCCGGTAAGATCGATGCACTTTCTATCTCTGTCAATGCACAAAATGAAGAAATCTACAATCAACACTGCCGTCCACCACAGTTTGGAACCTACCCGGCAATCTTTGATTTTATTGAAGCTGCGATACCTCATATCAAAGACATCACGCTGACAGCTATCGATGGCCTGAAAGGGGTTGATATCAATGCCTGTGCTGCAATAGCTGACTACTATAAAGTTAAATTCCGCCGTCGTGAGCTGGACAAGGTAGGTTAATGATTTTTTATAAATTCTATTTTAATGCGTAGTACATAAGCGGCTTTCTGCTTACTGTAAATAAACTATTTTCCCCGGGGAAAAGTAATAATATTATTCTCTGCGAGTATATTCGCCGCGCGTTCACTGTTACAGTCAAGGCTAAGTTCCAGTAATAGATTATTATCCAGGTCTTCACTATTCAATGAGCGCATAGCCTGCAACACATCCATGAGCACCACAAAATACTCTGACAAATGTTCATACAGGGTCGCGTAACCCTGTTTCATTTTTCCGGCTATGTGAATATATGCAGAGCGTCCCAGATCGACATAGTAACTGACCTTGACGAGACGACGCCGGGAGCGCTTCGGAAAAAGGCCAGAATATATCAGACACTGGTCACCCACTTCCTGTAACTGTTGAATGCAGTTCTGTCCTTCAGATTGCATCCCCTGCAGGTACTGGCTAGCGAGAATCGAGTCAGCCAGTTCAGTATTGCCTGTCTGACGCATCAGCAAGAACACCAGATAACTTTCAAGGTCTTCATCCAGATCCTGATGACAGGACTTTTCGGCACAATGGACCAACTGTTGCCATTGTTCGGTAGGTGTACTGTGGGTAATAATCTGGCTCATTTTCTCACCTCTGTACAAGTTTACGGCTGATTTCAGGGGTATCTTTAAAATAAGGCTACAAAATTTCGAATTTTTGCGCATAATGTTCAAAATATTCAACAATTTGTGTTTTCTGCCGTGCATATCACACGTTATAATCCACACCTTATTTATATAGAGCTTACAGGCTAACTGATGGCAAATGAACAATCTGTCGATGTTTCGACTTTTCAAGGGCTTATTATGGCCCTGCAACAATTCTGGGCAAAACAGGGTTGTGTACTGATACAACCTTACGACATGGAGGTCGGTGCAGGTACCTTTCATACCGCGACATTTTTACGCTCAATCGGCCCGGAACCCTGGAATGCAGCCTATGTTCAGCCTTCACGCCGACCGACTGATGGTCGCTATGGCGAAAATCCTAACCGTTTACAGCATTATTACCAGTTTCAGGTTGTGCTTAAGCCGTCCCCACTGAATATTCAGGAGTTATATCTGGATTCATTGAAAATGCTCGGTATTGACCCGCTGGTTCATGATATTCGCTTTGTTGAGGATAACTGGGAATCGCCTACTTTGGGTGCCTGGGGTCTGGGTTGGGAAATCTGGCTAAACGGGATGGAAGTCACCCAGTTTACCTATTTCCAGCAAGTAGGCTCTCTGGATTGCGAACCCGTTACCGGTGAGATCACCTATGGCCTGGAACGTATAGCCATGTACCTTCAGGGTGTTAAAAGTGTATTTGATCTGGTCTGGACAAATGGCCCCGATGGCGTAGTCACTTATGGTGATGTGTTTCATCAAAACGAAGTCGAAATGTCTGCATATAATTTTGAACATGCCGATGTAGATATACTGTTTGGCTGGTTCGACTCCTGTGAAATAGAAAGCAACAAACTGATTGAACTGGATCTGCCTTTACCCGCATACGAAATGATGATGAAAGCCTCTCACACCTTTAACCTGCTTGATGCGCGTCATGCTATCTCGGTCACTGAACGTGCGCGCTTTATTGGCCGTATTCGCGCACTTTCGCGCGCGGTTGCTGAAAAATACTACCAGAGCCGCGAAAAGCTGGGCTTTCCCATGCTCAACACTCCCTCAACAGCTAAACAGGGGGACAAGTCATGAGCACACAGGATTTGCTGATTGAAATCGGCACCGAAGAACTGCCACCCAAGGCACTAAAAACACTGTCGCGTGCATTCCTGGCAGGGGTACATAAAGGTCTGAAAGCTGCCGGCCTGGAATTTGAAGACATGGTTAACTATGCTTCACCGCGACGCCTGTCAGTGCTTGTTTTTGCATTACAGGAAAAACAGGAAGATAAACAGGTTGATCGTCGTGGTCCCGCACTGGCAGCCGCGTTTGATGACGAGGGCTGCCCGACACAAGCCGCAAAAGGTTTTGCAAAAAGTTGTGGTGTTGAAGTCGAGCTGCTCGACAAACTCGAAACCAAAAAGGGCAGCTGGTTATCTTATAGCAGCTTACAAACTGGCTGTGAAACTTCCGAGTTGATCCCTGACATTGTCAGAAAATCTCTCGATGATTTACCGATCCCGAAACGTATGCGCTGGGGTGCACTCAGAGAACAATTTGTACGTCCGGTTCACTGGGTTGTCTTACTCTTTGGCGATAAGGTCATCGATGCAACAATACTCGGCGTTAAAACCGGCCGCGATACTCGCGGACATCGTTTTCATTATCCGGATCTACTCTATATTGGTGAGCCTTCAGCCTATGCGCCATTACTGGAAACTGAAGGGCACGTCATTGTCGAGTTTGAGGCTCGCCGTGAAGCAATTCGTGCTCAGGTACTCGAAATTGCACACACCGTACAAGGCACCGCTATTATTGATGATGCACTACTCGATGAAGTGACCTCCATGGTTGAATGGCCACAAGCCGTACTGGGTAATTTTAATAAACGCTTCCTTGATGTCCCCAGTGAAGCACTGATTTCCGCCATGAAAGGACATCAGAAATATTTTCACTTACTTGATGCCGATGGAAAACTGATGCCTCACTTTATCACCATCAGTAACATCGAAAGTAAAGACCCTGACAAGGTGCGAGAAGGCAACGAGCGAGTTATTCGCCCGCGTCTGTCAGACTCTGAATTTTTCTGGAAACAGGATCAGAAGCGAACCCTTGAAGAACGAATTGATGATCTTAAAACTGTTGTTTTCCAGAGCAAGCTTGGTACCTTGTATGACAAGGTACAACGAACAATGACTATAGCCTCCAGTATCGCAGGCCAACTTGGCTTTAATGAAAGCGATGCAAAACGTACAGCAGAACTGTGTAAAAGCGACCTGCTCACTGACATGGTTGGTGAATTCCCTGATCTTCAGGGTCTGATGGGCCGTTACTACGCAAAACTGAATGGTGAAAATGATCAGGTTGCACAGGCAATCGATGAACATTATATGCCTCGTTTCTCCGGTGATACACTGCCTCAAACTGAAGCTGGTATCTGTGTGGCACTTGCTGACAAGATAGACACACTGGTCGGTATCTTTGCTATCGGCCTTATCCCAACAGGCGACAAAGATCCGTTCGCGCTACGCCGTGCTGCACTCGGTATCTGCCGTATATTGCTCGAACAAAACATGGACCTGACCCAGTTAATCAAACTGGCGATAAAAAATTATACCTATCAAAAAATACCCGTCGATATAACCAAAACCACCAATATGGTTTATGATTTTATCATGGCGCGTTTGCAGGTTTACTATAGCGGTCTGGATTTCAAGCACGATGAAATAGAAGCTGTTTTATGTCTTAAACCGAACCTGCTCCAGGATATTGATAAAAAATTACATGGCCTGGCGAGTTTCAGAAAACTTCCCGAAGCTGAAAGCCTGTCTGCGGCTAACAAACGTATTTCAAATATACTGAAAAAAGTTGAAGATGACATTCCGGAAAAATGGAACACCTTTCTGTTTTCAGAACAAGAAGAAAAAGACCTGGCTGATGCCATTACACGCATAGAGCCTAAACTGGAACCCCTGTTCGAAAATCAGGACTATGAAGCTGCAATGAAAAAACTTGCAAATTTGCATAAAAGTGTTGATGCTTTTTTTGCCGAGGTCATGGTTATGGATGACGATAAATCACTACGTGATAATCGCCTGGCACTTCTTTCGCACCTGCGTAATCTTTTTTTGCGCGTTGCTGACTTGTCCAGGCTTCAATGAGACACCGACATGACTGACTCAAATACGCATAGCGATTCTTACATTGATATGCTGAACTATGTACAGGCCTTTCATGACAAGCATGATTTCAAAAATACAGGTGGTGAAGAACTTGCTTACCGTATTGCACTCATGGCTGAAGAACTGGGTGAAATGTCATCTTGTATAACCAAAGGCAAGCCCGTTGAAGAACTTGCAGAAGAAACAGCCGATCTGTTTATTTTATTAATCGGTACCGCTATCTCTGCCAATTTTGATCTTAAAGAAGCATTCTGGAAAAAGATGGACAAGATAATGAAACGGGAATCAAAAATGGTTAACGGCCGCATCCGTGTCTCGGAATTCAGGGATTGTTAACCTCCTATGAAACTCGTTATTCTTGATCGCGATGGTGTTATCAATAAAGACTCTAAAACGTTTATTAAATCGCCCGATGAATGGCAACCCATACCCGGAAGCCTTGAAGCCATTGTTAAACTGAATCATGCCGGTTATCAGGTTGTTGTCATCACCAATCAATCAGGGCTCGGACGTGGACTGTTTGATATTGAAACCCTGAATGCCATTCACGATAAAATGCACAAACAGTTAAATGTATTAGGAGGGCGGGTTGATGCTATTCTGTTTTGTCCCCACTTGCCTGATGATCACTGCGACTGCCGCAAACCACTTCCCGGTCTTTTTAATCAGTTAAAAAAACGCTTGAATATCCAACTTGAATCCGTACCGGCTATTGGTGATTCACTACGTGATCTACAAGCAGCCATAGCGGCAGGGGCCTTACCTGTATTGGTAAAAACGGGCAATGGCTTGCGTACCCTCGAACAATCAGAAATCCTCGACTCAGATATCCCCGTGTTTAATACACTAAATGATTTTGTAACCGACTACCTCTCACACAACAGAGACTGACACCATGCCCGCACTACGTTCAATTCTTTTCTGGATAGGATTCTACATATCAACTATTCTGGTCACTTCAGTATTAACCATCTCTTTTATCCTGCCATTTCGTTACCGCTACGCCATATCAAGAACCTGGCCTATGTTTAATCTATGGTGGCTTAAACTCACTTGCAATCTGGACTATGAAGTAAATGGCCTGGAGAATATTCCTGATGAACCCGTTATCTTCATGAGTAAACATCAGTCAACCTGGGAAACCATTACCTACCAGCAATTTCTGCCACCCACCGTCTGGGTGCTGAAACGTGAACTGATGTGGATACCTATTTTCGGCTGGGGTGTTGCGATGCTAAGCCCGGTGGCAATTAACCGAAGTTCCGGTAAAAAAGCCTTAAATCAACTCATAGAAAAAGGAAGCAAAAAATTAAACTCTGGCATCTGTATAATGATATTCCCGGAAGGTACGCGCACTACTGCCGGACAACCAACAAAATACAAAGCCGGTGGAGCCGTTCTCGCAACAAGGACCGGACACAAAGTTGTCCCCATCGCTCATAATGCCGGCTACTACTGGCCAAAAGGACAATTCCAGAAACATCCCGGTATCATTAAGGTTGTAATCGGACCCGCGATCGAAACAAAAGGGAAAACTGCCAGCCAGATACTTAATGAAACTGAAACATGGATTGAGGAACAAATGAAAATTATCGGTGGTCGTAAATAATAGTTATTTACAATAAAGTTTGAAGCATTATATGTGCATAAAAATATCAATGTGCCATTCTGGTAAACATATGATGGCCTCAGCCAGGCTAATGGATGTTAGGTGAGGAAACAGAAATGCATAAACATACATTGGAAAACTGGCAGCACAGTCACGATTTCACCGTAAAAAATGCGAAGGGCGAACAACGGACACAGTATGTTCTAATACTCACAGCAATAACCATGATTGTAGAAATCATTGCTGGCAGTGTTTACGGCTCAATGGCTCTTCTTGCTGATGGCTGGCACATGGGTACGCATGTGGCCGCATTCATGATTACTCTCTTTGCTTATCGTTATGCTCGAAAACATGCAAATAATCCAGCATTTTCTTTCGGCACTGGAAAAGTAAATGTTCTCGGTGGTTTTGCCAGCGCAATAGCTTTGGCTGTCGTAGCACTTGTGATGTTAGTCGAGTCATTACAGAGAATCGTCGACCCACATACAATCCATTTTAATGAGGCCATTGCTGTTGCATGTATTGGTTTATTCATTAATGTGGTAAGCGCCTTTCTCTTAAAGGATGATCATAACCATACACATCATGACCATAATGATGCTCACCACCACCATCATGACCATAATTTAAAAGCCGCTTATCTGCATGTAATGGCAGATGCTCTGACATCCGTACTTGCCATCGTGGCGTTAGTATCTGGCAAATATTTAGGATGGAACTGGCTTGACCCGGTTATGGGAATAGTGGGTGCATTTATTATAACACGTTGGTCTTTTGGCCTACTGAAACAAACAGGCCCAATATTACTCGATGCCAGTATTGAAAAAGAGTATAAAAGCAAAATTATAGACGCTATTGAAAATGATTCGGATAATAGAATTTCTGATATTCATGTATGGAAGGTAGGGGCAAATCACTACGCCGCAATAATTTCACTGGTTACGCACTATCCAAATAGTACTGAGTATTACAAAAAGCTGTTGAAGAAATTTAATAAATTATCTCATGTCACAATAGAGGTAAATTATTGCGAGGAAGAGCCTTGCACTTTGCCAAACTCAAATATCGCCACGTAACGCGAAGCCACTTAAGAATAAAATGATATGACTGAATCCTTAAGCAATACCTCAGAAAAATCAGGCTTACCACCAGGATCACTTATTCATGAAGGTATTAACCGTATTTGCTTCAATATTTATCCCTTTGACTTTTCTTGCGGGTATCTACGGTATGAACTTTGAATATATGCCGGAACAAAAATGGAAATGGGCATACCCTGCTCTTTGGACTACATTTATTATCATCCCTGTGTATTGCTCATTTATTATAAAAGAAAAAAATGGTTATAGGGCTAAATTAAAACACGATGCCTGACTAACAAGCATTGCGTAAAAATCACTTTTATTTAAATAAAGAAACCCCATGAGAATTATTATAATTTTATTATTTATTTTTGTTAATCCGACACAAGCTGAAATCATGCCTGATATTACCTGTAACCAGATTCCTAAACATCCTCTTAAACTATGCTGGTCATCAAGTCAGAATTTTAATTCCGGTATACTGCTTTTCACCAACACTGTTTACATACAGAATGAACAAAAGCATTTACGTCTACATGAACGTGAAAAAGATTCCATATCAGCACTGACCCACATCGGATTTTCTGATGATGGTCTGCTAATGTACATTGAGCATGCAGATGAAGGTCACCCGTACTTTACGTTCTATAAAACCATAAATTACCTGGGTAATGGCAAACAGGCAAATAGCCTCGCAACACTTGATGATTATTTTCTGGATACTATTAAGGCATTTACTGCTGAAGGTGTTTTTATCTATTCGCGCTCCCGCACCAGAGAAACAAAATGTGCTGATGTATCAGGATATGTCTTTAATAAAAAAGTGAAACAAAAAGTTAAAAAAAATGCCGGCCTCGGCCCCTGTTATAAAATATTCAAGCTAGACAGTAAGATAAAAAATTGATTAAGCTCTTCTACGTGTAAAAACCCAGTTAGTACCTTTGCTGAGTTTTTTGTTATAACGATAACCATCTGAGCTGAATTCTTTTATGTCTTCTACATTATCCAGTCGATTGGTCACTATATAGCGGCTGAGTAACCCACGCGCGCGTTTGGCATAAATACCGATCATTTTATAATCGCCATTTTTATATTCTTTAAAAGCAGGTGTGATAATTTCTGCATTTAGTTCTTTCGGTTTTACTGATTTATAATATTCGTTAGATGCCAAATTGATCAAATATTCTGATTTCGTTTTTTTGAGCTGCTCATTCAGGCCTTGTGTAATAACAGAACCCCAGAATTCATACAGGTTTTTTCCACGCGTTGTAGTCAGTTTGGTCCCCATTTCAAGTCGGTATGCCTTCATCAAATCAAGTGGCCTCAACAAACCATATAAACCGGATAATATGCGTAGATGTTTTTGTGCGAAATTAAGATCACTTTGTTTCAGGCTATCTGCATCAAAGCCGGTATAAACATCCCCCATAAATGCCAGAATCGCCTGCTTGCTGTTTTCAGTATCAAAATCAGCTGTCCAGGATTCATAACGGTCAAAATTGAGTTCAGCAATTTTACTGCTGACATGCATCAGCTCTGATATATCCAGCGTTGAGAATTCACGCATACGGTTGATCAGTTGTTGAGAAAGATCCAGATAATCCGGCAGGGTATGTTTATCTGTTCTGGCCGGTGTTTCATAATCCAGCTTTTTGGCCGGAGATATTACAATTAGCATTATTGGTCACATATAAAATAATGGTCAAAGTTAAGTGAGCGGGGTACATTTCATCCGTATCTACACATCAAGGTTAGCGACGGCCAGTGCATTCTTTTCGATAAAGGCACGACGCGGTTCAACCTGGTCACCCATCAAGGTAGTAAATACTTCGTCTGCTGCAACAACATCTTCTATTTTGACCTGTAACAATCGACGTGCATCCATATTCAGTGTCGTTTCATATAATTGTTCCGGGTTCATTTCTCCCAGACCTTTATAGCGTTGGATATTCATGCCACGCTTGGACTCTTCCATTAACCATGCCATAGCCTGCTTGAAGCTGCTTGTTTCCTGCCTGCGTTCACCACGTTGTATATAAGCTCCATCTCCCAGCAATCCATCCAGCTTCTGGCCTAACGCAACCATCGACCGGTATTCTGCAGACTCAAAGAATTCACTTTGAATAACCTGTTCATTACTTACGCCATGGATTTTCTTGATAATGACGACATTAAACATGTCACTTTCATCAATTGAGTCCAGACGTACTTCATACTGGCGGGTTTTACTACCATCTTCACCAAGACGTTCCTGTAATTGATCACACCAGGACTGCATTTTATCCTTATTTGTAAGCGACTCTTTTGTAAGTGATTGTATATAAAGTATTTTTCCTTGTACAAAGGGCTCAATACGACGGCTAAGCCTGTCTATAGTCGCCATCACACGTACATATTCATTTGCAAGCTCTTCAAGTTGTACGCCATTGATAGCAGGGGCATTCGCATTTACATGTAACGCTGCATTATCCATGGCAAGGTTCAAAAGATAAGCACTAAGTTCTGCATCATCTTTTACATAGTATTCCTGCTTGCCTTTTTTAACCTTGTATAAAGGTGGTTGTGCAATATAGATATGACCGCGCTCAATTAGCTCATGCATCTGCCGATAAAAAAACGTTAATAAAAGTGTGCGAATATGTGAGCCATCCACATCCGCATCGGTCATGATGATAATACGATGATAACGTAATTTTTCAGGATTAAATTCTTCGCGCCCAATACCGCAACCCAGCGCTGTAATCAATGTTCCGACTTCGACTGATGACAGCATTTTATCGAAGCGCGCTTTTTCTACATTCAAAATTTTACCCTTAAGCGGTAAAATGGCCTGGTACTTACGATCCCTGCCCTGCTTGGCAGAGCCACCGGCTGAATCACCCTCCACCAGAAACAGTTCAGAGAGTGCGGGGTCTTTCTCCTGACAATCTGCAAGTTTCCCGGGCAAACCTGCTAAGTCCAATGCACCTTTTCGTCTGGTTAATTCACGTGCTTTACGTGCTGCTTCACGTGCACGTGCGGCATCCATAATTTTACTTACAATCGCTTTCGCATCGGCAGGAAATTCCATCAGAAATTCCTGAAGTTTTTCAGACATGGTTGATTCAACAATGCCTTTTACTTCTGATGAAACCAGTTTGTCTTTTGTTTGTGATGAAAACTTGGGATCAGGTACTTTAACTGACAGAACAGCGGTTAACCCTTCTCTGGCATCATCCCCTGCTACATTAACTTTGTCTTTTTTAACTGCGGATTCTGATTCCATATACTGGTTTAATGTCCGTGTAAGTGCGCCACGAAAACCGGCCAGATGTGTACCACCATCACGCTGAGGAATATTATTGGTAAAACAAAAAATACTTTCCTGATAAGAGTCATTCCATTGTAAGGCGACTTCTACACCAACACCGTCTTTTTCAGTTGTGAAATAACAAACTTTTTCATGCAGGGGTGTTTTATTGCGATTTAAATGTTCTACGAAAGCCTGAATTCCGCCTACATACTCAAATGTATCTTCTTTATCTGACTTTTCATCCTTAACTTTTATGCAAACACCTGAATTTAAAAAAGAAAGTTCCCTCAGGCGCTTGGCAAGAATGTCAAAATGAAACTCTGTAGTCGTAAAAACATTCGCGCTGGGTTTAAATCTTACTTCGGTACCACTTAGTTCTGTATCCGCGATTACTTTTAGTGATGAAAGTGGAACACTGTCCTTATATTCCTGATAATGGACTTTTCCTCCACGCCTAACTGTAACTTCAAGCTTTTCTGATAAAGCATTTACTACCGAAATACCTACTCCATGTAAACCACCAGACACTTTATAAGAGTTATCATCGAATTTACCGCCTGCATGTAATACAGTCATAATAACTTCAACTGCGGATATCCCTTCTTCTTCATGGATGCCCGTTGGTATTCCACGGCCGTTATCTGTCACTGTGACTGAATCATCACTATGAATTATTACATTAATTTCAGTGCAATGGCCTGCGAGTGCTTCATCTATTGCATTATCCACAACCTCAAATACCATGTGATGTAAACCAGTACCATCATCTGTATCGCCAATATACATACCAGGGCGTTTTCGAACAGCATCCAGCCCTTTCAAAACCTTTATATTTGATGAATCATAATTTGTTTCTGTCATACATAATTCCTGGAATTTGCCCGATACCCACTAGAATACCATCATTAGCCTTATTGGCAGGATGATTATAGCACCTTTGATAATTTTCCGTGTTCCACGTGAAACATTTTACTTCCCTGACGTGCTTCCATAACAGATTGTAATGTTCCTGCTTCAATTGAGGTCAAAAACATTTGAACATTCATTTTAACAAGAACATTAAGTAATTTTACCTTATTATGTTCATCCAGTTCAGCTGCAACATCATCTATCAAGAGCAGACATTTTTTACCTGTGATCGTATTATATAATTCAGCCTGTGCGAGTAATAAACTTGTAACCAGTATTTTCTGTTGCCCGCGTGAAATTCTTTCATGCGCTATAACGCCATCAACAAGTATATTAACATCAGCTCTTTGTGGTCCTACACTGGTAAAGCCTCTTTCAATATCATTATCAAGTGCATCAGCTAAAGCCTGTGAAAATTCCGTATCTTTTTTCCAGCCTTGCTGATATTTGATCTGGATATTTAAATCACCCAACACTGGTTTTATAAAATGATCCAGTCCTGATTGCAATGACTGTAGATAAACTCTCCTATGCAGATCAATAATTTGCGCAGATTCTATTAATTCCTTTGACCATACATGCGTCATTTGTTGCGCTTTTGGCATTCGTAATGCCGCATTTCTTTGCTTTAACGCTTTTTGGTAACGTAACCAGGCAGGATAAAATTGATGTTCCACGTGAAACACTCCCCAATCTAGAAAGCGTCTTCTATATTTTGGACCCTCTTCAAGTAACTGGTGGCTATTAGGGTGTACTATTTGCAGAGGAAGTGTTTGTACCAGGTCTGATACTTTGTTGATTTTTTGTTCATTGATACGAATTGTTAATGATTTTGAGGCTTTTTTGACCCCAAATGGTACTATTTTACCATTTTTCGATTTAAGGCTTGCGTAGACCAGGAGTTCTTTCTCTCCATTTTCAAGCAGCCTTTCAAAACGATTTGTACGAAAAGAACTGGCTCTGCCAAGAAAATAAATAGCTTCAAGTATGCTGGTTTTACCAGAAGCATTTTTACCGAAAATAATATTTATATCTTCTGAAGGTTCCAGATCCAATTGATGCAGATTTCTGAAGTTTCTTATGCTCAGCTTTACAAGTGACATTACCTGTTATGCTTCTAAATGTATTCTACAAACGCATCGGCATAATAACATAACGGCAATCTTTAGCATCATTAGGCTCTATCAGGCAACTGCTATTAGAATCAGTTAGCGAAATCGTGACATTATCTTCCGGAATCGCATTAAGCGCATCAAGTATATAATTAACATTAAATCCAATTTCGACTGTATCACCAGTATATTCAATTGCAATTTCTTCTTCAGCTTCCTCCTGTTCTGGATTGTGTGCCTGAATCGATAACTGTTGATTAGAAAAACTTAGTCGCACACCGCGATATTTTTCATTCGATAAAATAGAAGTGCGTACCAGTGATTGTTTTAAAACCTCACGTTCTGCTTTTACAAATTTATCACTTGCACGTGGCAGGACCTTATTATAATCAGGAAATTTGCCATCAATAAGTTTTGAGGTAAAACGCAATTCGGGTAATTGAATACGAATATGGTTTGAACCAAGTTGAATAATTGCCATTTCGTCAGAATCTTCAAGTAAACGTGCCAATTCCTGAATACCTTTACGTGGTACAATCACCTGGTAACTTTCCTGTACATCAATATCGGCGCTGACTTCACTAATCGCAAGCCTGTGCCCATCTGTTGCAACTGCGCGCATTTGTGATTCTTTTAATTCAAGCATCAGACCATTCAGGTAATAACGAACATCCTGTTGTGCCATAGCAAAGCTGGTGCGTTCAATCAGTTTTTTCAATTCACGTTGTGGTAGCTTAAATTCTTTTTGTACCTGAATATCTTCAATTACTGGAAATTCAGTAGCAGGGAGGGTTGATAAGGTAAAACGGCTTTTTCCTGATTTAACCTGAACACGTTCATTTAAAAAACTGACATTTAGTTCTGATTCATCAGGTAGTGTTCGACAAATATCAAGAAATTTTCTTGCAGGTATGGTTATTTCACCACCGTCCGCAACATCCAGATCAAAGTTAGCAACTAATTCTACCTCAAGATCTGTCGCGGTAAGTGAAATGCGTCCTGTATCTGCTTGAAGTAAAAGATTGGATAAAACCGGTAATGTTTGTCTGCGTTCTACGACACCAATGACAAACTGAAGTGGTTTAAGCAAGGTTTCTCTTTTGATCTTAAACTTCATTTGTTTTCCTTAGTATTTTATTTATTAATATATTATATATAAAGTATATAACTTATTATTGTTATTATTAGTAAAGATCATGTTTGTGCAAAACCCGATTATTATTAATAATTACAATATGTTATATGATTTTACTGTCGGTATAAGACCGGTAAAATCACTTAATAGCCTGTTACAAAACTGTGGATAAAAGTTGAATAACTTTATTTGATAACATTATCTACAAGTTATCCACATCATGTACTCAGAATTCTCAACAGGCTTTGATAGTCTTCATCAAGCCTGACATCACTTTCACGCAATTCTTTTACTTTACGACAAGCGTGTAACACCGTTGTATGATCACGCCCACCAAATGCATCACCAATTTCAGGCAAACTGTGATTGGTTAATTCTTTTGACAGCGCCATTGCAATTTGACGTGGCCGGGTAATAGAACGTGTCCTTCGTGCTGATAATAAGTCATGCACGCGAATTTTGTAATACTCAGCAACGGTTTTCTTTATATTTTCAATACTAACGAGTCTGTCTTGTAGTGCAAGTAAATCTCGTAGTGCTTCTCTGGCGAATTCCAGTGTAATGACCTGGTTAGTAAAATGTGCGTTGGCAATAACCCGTTTTAATGCGCCTTCGAGCTCACGAATGTTAGAGCGCAGACGTTTGGCTATAAAAAATGCGACTTCGTCTGGCAGGTTTGTTTTGAGCTGATTTGCCTTGCCTTTAAGGATAGCAACACGCGTCTCGAGTTCCGGGGGTTCAATTTGCACCGTAAGTCCCCAGCCAAAACGTGATTTCAAACGTTCTTCAAGCCCGTTAACTTCTTTTGGAAAACGATCAGAGGTTAATATTATTTGTTGGTTTCCTTCGAGTAAAGCATTGAAAGTATGGAAGAATTCTTCTTGTGAACGGCTTTTTCCGGCAAAAAACTGAATATCATCAATTAACAAGGCATCCAGTGAACGGTAATAGCGCTTGAAATCATCCATTTTGTTGTGTTGCAGTGCCTTGACCATATCAGCTACGAAACGCTCTGAGTGCAAGTAAACAATTTTTGCATCAGGTTTATTTTTGCGCATCATATTGCCTACAGCATGCATTAAGTGGGTTTTGCCCAGACCCACCCCACCATAGATGAATAATGGGTTGTAAGCAGTGCCGGGATTTTCACTGACCTGAAAAGACGCAGCCCTTGCCAACTGATTTGATTTACCTTCTACAAACGAATCAAATGTAAAATCATGATTCAGATTACTTTTGTGTGGGACGACCTTGTTGGCTTCCGGCCTGCTGCTAAAGACGGGTTCTACTGAATCTGAATCATTCTTGATAGAGCCGACATTGATACTTAAAGCAGGTGGTGCATTGTCACTTACAGAAGTCAATGATTGCTGGATAGAATTCATGAAATTTTCATTGATTTGATCAAGCACAAACTGATTCGGAGCTAACAGGGTCAGCCCGTTTGAATTCTCGATAGCCTGTAACGGCCGTATCCAGGTATTAAACTGATTTTGAGGCAAATCAGTTTCAAGAAACTGCAGGCATTGTTTCCACAAACTGGACAAATGAACTCCCGGAAATGATAAATTAATTGTATTTATTGTTAGTAAATCTGATTCTGTCCAGAGTCTACGCAGATTTGTATAACTTATCCACAGATTTATGTGGATAAAGTAATGATTTTGTTTATTCCTGATTATCAGGTTATTTTTAGTTGTTCTCCGGGCACGAATCGTGAAAGTATGGTTTGACAGGACAGGCAGATAAAAGTACTATTGCCTGCTCCGTAAATACGGGTTTTTTCACTATATTTTAAAATAGAGTTAGCAGTTATGAAAAGAACATTTCAACCCAGTGTCCTGAAGAGAGCCAGAACTCATGGTTTTCGTGCTCGTATGAAAACAACCGGTGGTCGTGCTGTTATAAATGCGCGTCGTGCCAAAGGTCGTAAGCGCCTTACACCTTAATCTTGTTTTATAAGCGCTTTAATTTCTAAAAAATGTATCCTTAGTCAGGATGGGTGCATGTTGATAGGCAGATAAATCGTTTTGCACAGGGGCTTATCGTGAGCGACAAAAGTAGTCGATATGCCTTTCCCCGCTCCACAAGACTTCTGACAAAATTTCAATATCAACAAGTCTTCAAAAATG
>Ga0316206_1001674_pt1 | contig 18206 bp, 16 predicted proteins | sample 6monthpyrite_MG_FD_204942 | JGI IMG/M metagenome (GOLD analysis project Ga0316206, IMG submission 204942) | Microbial mat bacterial communities from mineral coupon in-situ incubated in ocean water Damariscotta River, Maine, United States -... | ecosystem: Environmental > Aquatic > Marine >... | reverse complement strand
TGCCTGTGCATTGTCCAATGCCCGGAACCAGTTTATGGAATTCTCATCCTCGCGTTTATATTCCTCTGGATGAAAAAACCGAAGCCAAATGCCCATATTGTGGTGCACTTTATAAGCTGGTTTAGTAGCAGGTAACAGGGTTTCAAATGAATAAGCTAGACCTCGGGTTTGATAATCTGCTTGAGAAATTTGTATTGCTTGCTGTTTTTTTCTTTCCGGTATTAATTGTTCTGGTAAAAAGCGGAGGTACATCAATATTTGGCGTAATGGTGTTACTTTCTCTATATGTATTTTTTCGTAAGGCTATTAAGCAAGACTTTACGCGCGACGAAAAGCTGGTTTTCTATAGCCTGTTATTATTTTTCTTACTAGCAATGTTTATTTCATTGATTAGTGGTTTTGATAAAGCTGCATGGAAATCTGGTAGCCGTTTTTTAAATTTATTGTTTGCCATACCTTTATATTTTCTTTTTAAAACTTATCTTAGGAAGACTGTTGTTGTCTGGTGGGGTCTTCTGGCTGGAATTGTGTTTTGCGGGTTTGCAGCAATATATGAATTTAAGTTTGGCTCTTATTATTTTGAAGGCAATTTTTTTCCAGACAGGGCAAAGGGTGTGACACACCCAATACTATTTGCAGATATCAGTTTGTCTATGGGTGTCATGTTTTTGATGGGATTAAGTACGATTAAGAAATGGAATAATAAATTATCGATTACTGTTCTTCTGGTTGTGTTTTTTTGTCTGGCTGCTGTTATCTTATCCAAATCAAGAGGGCCATTGATTATATTGCCTGTTTTAGTGCTTATGCTGATATGGCAGGTTAAAGCCAGATTTTCTAAAAAAGCATCTCTTATAACTATGTCAATGATTAGTATTGTTGCAGTTGTTATTTATCTTATACCGGTAACAGGGGTACAGCAACGGATCGACAGTACATTTTCAAATATTCAAAAATATACAGAAGGTACACATAAAACAACTTCAGTTGGCACACGTTTTGAAATGTGGAAAGCCTCCTGGCTAATTATTAAGAAACAACCTGTGCTGGGTGTCGGATGGGGTAACTACCAAGAGACAGCGCAGAAATTGGTAGACCAGGGTAAAGTAAATAAGATTGCTGCGGCATGGAATAATCCACATAGCCAGTATTTTTCGGCATTGGTGAATGGAGGCCTAATTACTTTGTTTGCACTGTTGATACTTTTTCTGGTGCCAATGAGCATGTTTAAAAAGCTACTTGTCTTTGGTGATCGGGAGGTTCGTGCATATGCGCTGGCAGGTATTGCCTTAATTGTAGGGTATATGGGGTATGCATTTAGTGAATCAATTTTTGAACGTACCATTCCTACAGCATTCTTCGCTTTTTATCTTGCTATGCTTTTTGCTTTAGCGAACAGAGCGAAAGAAGAAAAAAGTATTGCTGGTGTACAGCGCGCAAAAAAACTTTCTGTGATTATTATTGCATTTAACGAGGCTGACCGGATAGGAGAATGTTTGGCATCAGTTTCTGGCTGGGCTGATGAAGTTGTATTATTTGATAATGGCAGTACTGATGGCACGATTGAGATTGCTAAAAAATATACGGATAAGGTTTTTGTTACTGACTGGCCTGGTTATGGTAAACAAAAACAACGTGCTTTGGAAAATGCACAATATGAATGGGTGTTGTCGCTTGATGCTGATGAAAAACTAACGCCTGAGTTACGGTCTGAAATTGATACTGCATTGTCATCTGAAAGTAATAACGTAGCATACAAGATACCTTTAGCGTTGATTCTCTATAATAAACGACTGGATTTTGGTTTGTATACACGTGATCATTTGAGGCTGTTTAAGCGAGAAGGTGCTCGATTTACAGATGCTACGGTACATGAGTCTATTGTCATTCAGAAAGGTAATGTTGGTTTGTTACGAGAACGTTTTTTACATTACAGTTACCGAGACCTGAAGCATGCGGTTGAAAAATTTAATCAAAATGCATGGTTATGGGGTACAGAGCGCTTTGCAAAAGGCAAAAGAGCATTCTGGTTCTCAGCAATTATTCATGCAATCTGGAAGTTTATTTCAGGTTATATTATAAGGTTAGGTTTTCTTGATGGTTTCCGGGGGCTTATCATGGCTGTTCATGCTGCCATGTATACATTTAATAAGTATGCGGTCTTGTGGACATTAAATTTACAGGAAAAAAATAATGACTAATGAGTCTGTTGTAGCTGTCATTCTTCTTGCTGGTATGGGTAGCCGCTTGGGTAGCCCAAAACCTAAAAGCATGACTGAGCTTAGTAATGGGGAATCTATTTTAGAAAGGCAGGTAAGAATCCTTAAATCATTTGATTTGCCAATAGTCGGGGTTGTTGGGTTTAAAAAAGACCTTATAATGGAAGCGGCGCCTGATATGTTATTTGCTTATAACCCAAACTACGATACAACAAATACATCAAAGAGTTTATTGTGTGCAGCAAAAAATATTAAAAACAAAGATATTCTCTGGATTAACGGCGATGTTGTTTATGATGAAGAAATTATCGCACGAGTATTGAAGCAGGAAAAGTCGACCGTTGTCGTTAATAATGCTTCTGTTGCTGAAGAAGAAATCAAATATACTTTGAATGATGGTTATATTAATGAGCTATCTAAACAAGTTACTAATGGGCTTGGTGAAGCACTAGGTATTAATCTCGTTAAAAAAGAGATGGTTGAAGAGTATTGCGGGTATCTTGATAAGGTAGAGGATCAGGATTATTTTGAAAAAGCGATGGAGCTGATGATTACTGAAGCAGGAGCAAAGTTTTATCCGCTTGATGTTTCTGACCTGAAGTGCATCGAAGTTGATTTTCAGGATGATTTAAACAGAGCGCTTGAGTTGTTCTAGTTGTTTGCAGAATAATACCTGTTTTATGTATTTCTTATTTCAGGTGGTAATAGCCTAGTCGGCGTCTCATTTGCCATTTTCGCCACAGGTTTAATGGCTTGGGTTTTAGTTTATTATTTTGTTTAATAAATTGATCAACAGCATCGAGAATTCTATCAGAAGATTTGCCGTCATTATAAGGATGCATTTGTGAAACAAATTCACGTGCACCTGCCATTAGTTTGTCAGGTTTTTCTATCGCATTTTTAATAGATTCTTCAAGTTTCTGATCATTTAATATGTTGTCAATGTGTGGTCCTGGTTGTTTGTTTTTGTAGGTGATAACTGGTTTATCGAGGCATAAAAATTCGGCTACTACCGATGATGTATCCGATAGCATCAAATCAGCTTTATGTAACACAGGAATAATATCATCGTCATCGACAACTTTTAGATTCTCGTTTTCGATGGAACGGTATTGTTCGATAATCTCAGCTGGCATTTTTGGATGAAACTTAATAATCCATGACCAGTTCTGACTTTTACTTAACCTTGTAATTTCATTCAGAAGCTCAGATGCAGATGTTAATGAGGGGCTAAATGTTGGTGCATATAAGATGACAGGTTTAGTTTTTTTCTCAGTCTCGTCATTTTTAAAAGCAAACAAGCTATCCATTTTCGACCAGCCTGTCTCGATAACAGAAAAATAACCATGTTTCTTTTGAGAGACAAGAAATGGGTCAGTAGTTGCCGGACCATGAGTACAATAGAGGTCAAATAAACCTCTTATCTTGAAATGTCCTCGTTTTTCGATACCGAAGCCATGAAAGACTTCAACTTTTACCCCGGGGAAAAAATCTGGTGCCCAGTTACCCGGTACAAAAACAGCCATTGGGTTGTATTGTTGAACTGATTCTACTGTTGTGAGTAACTTTTCTTCTGGTTTTAAAAGGGCGGTGTCTACTTCGTATAAAAACCACTGAACATCATCCCCCCTGGCAAGAATAGCTTCCTGAATTGGGCGTAATATGGCAATTGAATAAGACTGTACTGCTAATAATAAATAATGCTTCATAAGTAACGAATTTTTAATTTATATCATATGAATTTTCCAATGTGCACAGTATAAGCGATAAAAGCTGATGATGACCATTGTCGCTGGCAAGAACAATCGCTAAAATGTAGTCACTTAATTCAGCGGTGTGACCATGTCAGTCAAGATACCAGATTTCTCAAAAGCCCGGGTTTTAGTTGCCGGTGATGTAATGCTTGATCGTTACTGGAGCGGAAGTTCAAGCCGGATATCACCTGAAGCCCCGGTGCCTGTCGTCAATGTTAATGATTGTGTTGATCGTGCTGGTGGCGCTGCTAATGTGGCATTAAATATTGCATCTCTGGGGGCTTCAGTCACGCTGGCAGGTATAGTTGGTGAAGATGAGGCGGCAGGAATATTAAGTCGATTGCTTGAGGAAAACGGTATTCGACAGAGCTTTGTCACCGAGTCTGGTTATAAAACAATAACCAAACTGCGTGTATTGAGTCGTCATCAGCAACTGATTCGACTCGATTTTGAAGACAGCACCGCAAAACTTAATACTGAAAATTTTCAATCAACTATCCTGAAAAATATCTCTGATTATGATGTGCTAGTGCTGTCTGATTACAATAAGGGTAGCCTTAAGCAAGTTCAGCCTGTTATAAAAGCGGCAAGAAAAGCTGGTGTGCATGTACTGGTCGACCCTAAAGGGCATGACTTTGATAAATACCATGGTGCGAGTCTGATCACGCCTAACTTATCTGAATTTGAAGCCATATCTGGTGTTAGCAATAGCGACCAGGAACTGGATGAGAAGGCATCAGTATTGCGTAAACAGCTTGCGCTGGATGCCTTACTGGTTACGCGTAGTGAAAGAGGCATGACGCTGGTACAGGAAGGACAAAAGAGTGTGACTGTGCCTACCAAAGCCAGAGAAGTTTATGATGTGACAGGTGCCGGTGATACGGTGATTGGTGTGTTGGCTGCTTCAATTGCAGCAGGTGCCGATATGGAGTCTGCTGTGATTATGTCGAATATTGCTGCGGGTATTGTTGTCGGGCGACTAGGTGCTGCCTGTGTTAATTCTGATGAGCTTAAGCAGGCCACCAGTGATGCTTTTCATCTGGATTATCACCAAAAAATTGTTTCGTTAGAAACTTTGAAACGAGAAGTTGAATTTAGTCATCAGTCTGGTCAAAAAATAGTCATGACAAATGGTTGTTTTGATATTTTACATGCAGGTCATGTCCAGTATTTATCAGAAGCAGTCGCGTGCGGTGATCGATTAATTGTCGCCGTCAATAGTGATGAATCAGTAAAGCGTTTAAAGGGGCCTGAACGACCCGTTAATAATTTGGCTAAACGTATGGAAGTATTGGCGGCACTGGGTGCTGTTGACTGGGTTATATCTTTTTCAGAAGATACGCCAGAAAAGCTTATTTGTGATGTGTTGCCGGATCTTTTAGTAAAGGGTGGTGATTATAAACCTGAAGAAATTGCCGGTGCTGATTGTGTTAAAAAGAATGGTGGTGATGTAAAGGTTTTATCATTACGTGATGGTTGTTCAACCAGTAATATTATTGATGCGGTTCAAATAAAGTAAAACTGGTCTAAGGCTTTAGCTTTTTCATTAGCGTATCTATTTTCTCAATAACGTCATCTTTGTTGATAAATTCCATGATGTCGTCTCGTCTGACTCTGCGTCCCCAGCGTACCTGCTCAACTGTTTTATTATAAGTGTCTTTAAGTGCTTCTGGATATTTATTGACAGTATTTTGTAAGCTGGAATAAGGACCGGTTCGGTAAGGGTTTGAGTTGGCATAAAGTCCAATCACTGGCGTAGCAACCGCATTGGCAATGTGAGCTGGTCCGGTGTCAGGTGCAATAACAAACTGCGCCTGTTGAAGAAGAGCCGCCAGTTGTTTCAGCGTGGTTTTTCCGGTTAGAACAACCGGTTTGTTGAGTGACTCTTCTGAAATAGCATGACTCAATTTTATTTCTGCTTCAGTTGGTCCGCCGCTTAAGACTGTGCGTAAATTATATCGTTCAAACAGATAATCGATGATTGTGGCATAGTGATCTGCATCCCAATTGCGTATGGTGTTACTTGCGCTGGGGTTGATAACAATAAATTGATCAGAAGAAATGGTATTTTTAATGAATTGCTGATCATCATCAGAAATTGGAATATTCCATTCAATCGAATCCGTCTTTAAACCTAAAAGCTTTGGGAACTCAAGAAAACTATCAAGTACATGTTGTTTGGGCGTAAAAGGTATTTTTTTATTTGTGAATAGCCATTGAAAATTTCTGGCCCGTTTAAAATCAAAGCCGACTTTATGTTTTGCATTAATTTGACGACTTGCCAGGCTTGCTCGTAATGAAATTTGCATGTGTAAGAGAATATCGAAATGCCGATTATTTAGCGTCTCTTTAAGTGTTTTGTTTGCTTTTCTGCCTTCTGATTTATCGTAGATAATAAATTCCACACCCGGTATGTCGCAGACAAGCTGATGTTCCAATTTACCAATAATCCAGGTTATTTTACATTCAGGCCATTGTTTTTTAATGCAGTTAAGGCCGGGCAGAACGTGTGTGACATCACCAATTGCAGATAAACGTAGAATACACAGGCTAGAGGGAGGGCTGGAAATAAACGGCATATTATATTTTGTTAATGTCTCTATTGAACCAATACAGTATAAATATTTTCATGTATATTAGCATACAGCATGCATTGTTGCGGTGTTCTTTGCATGTAAAAATAATAATAACACACGACTGAGATTGTAATGAAATATAAAGTTTGGGGTAAGGCAAAAGCTGTATTGATACCGCATAAACGGCATCATGTAACCTTGGGTGTAGTCATTTTTTCAATAGCATTAATTGTTGCTATAACACTGGCAGTTCGCTTAGGAATGCTTTATTCAGGTGTTTTCTATACAGGGGAGCGAGAGCCTTACTTACAGTCTGTAGGTATGGATAGTGTTGTTATTCGCTGGCAGAGTAAAGAGCGTGTCCGTGGTCGTGTTGAGCTTTATGGTGGAAACGCTGAAGCATTATTTACCAAACAAGAATCACACTCTAGAGAAGATCACGAAATCAGCGTAAATAAGTTAAAGCCAGCTACACGGTATTTTTATCGTTTGTATCATAATGAAAGTCTTTATAAAGAGGGTAGTGATTACTGGTTTGAGACTGCACCTGTAACGGCAAGTGATACACCGATTCGTCTTTGGTTATTGGGTGATCCAGGGCGCTCGGGTAAATCGATATTATCAGTTAAAAACGCGATGCAGACCTGGCTTAATAAAAACCCTCGTGACGGCTATAGTGATCTCAATCTGATCATTAGTACAGGAGATAGTGCTTATGATCATGGTACTAATGAGGAGTACCAGAAAAACTTATTTTCTGTTCATGATGATGTGTTTAAAAACTATGCCTTTTGGCCTGTCTATGGCAACAGAGATGCTAAGGGTTGGTCGTTTTTTAATTTATTTAATTTGCCGACTAATGCAGAATTGGGTGGTGTTGCATCAGGTACGGAAAGGTATTATTCAGTTGACTATGGTCAGCTACACCTGATTTTTCTTGATAGTAATGAGGGTGGCTATACTGCAAATGATAAAATGATTAAATGGATGAAAAAAGATTTAGAAACAACAACGCAGAAATGGCTTATTGTTTTTATGCATCATCCACCATACACCCGCGGCAAACATAACTCTAATGATCCCAAAGACAGTGGTAACAGAATGTTTAATATGCGTAATCGTGTTATTCCTGTACTTGAAGATGCTGGCGTTGATATGATTGTTTCAGGGCACAGTCATTCTTATGAACGAAGTTTTTTAATTGATTGTCATTATGGACTAACATCAGATTTTAAAGAATCATCAAAACTTCAGGCAGGTCCGGAGTTTAGAAAACCGGTGGGCAGAGTGCCGCATTCGGGAACGGTTTATATGGTTCTGGGATCATCTGCAGAAGCTGTTAATGGGAAGCTTGATCACCCGGCTATGGCTGTTTCTGAGGCTATATTAGGCTCTATGATTATTGATGTGGAAAGCACAAGTCTGGTAGCACGTTTTATAAATAATAAAGCTGAAGTGGTTGATAAGTTTGTCATTAAAAAAATGAGTGTCAATGACTCATATAAAACAGAGTGTGCCGGTTGAGCATGAACGAAATCAGAACAGAAAAAATTGGAAATCGCTGGGTCTTGTATTCCTCTGAATTGTTGCCAGAAATTTCCGAAGATTATTTTAGCTGCGCTAGTATGGAAGAAAAAGGGCTGATAACCGGGCGTGCTGATGGTCGAGGTGAAACTTGTTTTTACAGGTCTGGTGAAAAGATTCTGGCATTGCGTCATTATCTAAGAGGTGGATTGATCGCAAAGTTATTAACGGATCATTATTTTGGTCTCCGCCTGAAGAGCACACGCGCCTGGCGTGAATGGCACTTATTGTACGATATGGTTGAGATGAGTTTGCCGGTTCCAGTTCCGGTTGCTGCCAGTGTTGTAAAAAAAGGCCTGTTTTATCAAGCTGATCTGGTTACAGAGTTTATCGAATCAAGTCGAACACTTGCAGATATTCTGGATAGTCATCAGTTAGAAGCTAGTGTCTGGGCAGAAATAGGACAGTGTATACGCAAGTTTCATGACCAGTCAGTGTTTCATTCTGATTTGAATGCGAAAAATATTTTGCTGGATGAAAATCAGGCAATATACCTGATAGATTTTGATCAGTGTGGATTCAGAGCTGGTGATGCATGGAAGCAAGATAACCTTTCCAGGTTAAAAAGGTCATTTGAAAAATTTAAAACCAAACAGGAAAAGTTTTATTTTGATGAGGTGTGCTGGAGTAATTTAGTAGCAGGGTATAACAAAGCTTTGTAGTTGTTTGATGACTATTGTGTCAGCTTTTTCAGGTATTGTTCTGCAATATTACTATTTTTAGTAATCAATTCTTTGGCATTGTTTCCCAATCTGTCTCTGACAGCCTGATCAGAAACTAATGTATTGATAGCAGTAATAGCTTCCGCATCATTATTCACCTGAATAGCTGCTTCATTTTCAAGAAAGAGTTTGTTTTCAGCTTCAAAGTTTTTCATTGATTCACCATAAATAATGGCTTTACCAAAGTTTGCTGGCTCAAGAATATTGTGGCCGCCAGTGTTTACAAATGAGCCGCCCATAATGACAAACTCAGCATACTGGAAGAGTACGGGTAATTCACCCATCGTATCGGCAAGGTAAACATCAGTTGTATTGGTAACATTTTCTTGTTTGCTTCTTAGCTTTACTTCAGTACAAATGGCTGAAATGTCATCGATTATTTCTGCAGCGCGTTCAGGGTGCCGGGGAACAATAATCAGTAATAAATTACCATGATCAGATGCGTTCCAAAGTTCGACTATTTTTTTCTCTTCATATTTATGCGTTGATGCTGCTACTACATAGGGTCGTTGAATCAGGTTGGAGGTAGATGCTGTCTTTGGGAATTGAGCTGAAAATTTCAAATTCCCAACGGTTTCAACCTGGTTGTCATGACCGCCCAGAGACATATAAGCCTTGCTGTCAAATTCTGATCGACAAAAAATGCTGTCAACATGCTGAATTGATGTATAAAAAAGTTTCTTAAACCAGAGCTTGGCATTTAGTGTCTTTTTAGATAGTCGACCATTTATGATGGTAATAGAGATTCCATTGTTTTTGGTGATAGAAAAAAGGTTGGGCCAAATTTCGGTTTCTAAAACAATAAGTCTTTCAGGTTTTGTTTTATTCAGGAAACGTTTGATGTTGTTTCTGTAATCTAATGGCAAATAGCAGTGAGTGACAAAAGGTAATTTGTTTTCACAGACTCTTGCACTGGTTATAGTTGTGGTGGAAATCAGAAACTCTTGATCTGGGTGTTTTTCTTTATATAAATTGATAAGAGGAATGGCTGTCATGACTTCGCCAACAGAAGCGCAATGGAACCAGATGGCATTATTTGAGTTTGGTAGCTGTAATGCGAAAAAACGCTGCCACAAAAAACGAATGTCTTTATGATTTAAATAATGTCTTATAGTAAGCCCGGCTAAAAGTGGCGATACTATAAATAAAAAAATTTGGTATGAAATCATCATAAGTATTTAATCAATAAACCGGCGGTTCACCTTCTGGTCTGGTTTTATATCTTTTGTGAACCCATAAATATTGTTCAGGATTTTCTCTGATAAGGTTTTCATTGGTTTTGTTGATCAGCGCTGCATCTTTCTCAATATCATCACTAGGAAAATTGTCGACGGCAGGCTGAATAAATATTTCGTAAATTATTTTGCCGCTGGCAGCATCATTATGTCTTTTAATATAATAGGGTATCAGTGCCGCGCCGGTGACTTTAGCTAATCTTGATGGTGCAGATATTGCGGTTGCCATTTTATTGAAAAATGGTGCAAATACCATGTCTTTGCCGCTCAGGTTCTGATCAGGTGCATACCAGACGACATGATTGTTTTTTAAAGCGGAAATTATCTTTCGTGGACTATCATTGCTAATTAAATTTGTTAAATGTGCCTGACGATTCTTTATCATTAAGTAATCAAATAATTTATTTTTTGCCGGTTTGTAGACAGCTTCCAAAGGGATGCTTTCACAAAGAACATGGCCGCCAACTTCCAGACAGGTAAAATGAGAGGTTAACAATATGACACCTTTCCCATTCTTTAATGCATCGTTTAGGTGCTCAAGGCCATTGATGCGGGTTATTTTTAAAAGTCTTTTTTGTTCCCACCATGCCAGAGCAACTTCAAGCGTGCCAATACCTAATTGCTTGAAATTTGTTCTGCATAATGAATTGATTTCTTTCTCGGTTTTATCCGGGAAAGCTATTTTGAGATTTGTGTGTGCAACATCGACACGGTCTGAGCGCAGATAATAAAACAGCATGCCCACAGCCGAGCCAATGACTTCAACCCAGCGTAACGGCAACATGACAATAATTCTTAACAAACCCATAAAAAACCAGGTTGGCCAGTAAGCTGGATTTAAGATGAGGGGGATTAGGGAGCTATTTTTCAATTCAATGACAGTTTTTGATTAAGAGGTGTTTATTTTAACAGGCTTGAAATAAATTTGAATTTTTCATGCTTTGCATCCCTGAGCCATTCAAACAGCACCGATTCATGGTTGCTGATAATGATACCCGCCTGTTGAAGTCTCATCAGTGCATTATGTTTGTGTTCCGGGTTTCTCGAACAAACAGCATCTGCTACTACGAACACTTCAAAACCACTTTCCATCGCATCAAAAGCTGTCTGTAAAACACAAACGTGAGTTTCCATGCCGCAAACGATGAGTTGTTTGCGATTGTTTTTGATCAGTTGATTTTTATAGTCCGTGTTTTGACAGCATGAAAAATGCGTTTTCTCAAAGTAGTGACTATTCTCGCTGACTTTTTGTTTTATGTCGTCAGCAGTATGACCCAGTCCTTTCGGGTATTGTTCACTGATGATGACAGGGATTTCTAAAGCAGAAGCAGCTTCAAGCAGACGTTCTGAGTTTGTTTTTACCTGTTGCCATTCGTGTTCTGGCATCGCGTCAGCTAAACGAGTTTGCTGATCAATAACAAGTAATTGTGACTGTAGCTGGTTAGCCAACAGAGGCATCTTACTTACTTAACCATTGGCTAACAGCAACAATATCTTTTTTATCAAGAACACCTGCTGCCTGTTTGAGCTTTAGCAAATTTAATAAATAATCATAACGTGACTGAGCATAATCTCTTTCCGCTCTGTACTGATTGCGTAATGCATTGAGTACATCGACAGATGTTCGTGTACCTACTTCAAAACCGGCGCTGGTCGCTTCAACTGCAGACTGACTGGATATGAGTGCCTGTTTTAATGCTTTTACGCTGGCAATGGCGGCATTCAGGCCTAAAAATGCACTGCGCGTTTGTTGTCTTGCTAAACGCTTTTCTAATTCAAGGTTTGATCGTGCCTGTGTCAATGCAAAACCGGCCTGTCGGCTTTGAGATGATGTTAGTCCGCCAGAATAAAGAGGTATATTTAAATTAATGCTGATCGTTGTGTCTTCACTATCAGCACCCGAAATGCCGCTATCAAATTCAGTATTGCTCTGCGTTGCTTTTAAACTCAGATTTGGATAATGCCCGGCGCGGCTTGCATTCATTCCTGCCTGTGCCGCTTCTAATGCAAAGCTGGCTGCTTTAATAGCCAGGTTATTTTGTGCGGAAGTTTTTGACCATGCCTGAATATCATTGGGTGCGGGCACTTCAAGCGGAATGTTATCAGTGATTGAGGAGAGTGATTCTACTTGCTGGTTAATAATGACCTGCAGCGCTTCTTTACTGGTCGCTAGCTGATTGCTGGCCGCAATTTCCTGCGCGGCCGTAATATCATACTGAGCCTGGGCTTCTTTTACATCGGTAATAGCAATTAATCCGACTTCGAAACGTTTTTTAGTCTGTTCCAGTTGTCTGGCAACGGCTTTCTTTTCTGCTTTTGTGAAACGGTGGTTGTCTTTTGCTGCCAGTACTTTGAAATACACATCAGCCACACGAATCAATAATTCCTGTTGTTGGGCTGAGTAAAAAGCGGCGGCCTGAGCGACAGATGCTTTGGCCTGATCCAGTTGTTTGTAAAATTGGTGGTTATACAGACTCTGAGTCAGTGTGAGTCTGTAACCCTGATTATCGGTATCGGATGTGTTGTCAGGGAAGGAGTTAACTATATTCGTTGTTTGTTGATCAGAATTGCCACTAAAGACATCAAGACTAATTTGAGGCAATAAAGCGGAGCGTGCCTGAGGTATGTTTTCTGCGGACGCATCAAATTCTGCTTTTGCCGCTAATATTTGAGGATCGCCTTGTTGGGCCAGGTTAAAGCTTTCCTGCAGACTGAGTGCATGACTATTGAAACTGAGTAATGTGCTGAAAGTCGCTAAAGATGTTATTAAAAAAACAAACTTCATCGGGTTGCTCCATCAAATATTAGTGATCGCTAATATACTATGCTATTGAGGTTTAGTAAACGGCCATATTAACATCAACTTCTCTTGCCCAGGATTCTACGCCGCCAGTTAAATTGATCATCTGCCCATATCCCTGTCGTTCAAGATAATGGCAGACTTGCGCACTGCGTATACCATGATGACATATAACAACAATTTCCTGTTCAGGATCAAGTGATTCTAGTTTAGCGGGTATTTGCCCCATTGGAATCAGGATACTGTCATTAATTGAACAGATATCAAATTCCCAGGGTTCTCTTACATCTAAAAGTAGCGGGGCAGGTGTTGCCGTCTCAAGGTATTGCCTGAGCTGCAACGGCGTCAGGTGTTGCATTGATTAAAATTCGAACTCGGCTTTTTTAGCTGTGTTATCAAGCGGTGCCAGATCCGTCTCGAGAATGTTTTCTTCTGACCAGTCATCGGCAGACACTCGAGTGATCAAGGTGGCATGCATAGCAGGTGATGCGCCACAAACAACAAACATGCGACCACCAATTTCCAGAGAATTCTTATAGTTTTCAGATACTTCTGGCATCGAGCCAGTAATAACGATGACGTCATATTCAGGGCGTTCTGCCCAGCCTGTCGATGCATCACCTGTTTCTAGTGTGACGTTATCAATTTCAAGTGATGTCAGGTTGCGTTGTGCCTGAGGTAAAAAGTCAGCATTGATCTCAATACTGTATACATAAGCCGCCAATTTCGCCAAACATGCTGTTAAATAGCCTGTTCCAGTACCCACTTCGAGCACAATTTCGTTTGACTGGATGTTTAATGCCTGTAGCAAACGACCGACCAAAACAGGTTTCAGCATTTCCTGATTATTACCAATAGGCACGCCGTAATCCGAATAGGCCACATTTTTGTACTCAGTGGGTACGAAGTTTTCACGTGGCACTTCTGACATAACAGCTAACACATCAGGGTCAAGTACATCCCAGGGACGAACTTGTTGCTCAACCATATTAAAACGTGCTTGTTCGAAATTCATAACGTGACTTCCAGACTTATCTAGTTTTTCTTATCCAGCCATTTTACACAGACCTGCAAATTTTGGGTAGTTGTATAACTTATACCGCTATAGGGTGTGTTTTTGATAAAGAAGCTGTAAAATCGGCCTACTTATTGAGGCTAGGGGTGCCGGCGATCTATTCATATAGTGGGCCGTGCTGAGAAATACTCTTAGAACCGAATCCGCACAGCAGTGTGGTGAAGGGAAGCTTCGGTGGCCACTTCCTCCTTTCGGCCCACCACCACGAAAATACAGGTTCATTACCATGAGCGCAATTCCAGAAGAATTCTTGAAAAAAACGGCTGAGCTGTCTGATGATGTCACTCGCCCTTTTACAAACTCAACAAAAATCTACGTAGAAGGCTCACGCCCGGATATCCAGGTGCCAATGCGAGCAGTCGAGCAGATGGATACGCAAACCGATGCCGGAGTGGAAAAAAATCCACTGATTTATGTTTATGACACGTCAGGTCCGTATACCGATCCAAAAGTAAACATCGATTTAATGAAAGGTTTACCAGATGTACGTGATGGCTGGATTGCAGAACGTGATGATACCGAACAGTTAGACGGCCCGACTTCAGAATACGGTGCGACTCGTCAGGGTGATGCTGGATTAGCGCATTTGCGTTTTGAACACATTCGTAACCCGCGTCGTGCAAAAGCCGGTAAGAACGTTTCGCAAATGCATTATGCAAAACAAGGCATCATTACTCCAGAAATGGAATACATCGCGATTCGCGAAAATCAGATGCTGCAAGAAATGCGTGATGATGCACGTTACGAAAAATTATTACGTCAGCACAAAGGCGAATCTTTTGGCGCAGCCATTCCAGATTTAGTCACGCCAGAATTTGTACGTGATGAAATTGCAAAAGGTCGAGCGATTATTCCTGCGAACATCAATCACCCGGAATTAGAACCGATGATTATTGGTCGTAACTTCCGTGTGAAAGTTAATACCAACATTGGTAATTCAGCTGTTAGTTCTTCAATCACAGAAGAAGTAGAAAAAATGGTCTGGTCAGCACGTTGGGGTGGTGACACGTTAATGGATTTATCAACGGGTAAAAACATTCATGAAACACGTGAGTGGATTTTACGTAACTCACCAATGCCAATTGGAACTGTTCCAATTTATCAGGCGCTGGAAAAAGTAAACGGTAAGTCAGAAGACTTAACCTGGGAATTGTTTCGCGACACATTAATAGAACAAGCTGAACAGGGTGTGGATTATTTCACTATCCATGCCGGCGTGCGTTTACAGTATGTGCCACTAACCGCAAACCGTGTAACCGGTATCGTTTCACGTGGTGGTTCAATCATGGCGAAATGGTGTCTTGCGCATCACGAAGAAAGTTTCCTTTACACGCACTTTGAAGATATCTGCGAAATCATGAAAGCCTATGACGTTTCGTTTTCATTAGGCGATGGTTTACGTCCAGGTTGTTTAGCCGATGCTAATGATGCTGCTCAATTTGGTGAGTTAGAAACCTTAGGTGAACTAACTAAAATAGCATGGGAACATGACGTACAGGTAATGATCGAAGGCCCGGGTCACGTACCAATGCAAATGATCAAAGAGAACATGGAAAAAGAATTAGAAGATTGCCACGAAGCACCTTTCTATACGTTAGGGCCATTGACGACTGACATCGCTCCTGCTTATGACCACATCACATCAGCCATCGGTGCAGCGAATATTGGCTGGTACGGTACAGCCATGCTTTGCTACGTAACACCAAAAGAGCATTTAGGCTTACCAAACAAAGCCGATGTGCGTGACGGTATCATCACATATAAAATTTCTGCTCATGCATCCGATCTTGCAAAAGGGTTCCCGGGCGCACAGGTGCGTGATAACGCGTTATCAAAAGCACGTTTTGAATTCCGCTGGGAAGATCAGTTTAATTTAGGTCTTGATCCGGAAAGAGCGCGTGAGTATCACGATGAGACCATGCCGAAGGAAGCGCATAAGGTTGCGCATTTCTGTTCAATGTGTGGGCCGAATTTCTGTTCGATGAAAATTTCTCAGGATGTGAGGGATTATGCGAGTGAGAATGGTTATACGGTTGAGACGGCGTTTGATAAAGGGATGAAGGATAAGGCTAAGGAATTCAGGGAAGGCGGGGTTGAGATTTATAAAGAAGTATAGAGTTTGAAGAAAGCCCGCTTAGCGGGCTTTTTTTATATTCTAAAGTTATTTAAAGATAGTGAAATTGGAATGTACAAAGAAACAGTATGTAGATAATAAATATAATGCTTCTAATTTTAGGGATGTTTACTAAATGACGAGAAAAGAAAGAATAAGAAGAGCGGCATTAATATGTTGTCACTGTACCAGAAATGTTGCCTATTATCGGGCTGGATGGGAGAGCGGTGAGTTGATTGATAAAACTGAATATGGGGCTACTACAAATAGTAATTTTATAGATTTAGGCTTGTTAGAGTGGTGTAAAGTATTTGGTAATCATGAAGAAAAGCATCATTGGAAAAATATTGTATCTAATAAAATATCATTTAGAGAAAATATGCTAGAAACAATCAATGTCGACATTAAAGGGCTGAAGACACATTGGAAAAAAGTTTTAACATATAGAAATAAGTTTTTAGCGCATCTTGATACCGATAAAGTTATGTATGTTCCAACATTAGATATAACTTTAAAATCAGTATCATTTTATTATTCATACCTACAAGAACATCAAAATACTAATAATATTTTTTATGGTCTTCCACATGTATTAGAAACGTATTATGAAGAATGCTATAAGGATGCGTCAGCTCGTAGGTTGGGTTGAGGTATGAACTCCAACACCTTTGAAATCAAAGTCAAAGGCGTCGGTTCCCGCACCGACAGGCGTGTTCATTTTCTTTGGACGGACAAAGAAAACGAACCAAAAGAAATCCGCCCAATTCACAAGTTCTCATTAAAAAGCAATGAGAGTGCCCTCATCTCTCCCTAAAAACAGGGCTGCTGCGGAACTCGCATAAAAAGCATGCTCAGACATCCTCGCAGAAGACTCCCTGTTTTTAACTCGTTCTTCGGCTTGATCAAATGGGATGGGTAAGTCAAAATCTAAAAAACTAAAGTCAAAAGATGAAATTAACGCATGGTTTAGATTTTTCCTTTGCCTTTGATTTTCTCTCCCCATTTAACCAAGCCGAGGAAGGCGTAATATGGTCGGGGCTTTCTGCGAGGATGTCTGAGTGAATACGCTTTTTATTCGCGAGTTCCGCAGCAGCTGTCGATATTGCGACTGACGAGGGTACTCTCATTGTTTTTTAATGAGAGCTTGATTAACGGGGCGACATTCTTTTGGTTACTTTTCTATTGCTGTAGATAGAAAAGTGACTTGCTGTCGGTCAACCACCGACAATGCTAAAGAAGAGTAATATATTAAATCTTGTTATGAGTTCGCGGTAATATCTAACTTATTTTCTTAACTCAAACCTAACTTCCGTATTAAGTATCCCCTCAAAATAACTGTCAATAACCAGTTCATTGTTTTTACGAACAATAGAAAACCCTTTCTGCTCTTTCGGCGTGCTACTTACAAAAGATAACAAACTTTCAGGATAACTAATATGTAAACTAACATGATAAGGATAAAACCCATCAAGAAACCGTCGATGATAAGGCCCATTGACTAAACTAAAGGACAAATCTTCATTCTGATAAAAAATTCTAACATCTGCGCTTACACATAATTCTGAATTGTTTTTTATGTTAGTTAGTTCTATGTTCTGTTTAACAACCCTGGCTGATTCAATGTTTGTTGTAGAAATAATAGTTAAGTTCTTTATGAAGCGATATTTGTAAGTTATTTCTACTTGGTTTAGTTGATCGAGGTTTCGATAGCATTGAAGTAGTTTTACCCATCCATCTTCAATGCTTTTTTTAGTAATTGTTAATTTATTAATGGAATGTAATATTTTTTTATTAGTTGGCTTATTAATAAATACCAGTTGTCCTTCATTTACCTCTGATACGTCCGTTTCATCATCAGAGTTTAACCAGCGTTCTTCTTCTGTAGTAAATGCATTGGCTATATTTATATATGTGAGTAGCGTGTAAACAACGCAGGCCAAGGTTAATGAAGAATTGTTTATATAGTTTGTCATTGGTTATGTCGGTTTACTTTACAGATAAAAAAATAAAATGAAATTTAGAGAAATCTTTACTGTCTGATTTATGTCAGGTGCTATATTTAGTGTAACAGTAGATGAGGAGATAATCGATGAATGTAGCGTTTATAGTATTACTGCTAGTGGTTGCT
>Ga0316206_1001673_pt1 | contig 18210 bp, 20 predicted proteins | sample 6monthpyrite_MG_FD_204942 | JGI IMG/M metagenome (GOLD analysis project Ga0316206, IMG submission 204942) | Microbial mat bacterial communities from mineral coupon in-situ incubated in ocean water Damariscotta River, Maine, United States -... | ecosystem: Environmental > Aquatic > Marine >... | reverse complement strand
CAATAATTTCAACCGGAGCGCGTAATGCTCCTGCACGTAATAACAATGCAAGGTCGCGTGCTTCCATTGAATCTAAACCAGTAATCTGGAAGCTTTTACTAAACGCACCACGAATAGTTGCGATGTTGATAACTTCTTCAATCTTACGGCGAACTTTTACAGATTTACCATCAACAGATTTTGTTTCTATTTTATTTTCGATAAAGACAACAGCCATCGGATCGCCAATATGATCACGAGTGGTATCACCCATTTTTTTGGCGCCTTTGCTATCTAAGCGAACAGAAACGGCAGGTGAGCCAGATTGCTGATCAATCGTTGCTGCCGCATCGTTAATCTGATCGCCCGTTACAATAACGCGACGTTTTAGTAATACAGGGTCGCCATTGCGTTCCTGATAAAGTTTGGAACCTAAAGGTGCTCTGCCACTGTTTTTAGCAGCCATCCAGTCAGAATAAGAGCCTTCAGTAAGACGGAATTCAAGTGTTGCTGTTGCACCCAAAATTTCTTTTGCACGTGCTGTATCCTGAACACCTGGTAACTGAACAACAATACGATTAGTACCTTGTTGCTGAATAACTGGCTCTGCAACACCTAATTCATTTACACGATTACGCAGTGTTGTAATATTTTGTTGAAGGGCGGCTTTTTCTTCGTCACGAATCGCTTTTTCTGTGAGGCTTGCAACAAGAAATGTGCCGCTTTCATCATCTTCTTCGTAACGTAAGCCATCAAATTCTTTATCCATTGCAGATTCAGCTTTTGTTCTGTCGTCTGCATTTCTGAATTTGATTTTTAGTGTGGTGTTACTTTGGGTAATACCTAAGTAACGAATTTTTTGGCTACGTAAAAAGCTACGGATCTCAGCACTCGTATCACTAATTTGTCTTGCAACTGCCGCATCCATATCGACTTCCATCAGGAAGTGGACGCCACCACGAAGATCAAGACCAAGATACATTGGTTTAGCACCTATTGATCTGAGCCATGCAGGTGTTGCAGGTGCGAGATTCAATGCAATGATGTGCTCGCGAGATAAAGCACCTTTAATCACATCGGCAGCTTTTAACTGATCATCTTCAGAATTGAAGCGAACTAGCATGCGGCCTTGATTAAGTTCAAATGCTTGAGCAGTAATTCCTTTGCCGGATAAAGCGACTTCAATTTTGCCTTGTGTTTCTTTATCTACAGAACTAATGCGATGTGATATTTGTACCGATGGGTCTTCCCCATAGATATTGGGTAGCGAATAAAGACTACCCAGTACAACTGCAATGAGCAGCAGTAAGTATTTCCATAACGGATATTGGTTGATCATTTTTCCAGTCTTTAAATGCTGTTAGTTATTATTTAAGGTCTTTAATTGTGCCTTTAGGCATCAAAGTAGAAACCATGTTTTTTTGTACATTTACAGTAATCTCATTACTGATTTCCAGGCTGATAAAGTTTTCTTTTACATCAACTACTTTGCCCAGAATACCGCCAGTCGTTACAACTTCATCACCTTTGCTAATGGCTTCTACCATATTGCGATGCTCTTTTGCACGCTTGCTCTGTGGGCGAATCAGAAAGAAATAAAACAGTACAACCAGACCAATTGGGAATAATAAGCCCATGATTGGATCGCCTTGCTGTGCTGTTGTTGCTGCGCCTTCTGCTAACGCATCGGAAATAAAGAAATTCATTGAAGCCCCCAGGGTTAATCTATAAAACGTAATCGCGCGGTATTATGACATAAGGCGCTGATAAGTAACTGTGTTTTTTAGTGCTAATTTATCGATTTAACTAAAAAAGACTGAAATATTTTTATTTTTCTCGTTTCGCATAAAAATCACTGACAAACTCATCAAATCGGTCTTCATCAAGTGCCTGACGAATGCCTTTCATGAGTTCCTGATAGTAATAGAGGTTATGAATCGTATTCAGTTCCGAGCCCAGTATTTCATGGCATTTATCGAGATGTCTTAAGTATGAGCGACTATAATGACGACAAGTATAACAACCACAGTTTTCATCAAGTGGCCTGGTGTCTTTTTCATATTTCTGATTTCTGATCTTAACGATGCCAGAATGCGTAAAGATATAGCCATTTCTGGCATTGCGGGTTGGCATAACACAATCGAACATGTCCACACCACGCTTTACAGCCTCTACAATATCTTCTGGTTTACCAACTCCCATCAAGTAACGAGGTGCGTCTTTTGGTAGTAATGGTGTTGTGTGATCCAGCACTTGATGGCGTTCGTCAGCACTTTCACCGACAGATAAGCCACCAATCGCATAACCATCAAAGCCTATATCTATTAGACCTTCAGCCGATTCGGTGCGTAATTCGTTGTACATGCCGCCCTGAACGATGCCAAACAGTGCAGATGGATTGCCTTCGTGGGCATCTTTGCTGCGTTTGGCCCAGCGTAGCGACAATTGCATTGATTCTCTTGCCTGCTCTTCTGTCGCTGGATGCGGCGTACATTCATCAAATATCATGACGATATCCGAGCCCAGATCTTTTTGAACCTGCATCGACACCTCAGGGCTTAAAAATACCTTTGATCCATTAACTGGCGACTGAAAATGTACACCCTCTTCAGTAATCTTTCTCATTTTGGCCAGACTAAAGACCTGAAAGCCGCCTGAATCGGTCAGTATTGGTTTGTCCCAGTTCATAAAGTCATGCAAATCACCGTGTGCTTTGATGATTTCAGTACCTGGTCTTAACATCAGGTGAAAGGTGTTGCCGAGAATAATCTCTGCACCAAGTTCTTTTACTTCCTCTGGCTTAACGGCTTTAACCGTTCCGTACGTACCAACCGGCATGAACGCAGGTGTTTGAATAGAGCCGCGAGGAAATTCCAGCTGACCTCTTCTTGCTTGATCTGAAGTTTTTAATAAATTGAATGATAACAGTGACATATAGTGTTTTCTTAATGAAGATTGTTATTAATAGATTACGGCTGAATAAACATGGCATCACCATAACTGAAGAAGCGATATTTTTCAGCTATTGCATGCTGGTAAGCATCCATGATCGTCTGGTAACCAGCTAAAGCCGAGACCAGCATTAGCAAGGTAGATTCCGGTAAATGAAAATTGGTAATCAAGGCATCGATGACTTTGTACTGATAACCAGGATAGATAAAGATGCTGGTGTCACCCTGATAGGCTTTTAACTCGCCATCCTGAGCAGCTGACTCTAAACTCCTGACCGATGTTGTACCTACTGCAATGACTCGACCGCCACGCTGTTTGCAGGCATTAATCTGCTGGACTGTTTCTTCACTGACATCAATGTATTCGCTGTGCATGTGATGATCAGTGATGTTGTCAACCCTGACTGGCTGAAAAGTCCCTGCTCCAACATGTAGCGTCACTTCTGTGGACTCAATACCTTTATCTTTGATGACATTTAGCAGGGCTTGGTCAAAGTGCAAACCTGCCGTTGGTGCAGCAACAGCGCCTGGAATTCGACCGTATACGGTTTGATAGCGCTGGTGATCGCTTTGCTCGTCATCTCGTTCAATATAAGGGGGTAAAGGGATGTGTCCGTATTTATCAAGGCTTTTAAGCAATGGCTGGTTAAATTCAAGTATGAATAATGAGCCATCACGGCCAGTTACAGTGGCTTCAAAGTCATCCGCAATGATTAAATGGTTACCTTCTTTTGGCGCTTTACTGGCCTTTACATGCGCCAAAGCCGTTTTAACACCAGTAACACGTTCAATCAGTATTTCAATTTTACCACCTGACGCTTTGTGGCCATGTAAGCGCGCTGGAATGACTTCCGTATTGTTAAAAACAAGCAAATCTTCAGGCTGAAGAAGGTCGATAATGTCGTGGAAACGCTTATCTTCAAGCTGGCCCTTATTGACCACCAAAAGCCTGCTATCGCTTCGTTCTTTAAGCGGATATTGGGCAATCAGTTCTTCAGGTAGATGATAGTTAAAATCAGATGTTTTCATAGCGCGGCGATATTATCACAATCGCCTGATATAGGCGCGCTATTGGTAATTATTTTTGAGGCGTGAACGAGACCAGTGTTAACCAGTCTCGTTCGTTAATGTCATTCTAAGGAAAAACGGGTAGAGAAGCTTCAACACCATGATCAGAAGCTTCAGGGTGCATGTTTTTAATCATTTCTTCAATTTCCTTTACCCTGCTCTTTTTAACATCAACAATTAACAACAGGTTCCCTGCATTAATAGCGGGTGTAAATGGCTTGAGTTGTCCGTTAGGCACATCAACGCCGATCATTCCTGAGATCCAGGCACCTATACCGCCACCGGCAAGGCAAATCGCAAGAATAGCAAAGCCACCGATCTCTAAACCTGCAGACTGAAAGCTATAGGCCAGAATGGCAGCGAATAAACCGGTACCGCCTCCGATTGTTATGCCACGCTCTACAGCGGGAACAAAATCGCTCTTTTGGAGAAGGTTGGCTTGCGGCAAATCACTCGGGACGTGATCATCTTTATCAACAACATGCATATACCTTTCTTCGATACGCGCGAGCAACAGCTCATTAACGATCTTTCGGCAACTATCAATATTTGGAATTACAAAATAGAGTCTTTGCATTGGCTTTATCCTCATCGTAGAAAATGCAAATAAACGGTCTATTTACATTTCGTGCGAACATCCATCCGCACAGTTAAAATCCAGTCAAACTGGAAGAAAAACGATTCTTTGTAGCTCTTGCCCTTGTGAAAACTTATCTTATTTATTAGTTTTTTTTATGAAGATTTTGTTGGTAAGCTGTTGTTTTAAGTTAGAACTATTTTCCTTTAAATGCAAGGTATTCATTTGCCAATGCGACAGGCAGTTGTTTTGCTGGGATATCAATTAAGCGCAGATTATTGCTTTTAATTTTGTTAATTACTTTCTGGCGAGACTTTATGTATTGAATAGTTGCGGATTTGGTCAGAGCATCATCAAAGGAGTCTGGTAGTTTTTTTATTTCATTTTCAACCGTACTTTCAATAATACTGGCAACAATGATCTGATAGTAACGGGATAAATATTTTACGGCAGGAAGTATTTCTATTGAATCATTATCTCTGATATTAGTCAGTAAAATAACAGTCGCAGATTTTCGATGTAGTGTTGGTAATATTTCTGCCATAGATAAAAAATCTGTTGCTTTATGAGTTGGTTGAATATTATAAACATCTTCCAATAATCTATTAAAACATCCCATACCTTTAGCCGGTGTTTTCCATTTTAATTTTTCACCACCAAAAGCAACATAGCCAACAGCATCTCCTTGCTTAAGTGCAATATAACTTGTCAGTAACATTGCATTCAAAACATGATCAAAATGCGTTAAAGAATCTTCAAGGCTGTTCATGCGATGACCACAATCTAAAAGAAAAATAAATGACTGATCTCGTTCAACCTGGTATTCACGGGATATGGTTCTGTTTTGCCGTGATGTGCTTTTCCAGTCAATTTGTCTGAGGCTATCACCTTCCCTATAAGCTCTCAGTTCTTTAAAATCAATACCATCTCCACGTTTGTTTACACTGTGTATACCCATGAGATTGGTTCGCATGTTAGTTTTAAGCATTGCGTATTCGATGACGGGTACATAGTCTGGAAACACTTTAATCTTGTCTGTGATTGAAAAAGAGATATTTTTAGTAAGCAATCCGAACAGACCAAAGAGTCGGGTGCTACAATTATTAAAAATAAAGTCTCCTCTCTTATCCGGTAATACCTGGTACTTTAGAAGGCTTGTTGAATGAGCTGGAACGACTAATAATTGTGGAAAATCATCAACAGTCTCTATGTGTTCAGGTACACCATCGTAAATGAGTATCTTAATCTTCTGATCTGATTCATTCGAAAAAGATAACAAAACCTCAGATTGCTGATGCAACGCCATAACAGAAGCTACATGTCGAGAAACTTTTAGTTTGTGAAAACGCCGCAATAGTAAGTAATCTATGAATGACAACAATGAAACTATTAAAAGTAGATATTTTAAATACTGAACAGTATTGAATAATACCAGGCTAATAATAGAAGCCAGTAAAATAACTGATATTAATAAAATTAAAAACTTTGTGGGCTTCATTGTCTAGGTACGGGAATCTTATTCATTAAGCCCAATAAAATCGAGTCCGGTGTTGTACCCGCAAGTTCGTATTCAGGTGAAATGATTATTCGATGTCGTAATACGGGTAAAACCATTGCTTTAACATCATCAGGTATTACATACTCCCTGTTTTGTAATAACGCATTGGCTCGGCAGCAATTTATTAGTGAGATTCCACCGCGAGGTCCTGCTCCATAGCTAATGGTATCGCAATCTCTCGTAGCACGAACGATGTCTAGTATGTATTTTTGTATAGAATCATCTACCAGAACCTTTTTGCATTGCTCCTGCAAATGTAGAACCGATTCAATATCCATGACATGTTCAAGTTCTTCGAGTTTTACTTTTAAATCTCCCTTTGCAATTACATCAAGTAATTTTGCTTCATCTTCTTCATTGGGATAATCAATGTTAATTTTTAACAGGAATCTATCGAGTTGTGCTTCTGGTAGATTGTATGTGCCTTCCTGTTCAATAGGATTTTGCGTGGCTAGCACCATAAAAGGTGCTTTTATTCTAAGCGGTGTACCATCAAGCGTGACCTGCATTTCTTCCATTACCTCAAGCAACGCTGCTTGTGTCTTTGCCGGAGAGCGATTGATTTCGTCTGTTAAGAGTAAATTTGTAAACACAGGGCCTTTATTTATTTTAAAGCTGCCTGTTTGATGATCATAAAGCATATGCCCTGTAACATCAGCTGGCATTAGATCAGGTGTAAACTGAATACGTGAGTACTCGGCATCTATTAATTTGGCGATAATTTTTACCAGTAAAGTTTTACCAAGACCCGGCACACCTTCTAAGAGAACGTGACCTTTTGCTAAAAAAGAAACCAGAACCTGATCAATGACTTCTTTTTGGCCGATGTACAAAGCCTGTATTGATTCTCTGAGCTTACTTAGGTCTTCATATGCTTTCGAGTTGTCATTTTCTGCAATGCTCATAAAGAATCCCTGATGATTGTAATATTTCGACTAAAAGTTAAAAATTTATATTTATTATGCTCTGGTTTATAAAACAGAGTCTGATAGATGGCTTTTGAATCAAGCTCTGTTTTATCGGTAATTATTTTGACTTTTTGTTCATCTGATTTTGTTTCCCAGTCCGGGTGTTTTAATAAAATTTTCGACTTAGCCTGGTTAAAGAGATCAAGGTAGAGCATTTCTATATCCCCATGTCGCCACAAATATTTACCGGTATATTGTAAATGTGTAATAAACAGTTTTTCTTTGAGTAACAGGTATCCCTTAACAGGACCAAAATAACCCCAGAAGTACCATATTGACAAGATAAGTAATAAACCCAGCAAATAAAAAGGAAAAGGATATGCCTTAACAAGATCAGTAAAATCCTTATCTCGTGGTAATTGTATGTGTGTGAAGTTATTAACTGTGGTGGCGCTTAATAGCGAGGCTAAGAATTCCGCATGATCCTTGTTTGAAATATTATGGTTATTGAAAATATTCAGGTCATTAAATACAACAATATTCCCATTGCCTATACGATAAGATGCTGCGTGAACGCCATGATCATCGACAAGTTGCCAGTTAGTCTTATAAGAACTACTTAAAACTCCTGTATGTGAAATGTCGAGCTCAAACTCAAAATCAACAGTAATATTATCATCACCTTTAATCTTTGCACTGGTTCCTGAGTAGATATCTATGTCAGGAAATAACTGGAGGTCATCACCTGTTTTACCAGGAAAATACCCAACTATAATTAAACTACCACCATTCTTTACCCAGGTAACAAGATCTTTTAAATGATGAGCATTTTGATAAATTTTTTTATCTGAAATAAAAATCACATCATTATTGTTTTTTGATAGGGATATATCCTCGTGCCTGAAACTATTTACGGTATATGTTAGTTCTGTTAAAAGCATTTCAAGCGCAAGGTATTTATTGTATTTTGCTGCTCCTTTCGCCGCTGTAAAATAGGAGTATTCCTCTTGTTTTAAATTCTGGTACAGAAACACACCAGTCAATACTGACAAAAGTAAAAACAACAGGCCGGGTAGCGATACCCTAGCCTTCATTTGAGAAAACCTCTTTCCATTGTGTACACACTGAAACTAATTCATCTCTATCGAATGTTTTCTGCTGATAAGCTGTTTTATTTCTAAGATAGATAAGTTTTGCAGTAAGCTGTGTCAACATGATTTGGCTGTGATTAGATATAATCGTATAAACTTCTTTCTCTGTTAAATTAGCTGATACATCTATCTGCATATCGTTTATTTTTTTAATAAAAGCATTATAAAGCAACTTTACAGACTCTCTTGCCTGTCCCTGATCATACAAGTCTTGAACATCGGTCAGGATATTATCAAAGTTTATTAATGACTCATGTTTTTTTGTTTCTATTGACAATGCTTTTCTTTTGATTCCTAATGATTTGATATTTTCAAACAGGAATAGTTTTCTGTTTAAATAGACCAATAGCACTCCAGCTGCTAATAGTATCCATAAGATATACTCGGCGATAGCTGAAATAAATACAATAATGTATTTTGCAATTTCACTGGATTCATTGTCTTTTTCAAGATCGAGCTTATTGTCAATATCCAGGGTCCAGCGTGTTTTTGTCACTTTGTGAGGAAAAGGGTCATGTTTAACAATTTCAGAAACGATATTCTTTGGATGTGATTCACTATTGTTTATTTCAGCATTAATGTTAAACGGCAACAGAAATATAAAGATGGATAATAATAACTTCTGCATACTAGTTAGTTATCCTGGCAACCAGATTCTTAAAGCCTATTTCTATATCCCAGCCTTCTAAAATAACTCGTTTATTAATATATAAATTAAAGCCAGATGCCACATATAATGGTTCAAGTATTAATAGTGTAATGCAGTATAAAAATATGGTTGCAAGCTGAAATACGTAGCTCTCACCGGTAAAACTACCGTCAAAAATTCCAGTGCCAACTTCCTGCGGTATCAGATACCAGATCATGCTTAATATAGTAATACTAACCAGCATTTCCAGATGCACAGCCAAAAATGTTAAATTGGCTGCTCTATTTGCTGCTGCGGGACTGAGTACTCTTAATCTGTATTTAGCCGCCTCACCTTTCTGTTTTTCCAGCTGATACACAGGTAATCTAAATGTTCTGATGAGACTGATTCTGTTAATAGTTAAGTCTCTCCATAAAGAAGTACCAAAAGTAAAATTTTTCAGTTTTCGCAAAGAATTAATAAAACTAATTTTCGAACCCGTAAGGCATTCACTGTAGATACCCAATATTAAACGTTCATAGAATGGTTTTAACCACCAGATTATAAACACGACAAGTTGTATATAATCTTCAGGCAGCAGTATGGTTAATAGCAGACCCGTTAAGAGCAAAAGAAAAATCAGAGGTTTCCAGACTGAGGAATAATGAGATTTAGCAAACAGTATTCCGTTGTCTATGGCCTGCCATGATGAGGTTGGTGCCAGTGTTGTATCGTTTTGTTTATTTGGCAAGATTATTTCGTCCTGCGAACAAGAAATAACCAGCAATACTTAACCATAAGAAAATACCCACTGTTATTTTAATAATGAACATAGTTGACTGACTTGATGACCAGAAAGCTTCTATAGCCGCTGCAATAAAAAAGAAAGACATGGCGCCTTGCATTAAAGGCATGGCTAATTTTGCAGCCTGTTGTAGTGCCAGTTTTCTTTTTAGATTACCAGGATTAATTAATGACCGGCCTAACATTAATCCTGCTGCTCCGGACAGAGCAATTGCAATTAACTCAAAAGAGCTGTGACCACTAACAAATGAAAAGAATGATTCTGAATACCCTATGCTTATTAAATAACCAGCAATCACGCCAATAAATACACCATTAAATAGTAGAAAAAAAACACTGCCAAATCCCATAAGCAGACCTGCTGCGAATGTTCTGAATCCTATACTGGTATTGTTGTATAAATAAAACCCAAACATATACCAGTCACCATCCTCTGCTCTTTCTCTTCCCAGCACCGCATTTTCAGGGTTATACATATCTTTTATATCAGCCAGTTTCTCAATCGAGAGAAAATAATAAACATACTCTGGGTAGAAGAAAATGATGGTAGTCGTCAGTATTAATGGAAGAAAAAACAACGTTGCTGCTACTGCAAATATTTTATAGTTCTCACGCAGACTGTGTGGAAAGGTATCATAAAAGAACAACCATAGACTCAGAAACCAGTTTGTGCGTTGACGATATAGCTGACTGTGATAATCAAGTACCAGTTTCTGTAAATAGTTTATCAAGCCCGGGCTGTAATTCCGACTTTCCGCCACCGCGAGTTGATGACTAAGTACACGGTAGGTTTCAGGTAGTTCTGATCTGTTTGTACCTGATGATAATAACTGTTCACAGGTTTTCCAGAAATTCGACTGCTGATTTATGTATTCGGCTTGATTCATTTTGAATTTATGACGGATTCAGAAATTTGCTTTATGGCTTTAATATCATCATTTAAATTATATTTTTTTAATACCGGGCTAATAATTGAAATCAATTCTTCTTTTCTTGGAACAGATAAACTGTCAAACCTTTCTGCAAAGGCAATAAAGGCGCGCCTTTCATCAAGTGAAAGGTCCGTAATAAATGATTTATAGGCTGTGATGTTATTGAGACCTGAAAACATCGGAGACTCTAGCGAACCGGTGTTATCATGATTGTCATAAATAACAATTGTACCGGCAACAATATCACCTATTCTCTGACTGTGTCGGCTTAAGAGTACAGAAATAAAACCAACACCGTACACTAATGGCAACATATCAATGAACCTTATGATGTTTCGAGTCATTGATGCGCCCCAGTCCAGTTGGCTGCCATTGGTGTTAACCACTTTTATACCGATTATTTTTTTCCCCGGTGTCTTGCCATTATTTAAGACTTCATAAAACACAGGGTAAAACCATTCAAGTGTAAAGATCACTATAAGCAGGATGCCTTGTCCAAATAAACCGGTTATTGAAAGCACAATGGCAAGAAAAATATAGACACCGCCACGTATCAGCAGATCAATCATCCAGGCAGCTGAACGCGACCATAGACCCGCTACTGGTAGTTTTATTGCTACGCCTTCTGGAGTATCAACAACATAAGATAGTGAAAGTGAGGATATGTCGAACATTAAACTTAATTTACTTCCTTAATACCTAAATATAAATAGCGTTTTTATTTTTTATGAAAACATAGTTGATTTGTAACACAAATACCTTTGCTTTTGATAAATATTAGACATTGTTTATGTTATTATTATTACTATAACTATTATAATATTTAAAAAAATATACAAATCAAAGGGTATCGCATGAACACTAATATTAATTTCATTAAATTAGTACTTATTAATCTGATAATGTTGTTCTCATTTCAATCAGTTGCCAACACAGAGGATAAAGGTGATGGCATACTTTGGGCAGGATGCGGTATTACCAAAAAGGCCTTCATGACTGAGCTTGCTAAAGCATACACAGCTAAAACTGGTATTGAAGTTACATTGACAGGTGGTGGCGCCACAAAAGGTATTCGAAATGCTGCAAAAGGCAATATAGATATCGGTGGTGCATGCAGAGCAACTCTACCAGGACATAAAGATGAACGGGCGGCACATCAGATCCCCGTCGCCTGGGATGCATTAGTCGTTGTTGTTAATAAAGACAACCCAGTAAACAGCGTTACCTTTAAAGAACTTCAGAAAATCTACCTCGGCCAGATTACTAACTGGAAACAACTCGGTGGCGATAATGCACCGATTGAGCTTTATGTCCGTAAAGGTAAGCACTCAGGCGTTGGGCGTACCCTGAGAGAGCTGGTTTTCGCAAACTATGAACAGAATTTTAAAGCAAAATTTGCCGTTAAATCATCAGGTCCTCTGGAAAAAGGCATACTTAAAAATCTATATGGAATAGGTACAACTGGAATCAGTAGTGCTAAACGCCGTGCTTTAAAGATACTTAAGCTTGAAGATAAAGAGCCAACTTACGAAAACATTAAAAAAGGCGAATATTTACTTTACCGTCCTCTATACCTGGTGACTAAAGGACCTAAAAGTGAAGAAAAAGTTAAAAAATTCATTAGCTTTGCGCTCAGTCGTGAAGGTAAAGCTATCATACGTAAAGCAGGTACTGTTCCCTATGCAGATGCCATGTCGCTTGTTATGAAGCAGCTGCAACAGTACAAGCGAGCAAGAGACTCAGGTATATTCTCTGAATAACTAGGACTGTTATTTAACAATATCAGGTATGACCTTAATTAAGGCGATTTCATTTATGGAGTCGCCTTTTTTAATCCTTTGTATCTATGCTATAAGTAAATTATATATTTACATGGAGTAACACTCTAAATGCCTGATAATAAAACTGTATTAATAGTTGACGATAGTAAAGTATCGAGAATGATGATCACTGCTATCATCAAGGAAAAGCAACCTGAATGGATACTCCTTGAATCCGCGAATGCAGCTGAAACCCGAGAGCTAGCCAAGGCCAATAATATCAATTTTTTTTCTATTGATCTGAATATGCCCGGAAAAGATGGATTAGAGTTAATTGATTTATTGCAGCATAAATACACAGATGCAAAATTTGCTTTACTAACCGCCAATATTCAGGAACATACTCATGAAAGCGCCAGGAAGTTAGGTGCTATCTGCATTAATAAGCCCATAACAGAAAAAAGTATTTCTGAAATGCTGGACTTTTTCAATGACTAATACTCCCAAGCTAACTGAACTTGAAATTGATTATCTCAGTGAAATATTCAATATCGGTGTTGGTAATGCAGCCTCCTCTTTAAGTCAGATGGTTAACCAGCCTATTAAGCTTTCTGTACCGGAGTTCACTTTTATTTCTGCAGAGGATTTAGTTATCTTGCTAGGTAAAGAGAAACTTTTATGTAGTGTCTCTCAGAAAATGGATGGGCCGTTTATGGCTCAGTCACTTTTATTGTTTCCAGAAAATGACAGCCTGGAGATAGTCAAAAAAATGTTAGGCGATCATCTTTCTGACGAAAGTATTGCAGAGCTTCAGAATGAAGCAATGAGCGAAATTGGTAACATAGTATTAAATGCCTGTATTGGTTCTCTTTCTGAATCATTGGAAACTAATTTTAAAATTGATTTACCTGAATTTGAGAGATCAACACCAAAAAACATTTTACAATCAAAAAACTTAAACACAGATGATCTTATTCTTTTTATAAGAATTGAACTGACATTGAGTGAGAGTAAGATTTCAGGTTATCTTGCATTTCTTCTCGGTTTTGATTCTTTCGCAGTATTGCACGACAATCTTAAAGCCAAGTTAAATACACTTATTTAAGCTTTAATGATCAACAGCTCCTTATCAATTTACCAATCAGTCGCTGAAAATATCGATATCGGCATAATCGGGCTTGATAAAAACCAACATATCGTTATCTGGAACAAGTGGATTAGTGATAAATCTGGGCGAACACACGACGACTCAGAAAATAAAAGAATTGAAGAAATATTCCCTGAACTCTCGGAAACACGACTGATTGACGCAATTGACTATGCATATAGATATAGCGCTCCTTCAATTATATCTAATGTCTTCAATCGATCTCCTCTTCCTTTGTTTAATGATAATGCTGAAAAAATTATTCAGCACATTAATGTCATCCCTATTAATAACGAGAATGAAAAAAACTGCATTATACAAATAACAGATGTATCTGCTTCTGTTGATAGAGAAAAAGCTTTAGAGAAACAGGTTAAAGAAAGAAAAAATGCGGAAAAAGAACTGCGGATCACATTACAAGAGTTAGAAAAAGCATCAAAAATAAAGAGCAACTTTTTAGCCTCTATGAGTCATGAGGTCAGGACTCCAATGAATGGCATAATTGGTATGACTCGCTTATTAAAGAAAACAGCTACTGATAATAAACAGGATGAATATATCCGGATTATTGATGATTCTGCTCATTCTCTTTTAACGGTTATTAATGATATTCTGGATTTTTCAAAAATAGAAGCTGGTAAACTGATTTTAGAAGAAAATATTTTTGAAATTACCGATATCATTGAAGACGTTGTCAAGTTACTTCAGCCGGGAATTGAAGACAAAAAAGTTAATATTAAAACTATTTATGATAGCAATATGGACTATTCATATTTAGGCGATAATACCAGACTCAAACAAATTTTGATAAACCTTCTGTCTAATGCCATTAAATTTACTGAAGAAGGTGTAATAACATTATCAGTACAAAAAAATGGTAACGATAAAATACATCCATCCTTAAGAATTTCTGTAAGTGATACTGGTATAGGAATAGATCAGGAGAAGCTGCCTTCTTTATTTAATGTATTCACTCAGGCCGATTCATCAACCACTAGAAAATATGGTGGTACGGGTTTGGGTTTGGCCATTTGTAAGAAACTGGTTGAATTAATGAACGGCACTATCGGTGTTGAAAGCTCACCGGGAAACGGATCAACTTTTTGGTTTACAATCACAGTTGGTCAATCATCATCAGATCAAATTACAACAAAAACTAACAATTACGACCTATATGAAAAGTTAGAAGACAATAAATTCACAGGTAAGGTCCTATTGGTTGAAGATGTTTTAGTTAATCAAATGATAGCCAAATCTATTCTTAAAGAACTAGGATTTGACGTTGTTATTGCGCATAACGGTCAAGAAGCTCTCGATATTTTTTCCAAACAACCTTTCTCTCTCATCTTCATGGATTGCCAAATGCCTGTTATGGATGGTTATGAAGCGACTAAACGCATAAGAAAATATGAAACTGATAAGCGTACCCCCATTATTGCTCTCACCGCACTAGCGATGAAAGGAGACAGTCAGAAGTGCTTTGATTCAGGAATGGATGACTACATTTCAAAACCCTATGAACTTGAAGATATTATTTCATGTGTCAATAAATGGATTAAAAACTGAACTTTTCAATCACCGCCAAAGAAGACACTTGTACCTCCTAAACCACAGTAACCATTAATATTTTTTGCTAAGTATTGTTGATGATATTCTTCTGCGTAATAGAAATTATTTGCTGTTTTAATTTCAGTTGTTATTTCAGGATAACCAGCCTTCGTTAAAGCCTTCTGATATTCATTTTTTGTTAGATTCGCTAGCTCTAGTTGTTCTTTTGTCGTGGTATAGATGCCAGATCTGTATTGTGTACCTTTGTCATTTCCCTGTCTCATACCCTGAGTTGGATCATGCGACTGCCAAAATAAAATTAATAGATCCTTCAAGTTAACTATATTTGGATCATATACCAACAATACAGCTTCATTGTGTCCAGTCTGCCCCGAACAAACCTGCTGATAGGTAGGATGTGCTAGTTGACCTGCAATGTAACCCACAGCAGTCGTATACACACCTTCTAAAGGCCAGAAACATTTCTCTGCGCCCCAAAAACAGCCCATACCAAAAATAATACTTTCAAGACCGGTTTTGAATGGAGGTTTCATTTCAGAATTATTTACATAATGAATGCCTGAAATGATCATTTCTGAATTTTCGTTTGAAGTAGTGCTATTTTTTTCCATTCTATCAACCACTGTCTATTTAAGAATTAATATATACGAACAGCACTTATATGATTAGTTCATGTTACTTATTAAATTTAAAACTGTAATTTTATTACCGTTCGTCCGAATATTATAATTGAATAATATAATAACCTATTGCGGCTTATTAATTAAACCTCAGTAAAATCAAGGAGATAACCAAATATCTATTCTGAGATAAGGGAATACCCGTATTCTATATATCTAATTGTACATATTCACAATTTATCTGGTCATTAATTTCCTATATAATCCCGCGCAATTGTTATTAAATACTTTTATGAGGAAATAAAATGCGTGATTCAGACACTGATGCCTGTTGCAAGTACGCTTATGCGATTGCATTAACCGGATTTAATGGTGGCGGTATTATGAATGAAAACGGAGAAATTGTGCCTGTTACTGAAAATATGGTCGTTAATGCTGTAAATCAGGTACATGAAGCATGGGATGCAACACGCGAACTGAAGCAGGCTATCTTACGATAAGTCGCTTACAAGTTGTAAGTCCTCTAAAAAGCCCTCTACTGAGGGCTTTTTTTATGTATGGCTTCTAAAAATATTTGTTTCTTATCACTATCAGCCAAATCAATTTCATCAATCGTAACCAAATCTGGTAATAAACTCGTTATTTCTCTCAAGAATATTCCACTGGCTTGAGAATGTTGAAGTACATTATCAATATAAAGTTTAGTGGTACGAAAACCACAACTAGGTGAACCTTTTTTGTTAATCACTGCAACCAGATCAGGATGATCGTTAACAAATTTGTTTGCATACTCTGTTAACGCCTCTGTAAAGTCTTCAGTCGGGTTATTTACCCTTCTGGCATTTATTGTTGTTCCAATCATATCCAATTGAATAGGAGCGCGAGGTATTCCCATTCCGATAGCAACTTCAGGACAAAAAGGAACTAAGCTGATGGAGTCGTTAATTATTGCATTTATATGTTTGCACAGTCTGTCAGTTCCGTCGTAGCGAACCTGTTCACCTAAAAGACACTTGCTAACGGCAATTTTAATCATTGATAACTTCACAATGTTCATAAACAAGCTCAGCACTTTCTCGTCTGGCTTCAGTCGACAATGCATGATGGATTTGAGAGCTTTCTGTGGCTATATGAAAAACATCATAGCCTCTTAATACAAGCGAATCTGAAATGGTTCTATTTATATCAATAATATCCGAATAAGTTTTAGTACCAATGCCTAAGGAATATAGCCTGCTCTGTATCATAATTAGATTAATTTTTAGATAAGCGCCAGGCCTGAAAACTAGGAAAACGCTTATATGCTTTTAGAGTAATGAATTCCAGAACCCTGTCCAGTCTGTGTAACCAGACGACAGAATCAATACGAATTATTTCTTTACCAGCTTCATCAAAAAAGATAATCGTAGGTGAATAATGCAACTCTAATTGCTCAGACCACTTAAGCGAATTGGTTCGAACACCGGAAGGAGTAACTATTTTCTCTTTCTTATCAACATCAACCTGAATCACATCCAGTTCTTGAAAATGTTTGTTTATAATTTCATTTTCCAGTGGATTTGAATGCAAAATGTCACAGGCATGACAATTCTTTTTTTCAAAAAAAACAGCCATTGCTCTTTCACCAGGGAACCTAGATCTGTCTAAATTGTGTGGCGCTGAGGAAAAATAATCCTGATGATTTAAATCATCACCTCCTGCTGAGGCTAATGAACCTTTCGCTTGTGACAGATATGATTTAAATGACTGGGTTTTGTAATGAGAATCAGCCACATATTCAAGAGCAGCCATAAAACGATAGGGATTATGATAACCAGATAATTTGAAAGCAATTTTTCCCTCACTGTTAATGAATAATAACGAAGGTGTAAAGTTGGTTTTCATATTCAGTGAATAGTTTTTTTCATCGTATACGAATCCATCGATATCAGTTACATTTCGGGTACCTTTGGTATTTATTGCAATAACGTCAAAATTCTTTTTCGTGTAATGGACGATATCTTTTCGAGTCCAGTTCTTTTCAAGTAAAGCCTTACAATATGGACAATCTTTTCTGCCAAAATAGACAATAATACCTTTCTTCTTTTCTGAAACGGCCTCATCCAGATCATCCTGCAGATCTAAAAAACTAAGCTTGAACCATGATGGCAATACAATATCGCTAGAGAGCGCTTTATCAGAGAATATATCATCCCCTGCTGCATTCGCATCAAGTACAAAAGATAAGAGCAATAACGACAAAATAAGAAACTTCATTTATAAACCGTTGATTTATGGTATGAACCCGTGATTCAGTAAGATAGCGCCAATAACTAATGACCACTTTGGGATAGGTCAATATTTAAGTAATCAATATGATAAACTAGAACCTTTATTATTAATATTTGAGCTTAACTCAATGACTAAAATCACACAAAATGCTGTAGTTTCTTTAGATTATACACTGACAAATGATGCCGGAGATATCCTTGATAAGTCTGAAAATGGGCAATTTGTCTATTTACATGGTGCCAACAATATAATACCCGGGCTTGAAAGCGCATTAAATGATAAATCAC
>Ga0316206_1001671_pt1 | contig 18240 bp, 13 predicted proteins | sample 6monthpyrite_MG_FD_204942 | JGI IMG/M metagenome (GOLD analysis project Ga0316206, IMG submission 204942) | Microbial mat bacterial communities from mineral coupon in-situ incubated in ocean water Damariscotta River, Maine, United States -... | ecosystem: Environmental > Aquatic > Marine >... | reverse complement strand
CAGCAATAGAGCGCCAGCGCAGCAATAGAGCGCCAGCGCGGCAATAGAGCGCCAGCGCGGCAATAGAGCGCCAGCGCGGCAATAGAGCACCAGCGCAACAAAGAGCGCCAGCGCGGCAATAGAGCACCAGCGCAGCAAAGAGCGCCAGCGCGGCAATAAAGCGCCAGCGCAGCAACAGAGCGCTAGCGCAGGAATAGAGCGCCAGCGCAGGAATAGAGCGCCAGCGCAACAATAGAGCGCCAGCGCGGCAATAGAGCGCCAGCGCGCCAGAGCACTAGCGCGCCAGAGCACTAGCGCGCCAGAGCACTAGCGCGCCAGAGCACTAGCGCGCCAGAGCGCTAGCGCGCCCCCATCCCCGCCACGCCAAAAATCTTCACCCCCTCCCGAAAATTGCAGTTTCTGCATAGCAGTAATGTGTTCTCAGCAGTGCTGCGCCCACCGAGCGCGACTGGAATTCGATGCTCAAATTGCAGCGCAAAAGTCGAGGAACAATTTTCGCATTTAAAATCCGCCCGCGCCAGCGCCCCCCGCCTCACCTCAATGGGAATAGTGCGACTATTTTTATAGGGATTTTTTTGTGGGTCGCCAGTTAAGTCCGCCTTGCTTTGCAGGTTGGTGGCGTTGTTAGTCTGTTCGTTGAAAAGTTCGCGGGCGGGAATGCCCTCGTTGGATTTTTTGACGGTTGTCACAGGTTTTTGGGGCAGAATCTTTTGCTCTCGATCTTTTTTGTCCTGAGTTTGTTTTGCCTGAGTTTGTTTTGCTTGAGATTGCTTTGCTTGAGATTGTTTTGCTTGAGATTGTTTTGCTTGAGTTTGTTTTGCTTGAGTTTGTTTTGCTTGAGTTTGTTTTGCTTGAGATTGTTTTGCTTGAGATTGCTTTGCTTGAGATTGCTTTGCTTGAGTTTGTTTTGCTTGAGATTGTTTTGCTTGAGTTTGTTTTGCTTGAGTTTGTTTTGCTTGAGTTTGTTTTGCTTGAGTTTGTTTTGCTTGAGTTTGCTTTGCTTGAGATTGCTTTGCCAGAGATTGTTTTCGCTGACCCTTGCGACTTCCGTGTAACTTTATACCGAGCATTTTTGCCTTCTTTTTTTCCAACAAAGCGTCCGCCATCAGGTCGACAATTTCAGCAAGTTCAAGTTGCCGATGGGCGAACAGCCCCTTTAGCTCAGTGATTTTTTCCATCGTGAACTTGGGTAGGGAAAGGTGCAGGCGCACCGACTGACTACCTTCATGATTGATTTTGGGTTTCTTGGGCCTCGGGGCAATCCCTTTTTCACTTTTTAAATCCGCTAAAATGTTTTGGCATTCAGCTTTCGTGGTGTTGCTGATTTTTTCGACTAACAGTTTTTCCTCCTTGGGAGGGAGCGGGACGTCTTTGAAAAATCCGCTCAACAAGTTGGCGTTGGTCAAACTCATTTCTCCGCTATCAATTTTTTCTTTCACGGCGGGAACTTTGCGACTTAAGCGCATGGCGCTGAGGCGGCGGTAGGCCTGGTCTTCGCTATAGCTCAATTCGCCTACGGCATAATCAAAAAGAGATTTGTATTTGAGGTCGCAGTAGAGTTTACGCCGCTCGATAACTTGCAGGTGATCGATGATATTTGCGGTCAGCTTTTTTTCTTGGGTGACGAGATCTTTGGTATCGTTTAAAATTTTTCGATCGCTTAAGTTTTTTAAATTCATGGTTTTCTCCCACTCAATGATTTTGCTAAACTTAGCATAGTCCAGGGGACTTTAAAAATGTCAGAACCTCCCAGAGGGCGATATATAAAGGGTTGAAACGTTCAGTGCCACGTCTTCTAAGCGTTGTGAATTGGCGCCACTGATAATTTTTTAAAGGGACGTTAAAAAATGTAAAAAAAAGATTTTTCAAGCGCGCTAGCGCTGAAGTCAGTGACCAAAAAAAGAGGAATAAAATACTTACATTGTTCAAATAGCGAAATATCATCTTTCAAGCACATGCCATCAACTTGTAATATTTATTGGCCGAGCAACAAATTTTTCACCCCAGTGGGCGGCACGCTCCATTCTCCGCGCCAGCGCTGACAATTTTCCGGCTCGATGATTTCACGGCAGAGAATCCTGCACTACCGTGCAAAAATAGCAGGGCCGATCTGGGAATATTCAGATCGCCAAACAAAAAGAAGTTAGGGCAGTACGGGTTAACATATTCTTAAATCCGAGCGTAGCGAGTCTTTGTTCTACTGCAAAATAATGAATTGTACTCTTTTTAAACTCAGGCTCAGCTTCAACATTGATGTACCCAATTTCATGAATGAGTGTTAATAAATTGTCCAAAATGAACTTTGACGATACGAAAGCGTTTATAAAGCATCATCTTAAAATTGCTGGACGCCAAGATCCACTTTTCGACAAAAGCGCATATAAAGTGGCATATAAATTAGCAATGGGATTACCGCGAAGAATAGGGAACCTTTGTAAGGCCCTAATGAGGGTCACCAAAAATAATTATAATTTAAAAATCCAAAAGATGCGAAAATCATTTTTCTTTGTCTTAATAATTTTGTAGCACTTATTTAGCTAGATATTGTTACACTGACCTGACGCTACTGTACCAATGAATTCATAATGCTCATCAAAGTAGGCACTATGATCTTTTGGACGAGTATAATGCCCTCGAAATCTAGCTATTCCATCTCGATCAAAAATAATCGCATAGGGAGTCCCCCTTAATCCAGGAAACAGCAAATCTCCAGAAGAGTTTTCCATTGCTTTAAAATCAACAAAATCAGCTATACTACTATAGTAATAATCTATTCCATCTAAAGACATCGATGTATTTTTCATCATCGGATTTGCTAAAAAGGCCTCTGTTTTGGCCAAGTCCTGGCGCTTTGAGGGCACTATCATATGAATAACCACAACGTCGTTTTTTGGCCAGCCTTCACGATTTCTCCATTCTGCTGTTTTTATAATGTCATATTTACAGTACCCACACCAAGTTGCAGAAACTAAGAATACTACAGTCTTTCCTTTGTACACAGAAATATCAAATTCTTGGGACCCTTGGGTCTTAATTTCTGGGCCAATTTTGAGAGGTTGAACAGATGGTATGGAAGTCAAATCACTAAGAGTAAGGTTTTCTTCTTTTTTACAATTATAGAAATCATTAGCAGAAACAGCAAAATGTAATGTAGTTACCAATAAAAAGACCAATACTCTTATTTTTTGCATAAAATACTTCCTTTAGTTAATCCAGTAGCGTCCCATTTCTTGGGGGGTTTAGCACCGGTTAGTTGTTAATAAAGTTAGTATACATTAAATGCTTAGCGCGTTATAAGCGCCCTGTAATAAAGAAAGACCTTGATTTTAAACTACCGGAATCATTCTAGAAAAGGTCCTCCTCAATCACTAAAAGAAAAATAAGATACTTTATTATTAACGTTGATGAGAAAGTGTACGGGATGGCGATGAGTGGGTTAAACGCTCTCTGTCACCATTTTAAACACATCCCGCGCCTTTAAAAATTTTGGCAAACGATTTTCTTCCAGAGCGTGAAGGGCCTCCTTCCAATCGGTTATTTGCAGGCCAGGAAGTGAGCATAACTTTTCGGCTTCAATGGCCTTTTCAAATTTCGACATTATCGTCTCTAAAAAACTTCTTTTCGCTTGAATACGGGCGGTGGGAGATTGTTTCGAGAGGGTTTTTAAGAGGGCAAAGACTGGGGTTTTAGCGTCATATGTTTTATAGAGCAGGCCGGTTTTTTGCAATTGATCGGAGTCTACTGGTTCTCCAGATAAAACCCAATTGCGAGCATTCGTTTGGCCGACTATTTCTGAGAGAAAACCAATACCGCCGCAAGAGGGAACGAGGCCGCGATTGAGGTGATCAAAATGCAGGTCACCCTTTTCATGCATCACACGCATATCGGCACCAAGACATAACTCACTACCCACACCACGCGATCCATGTTTAAGATCGACAATAAGGGTTTGTGGCAAAAAGAAAAAAGAGTAGATAAGCTTTTGTAGCTTTTCAAATTGCTCTGCCAATTTATCTTTGTTCAGGGTTTTAAGTTCCTCTTGATCCCAACCAGAACAGAAGAGATTTTTTCCCGAAAAAGTTGAGCTGAGTAAAATACTTTTGACCTCCATATGGTTGGCGGCCCAAGTGAATAAATCTTCAAGCTCTAAAAGCATTTCGCAATTGAGAGCGTGTTCTCGAGCAGGACGATTGAGTCGAATCGTCAACGAATGCCCTTCTAAATTTAAATGGGCCTCTAATGTGTTGTAGTTAAACAATGAGATCATTTATACCTTCCTAGTTTATGGGAGAAAAAATCCGTTTTTCTCATGTGTCATATTCTTTCAATTTGTTAAAAACTCTGTCAAAAGTTAATGATTTGTAGGGGCGTAAAAATCTCAAAAATGCGTAATTACAATAGCTTACATAAAAGCCCTGGGTCTCTTACAGGATTATTGGGCAATTGAAAATCTTCCATTGGCGACTTAAGTAGGCGGAAAATATAAATTTAATCCATTTTCCTTTGTGTCCGATAAGTGAGTGGTATCATTGGTTATAAGTTGAGGAGATTTCATGAAAGTTTTTATAAAGTTTTTACAGATTTATACTCTGGTGATGAGTTTAACTTTTTACCCGCTGATACCCGGTACTGGTGCCTTGAACGATGCGCGAGCGATTGGTGCGGATAGTGGGTTTTTAGAGACTTTGATTTTATGGGGTGTGGGTATTAGTGGTGGTTATAGTTTAAAAAAATGTAAAACGCCGGATGGCTGGGGGGTCGGTTCCACACCCTATTCTTTTTATGCCTTTAATACTGCGTCAGTGGCGTATTTTTTGGCCGAGTTGCTGTCTAATCGAGAGGATATTCAGGGAGTCGATGAGGTTTTAAAGGGCACTGCAGAGGTCATCGCCGTGGACGAGTTTGGCAATAGTAATGTGACCAATAAAAATGGCCAAGCGGATGCGTATCAGCAGGCGGCAGATATTTCTCGCAACAATAAAAAAAGTGCAGGTAAAAAAGCGGAGATTAAAAAGATCGTGGCGATTGCTTGGACCGCAGCAGCGGCGCTGGCCTTAAGTGAATGGTATCGTTATCTACAATTAATGAAAACCGAGGTTAAGGATGTCGCCTTGACCTGTCAGAGTGCGGCCTATGAAGGTCTTATGCATACCCAATGGACTCTTTTGGAAACTGCTTTACGAGCACTTTCTCCCAAGGTCACTTACTGTCATTCCTTGGTGGCGACACGGCCGGAGCTTGCGGCCACCTGTTGTAGTGGTGTACAGGGGAGTCTTACGGCGGCGGTGACTCCGGTGCTGGCAAATATATCCACCATTACGCAAAATAAGGCGCAGGGCCTTGCGCTGAAAACTAAAGTTGGTGCTATGAGAATGGGCCTGGTGCAAACAAATTCGCAGGGTGCTGTGGCCTTGCAAGAGGTTAATAGTCAAGCGCAGGCGGCGAATAACTCCGCCGTTTCACAAATTCAAGGGTCGTCGCGCTTATTTTCTCAAGGCTGTACGATGGGCCGTGGTCCCATCGCCTTGCAAGGTTTGATTGCTGCTACCAGCGCCGCCAAGGCCGGCAATAAAGTGGCCATTACTGGCGCTAATGGGGTGGCCAAAGTTCACGCTAGGGAAATGAATTGGCGCAGCTTTCCGTCTTTTAAGGTGACTTGCGGCCCGCAAGATCAAGAGCAATTTTTACAGCAGGGTAACCAATTTAAAGCGGTGGCAGTGGCCGATTGTTTAACCACGGGTGTGGCGCCACAAAATGGTGCTGTTGCGGTGGCGAAGTTGCAGAAACTTTTGGCGACCATTGATAGTGGCGTCGCCGCTGCAGGAATAGACGCCTTGCCTTTTCTCTTAGATCGCGTGCGCACTCAGGATTTTAAAAAAGAGGCCATTGATAAAGAAGAAAAATTGGTAAAACAAAAATTGGCAGATCAGCAAATGCAAAGAAGTGTCGCGGAAATGCAAGGGGCGGCGCCGGCGACAAAAAGTGCTTCACCGGCCGGTGATATCACCGGGAATATTTCCGCTACTATGGGGAGTTTATTCACCATGGGAGGGTTGCAGTATACCCCGCAAACGAGAGCGGCGCTCTATGGAGTCTTTGCGGCAGTGGCCACCTGGTCTGCATATAAAAGTTTAAAAGATGCCAGAGAGTATGGCAAAAATGCCGATAAATACCAGGAGCTAGCGGATCAACTGGCGGGTAAAACGAATACTTCAACCACTCAGGGTACACCTGATGGTACAGATACAGACAAAACGAATATTGATAATACGAACCCCGATAAAAGCATCGATGACGAAAAGTATGATCCCTTTGCCGATGTCGAAGGGATCTGTTTTGATGCAAAATATGCCATGGATAATGAGTGTAAATGCCGCGAGAGCAATACTTGTGGAACTATTTATCCCCATAATCGTCGCTTCAAGGGTTTTTCTGGCGCCAGCAGTCCTGGCCTTTTATCCATGGCCGCGAAACAATCTGGCCGTTTCGCCGAGGGGCTAGCGCGTGGGGATAGTCATAAAGCTAAACTCGCCGCCAGCAATCTTAAAAAAAATGCAGCGGCCATCAATAAACGCCATAAAGAGTTACAAAATTTACTCGCCAAAGAGGTCTTAGCACGCACCGGCCGGCCCTTAGATTTGCAGGGGCAAACCAATAAGTTTTTAAAAAGCTTCCAGGCGGCGGCGAAATCCCAGCTGCAAAAAGGCGGAGTTGGCGGTGCTGGTGGCGTTTCTCCTGGTCTCTCCAATGTTTCGCAATTGCCAGCTGATAAAAATGTTGAAGATCAGGCGTTGGCAGCTCCCGCTAAATTTAATATCCCGACGGTAGGGGGGAAGAGCAGAAACCCCGCCACCAGTGAACTGAGCTTTAACGATCAAGGTGCTTATACCCATGATGCGGGAGAGGGAGAAATAAATTCGGGGGCCTTGGGGGACCTGAATGTTGCGAGTATGCAGGCCTTGGAAAGCAACTCGGTTAATACTAATAAAGGTGCCAATCTTTTTAGAATAATATCCAATCGCTATCTAAAAACCGCCACAAGAAAATTGTTTCGCGTAAAAAAATAAGGCGCTAGATGAGTTTCGTTTTTTAGTTTTTGAGAATTAACGATATTTGGTAAAAGGAAAATTCGTGAAAAAAATATGCCAGATTTACGCTCTCAGTGTCTCTTTGTTTTTCGCCTCCCTTCCGGTCAGTTATGGCAAAGAAGATGATATGGGAGATATGTTGGAGACGGTTTTATTATGGGCCTCGGCGCTAGATTCTGGGCATAAATTATTAACTTGCAAAAAAGCTCCTGCGATTGCCGGCTGGAATAATCCCTACTCATTTTATCTTTATAACGGTGGTAATCTGGTCTATTTTATGTCGGAGATGATGGCGACGGATAAAGACTTGGGCAATAGCGAGGCGGTGCTGGAACAAGACTTCGACGATAGACATGGTCAGGCGGAAGCTTACGAAAAGGCCGCCTTGATCGCCGATGGCAATGCCATAACCATGCAGGCAAAGGCGGATGCCAAGCGCACTTTGGAAACTTCCACCTTGGCGGCAGCGGTGGTGGCGGGGATTGAAACCATTGCCTATTACACTCACGACACGGGATACCTGGATAAAATGGCGGCGAATTGTTTGGGGGATAGTGCCACTAAGGCGCAATTGCAAACATTAGCGGTGCTGACGGGCTCGGCACAAGTTTGTATGGGCGCCATGGGCTGCACGGGCAGCTTAACCCAATTTGTGACCACCTTCAGTAGCAGCATGGTCGCCTTGGGCACTGCCGATGGAACTATTGGTGGCGCTTTGAGCGCCTGGGCCACAGGGCAGGGGCTCACCGCTGGGGTGGGCGACCCCTTAGTGAACCCGCAGACGCAAATGACTTTAGTGGATAAGGCACAGGCGATGCAAAGTGGTTTTGCCGCGGGCCTAGCGAATGAATATGTGGTGGCGCCAGTGCCAACTTGCGAGGCCAATATCAGTTTATGTTCCATGTATTTTGCCACCTTAAATACTTTTACGGCACAAAAAACAGCGGAACAATTGAAGCTTGCCGCCGATGCCAAGGCGTCCTGCTTAAATAATGCAGGTCCGGGCCTTGCCGCTTTTAAAATGCTCTGTGGTGGTAAGGCGCAGGCCGCTTACGCTGCCGGGGTGAGTGCTGCGACGAGTGTTTGCAGTTCGGTTTGTCCCGCTTTGGCGGGAGCTGTGGGGGTGGAAAATGCGCAAAAGAAAGGACGCGAGGTGACGCTGCAAACGCAGGCGGTGGCGGAAGAGGTGACGGAGAGAGCGAGTGCTAAAACGGCGGTCGAAGCGGCTAAAAGCGCGGGCCAGTCGGCCTTCAAAGCTGCTGCCCAGTCAGTGGGTGAGGGTTTTACTCTCTTAACCGATATCAGTGGCCTGCAAGAATATACCCCCAGCATCAGATTAGTCGTCTATGGGGTGAAGGGTTTGCTCGCTGGATGGGGCGCCGATCAGGCCGCGAAAGAGGCCGAGCTGTATAAAGATCGAGCGGCAGATTATCGAGCGTTGGCCCAGGAGTTGCGGGAGAAGGCCAATTCTGAGGCCAATGAGGGGGTGCTGGCGGATGCAGCGAGAGATCATATCGCCGTGCTTAAACAGAGTAAAATAAACTCTGGGAAAAATGCCGCTCGCAGTATCAAGATTGAAAGCTTAATCGGCAAAAATTCCTTTTCTAAGGAGCACCAAGGTTGTTTTATTAAGGATAGCAAAGGATCTCCCAGTCACGACGATTGTGCTTGTAAAAAAACTAAGTCTTGCTTAAAAATTGATATTGGTAACGAGAGTCAGCGCCAGCAGTTTTTTGCCAATCATGCTGTGCTGCCGGCCTTGGGAAAAGTCGCCAAATCTCTCAAGTCTTTTGGCGATGCCGTGGCCACTGGGAATAAAGCGCAGGGGAAAATCGCCGCCTCTTCCTTGCGTAAAAACGCCGCCCAGATACGCCAGGCCTATAAGGGAATTTTTGCCAAGGTGGCGGCGGCGGAAAAAAAATTGGGCAGAAAACCGACAAATTTTATGGCCCAGCAAAAAACCTTGCTGGCGTCACTGAAAAGTTCTAGCAAGCGGGCACTACAGGGGAGTGGACTCTTAGGCAGCGCCGGACTTGGCAAAAATTTGGCGAAAAACCCGGCCCAGAAAAAACGCAAAAAGCATTCAGTGAGAGCCTTTAAGCCTTTTAATATTCCTGCCTTTCAATTAAAAAACTCTGCCTCTCTCGGCCATCAAGGCCTGCAACATCGGGCCACTGACAACGAAAGAATTCCAGCTAGCGTTGCAGAATTACCCACACCGGGCCCGAAAAAATATAAAATTAGTGCCATCCATAAGCAGAGCAGTGCCTCGCTTTTTAAAATCTTAAGCCATCGTTATATGCGCTCTGCGATTCCTCGGCTGAGGATTAAATAAAGAGTTGCCTGCATGCTGAATGAGAGTTATTCGCTTAGTAGTTGATTTTTTTTTAATATTAAATTTACGAAGTATTTTTCAAAGAATGATATATGCATCTGATAAAAACCTCGATCACCCATATTTTCCCCCCAGCTATTTTGCAGCTTGAGAGAGACTAAATTTCCTTGGGCGTCCAATTCATAACCGACGATGAGGGTGGCATGAACTCCCGCAGAACCTTCCAGGATATCTGAAAAGGCGGTTATTTTCCCAGTTTTATTATTAATATAGAAAAAAACTTTTTGTTGGAAATTATAGAGCTTGCGATTGGGAATTTTAAAGGCCAGGTAAACGGGGCGTTCCTTATTAATTTGTGAAATAATGGTTTTTTTTATCATGTTTAAGGACTGATAATGCATTGAGATTTTTTGAGAAAACTTCGCCAATGGTTGCTGAACATTAATGAACTGGTGAACCACCTGATAATCTTTGTATTTGACGGGAGCATTTTTATAAAGATGGGTATAGGGTAATTTCATGTCAGGAAAAAAATATTGGGCAAAACTTTGAGGAGTAAATGATTTGCCCGCAAATTTAAAGGATAAGGGCATCTTACCAACATATTTTTCAAGTATCTCATCCACTATGTCGGCATAATTTAACTGTAAATCGACTCTATTAACAATATCTTGTTGCGCTAAAAACTCTTTCGTCGTTATTGAATTGAGCTCCTCAATTATTTTCCGCCTCATTTCTGGATAATCATTGCCTTCTAAGATGAATCGAGGTCGCCAGACACTACTAGGAATCACTCCATCAATTTGCGCCCGAAAAAAAAACTCAGAGGCCTGACCACCTTGCTCTATTTTCGCGATACCTTGGCCTATGTTTGTTTTAAATTGTGATCTTAAAAATTGAATATAATTATAATTAACTTCCAGTGGGATATCTTTGCCCAATTGTTGGGAGAGATCAATTTCTAATTGTGAAATTGCTGTATGCATCCAACAAGACCTCCAGGCACATTGATTTTTGATTTCCACAACTTTGATTTCGCGATCAGAGGTATCCAATGTTAAAAGACTCTTTTTCTTTTTAAAAATGGGAAAAATATCTGCTAATATTTTGATGAGGTCGGTGCTATCGGTAGTCTTTTCGCGTTTACTCAATTCTTCGAGTATAAAGCTTAATGCGCTTTGATTATTCTCCGCAGAGTCGGCAAAAAAATTCATACGCGTGACAAAAGGTGATGCCGCCAGATCGGCGATATACTTTTTATGAGCTGGATAGTCTTCCAAAATGATTTGCATCGCCTTTAAAAAATTATAGGGAGAATCTATTTTGGCGAAATTATCCGCCAAATCTATCTTGTTAAGAATATTAATCGCCAACGCCATACGCGGTAAAATATCGATATTTTCAATTCTTTGATTTTTTTTAATGGTGTTTATTATGGTCTGAATAAAGCTGGGAGCTTGGTGGGCAATAGATTGGGTATAATAAATAGGTGCGCGCAAAATCATCGCGGTCCTGATACCACTCAACCCCGTTCTCTTTAAAAGGTGAATGAGTTCAATATAATCGAGTGGATTATTGATTTTTCGCGCATGCTGGAGATAGTTACGACTGAGAAAATCATCGACATTCTGTGGCTTTTTAAAGTCGAGATTAACCATGCCTTTTTTATATAAATAAGTACCACGCCATAACTCTCGGATGATCCGCTTTGGAAATTTCTGATCTATTAAGTTGATCATTTCAGTTGCGATGATTCTTGGATCAACTTGGGTTTTTAAGGACTCTTTGAGTTCAGAGATGAACAATTCATTTGCATAAAAGCTATAAATAAAAAAGGGATAGCTATCTTGCAGGCAAGTTACTGCCTTATTGGCGGGAATCCTGCGTGCAACGGGTGATTTTTTCGAGGGACTCAAGGGCCTTTTGGAGAGCGTATGAGTGCAGGAAAAGAATAATAAAATGAGTAAAAGAGGCGCAAATCTCATGCTCTATTTTCGGTCATTTCACAGCTAACTTTAATGCGTCAGCTTCGCGAAAACTTGTCGTGACGGTGAATAATTCGGCATCATGGAAAGCTATAAAAACAAATATATCGAAATGTTAAGAAATGAATTGGATAACCGCTTTTCCAGTCGTCCCAGTTATTCTCTACGCGCCTTTGCTAGGGATTTAGGGCCGAGTCCCTCACAAATTTCTTTAGTCTTAAATAAGAAGCTAGGTCTCTCAAAAAAATCGGCGGTAAGTATCAGTTCGCGAGTGAATTGGGCAGAGGCAGAAAGGGCGTTGTTTTGCGACCTGGTTATTGCCGCCGATGGAAGATCAAAAAGAGCTTAACGAATATATTAATAATAATTCTGGAAAAAAAAACGAAGTCTATTGTTTATCAACACCTTTTTTCAGACTAACCAACAAAGGAGATACTAGTGAAGTTAATTAAATTAATAATATTTGGAATATTATTACAAGCGACGGTTTACGCCGGTCAAGAAACAGGTAATGGGGGGAACTAATTTTAATTTAAGCCGTTTTAATAGCTATAAAGTTTATGGGGAAAGAAATAATTTCCCCTTTAAAGAAGCAGATCAGGTGGCAGCGCCGTTGCGTGCCTATTTGACTATTAATCAAAATGCTCAGGCGGTGGGGATTCAATCTGAAGCGGACTCTGCGCCTAGAGGAGAAGAGCATGCAAGTCAAAAAATTGTTATAAAGAAAACATGCCTATGTTCAATGGAATAAATTAGGAGAGATTATCTGGTTTAAGAATATTTCTAATAAATGTATTGATGAGGCCGCTGCTAGAGAAATTAATATTTAAGTTTATAGTTGTTTAAGTTTTTTTTAAAAGAAGGCCTGATGGAGATTGATCAGGCCTTTTTTATTTTGCGTTAAGATGTTTCATCGCGAGTAGGTGAGGCGCCAATTTTGATGATCTTGCCACTGTCGGTAGAAAAATATAGATAACCGTCCGGTGAATTTCTGACATGGCGGATGCGCTCGTTTAGGTCTTTAAACAATTCTTCTTGTTGGATGACGACATTATCTTTGAGCACCAGACGGCGTAGATGGCGCGAGCTTAGATTGGCCAAAAAGAGATTATTTTCCCACTCTTTTATTTGAGTCCCGCGATAGAAGACCATGCCTGAAGGGGAAATGCTGGGCACCCAATACGCCACTGGCGCTTGCATGTCAGGTCTTGCTGTGACGCCAATCGTGGGGCCCCAGTATTCGCGGCCATAGGTGACCAGTGGCCAGCCGTAATTTTTACCTTTTATAATGTGGTTGAGCTCATCGCCACCACGCGGCCCAAACTCACAACTATAAATATTTTGCTTGAGTGGATCGAGGGCAATGCCTTGAGGGTTGCGATGGCCTAAACTCCATATTTCTGGCAAGGCATCTTTGTTCGTCGCAAAGGGATTATTGGCGGCGGCCTGGCCAAGCAATGTCAGGCGCAGGATTTTTCCATTGTGATGAGAGAGACTTTGGGCATATTTTCTCTCACCCCGATCTCCTATGGTCATAAATATATATTCTTGGTGAAAGACCAGCCTTGAGCCAAAATGTTTACTGGTAGTACTGCTAACCTGCGCTTGAAATAGTGTTTGCAGGTTTTTTATCGCCTTATTTTGATAGCGGCCGCGCGCCAGGGAGGTGGTAACGACGCCTTTAACTTTTTCTGAAAAAGTTAGGTATATAAAATTTTTCCCCTTGATTTGGCGGTAGTGGACATCCAACAACCCTCCTTGGCCAAGCGCCGTGACTGTGGGGCCAGTGAGTTTTTTCTGTTCTTTTGTTTTTAGATTATAATACAGTAATTGACCTTTTCTCAAGGTGATGAGTAGCTCCTCTGGTGAGATAAAAGCAAAGCTCCAAACTACTTCGTCATTTTTAAAAACTGTTTGCAAGTTGAATTTTTTGCTAGAGGTCTGTTTGACCGTGCTGGCAAAGCTGGTATGAGTAAAGAGAGCAAGTGTGAAGTAGAGGGAAAAAAGGCCAGAAAAAAGCTTAGGGAACACCCTAAGCTTTTTTGGATTCAATAAATTTTTCTGCGCGAATGGCCGCCATACAGCCGGTTCCCGCAGCACTTATCGCCTGACGATAAAAGGAATCTTGGACATCACCACAGGCAAAGACCCCTGGCACATTGGTCTCCACATCATTGCTGGTTTCGATAAAGCCATGATCATCACATTTAATTTGGCCCGCCAAAAAAGCGGTATTGGGGGTATGCCCAATGCCCAAGAAAAAACCGGTGGTAGCACGCTGTGAAGTTTCACCAGTCACTGTATCTTTAACGACAATTCCCTTAACTCCCGTGTCGTCAAAAATTAATTCTTCGACTCCTCTATTGTAGTGGATGGTTATTTTTGGATTGTCAAAAGAGCGTTGTTGCATGGGTTTTGAGGCCCTTAATTCATCTCGTCGGTGGAGGACATGCACTTCAGAGGCAAACTTCGTGAGAAAATTGGCCTCTTCCATAGCGGTATCGCCGCCGCCGACAACGTGAACCACTTGGTCTTTATAAAAGAAACCATCACAGGTGGCGCAGGCACTGACACCACGGCCTATTAACTCTTTTTCATTGGGCAGCCCGAGATATTTGGCAGAGGCCCCCGTGGAAATAATAATTGTTTTGGCGGTAAATTCCGATCCGTTTTCACAAACCACTTTAAAAGGTCGTTTGGAAAAATCTACGGCACTGACATGAGTGGCGAGAAACTCCGTGCCAAAGCGTTGCGTTTGCTTTTTCATATCCGCCATTAATTGCGGGCCCATAACGCCGTCGGGAAATCCTGGAAAATTATCTACATCTGTGGTGGTGGTTAATTGGCCACCGGGCTCATGGCCTTCTATTACAAGAGGTTTAAGATTGGCCCGTGAAGTGTACAGGGCAGCGGTGTAGCCGGCCGGTCCCGAACCGATAATGATAACTTCTCTTTCTTCCATGAATTATTCTCCTTTAAGTTGTTGCTTAATAACTTCAGGGCGATCGTCATTCTCTGGGTGCAGGTCATAATAGGCCTTTACAGAGATAAGATCTTCGGGGTTGGGCGCTTGCCGAGTGACTTTATAAACTTCTTCGGTTATAGAGCATTCGTAAGTATAGATTTTTGGCCCAGATTTTTTTCTTGCCACAGTTTTTCCTTGGGTGAATGAAATAAGTAAGTTTAGTTATAACGAATTAGGTCAATCTTAGCAAGATTTGTTAATTTTTTCTGATAAAATATTTGCCGAGTAAATACCTCTGATTTCATTGCGTAAAATTTTTCATAAAGGGGGCAAGATTGCCCCCAGCAGCGCAGTTTATGCTTTGGGTTTACAATTGACTATATGACTCGTGCTGTTAAATTACCATATCTTAGGTTGATCACAAGGGTGATCGTTGGCGTCGTTCTGCTGGGGGCTTATGCAACGCAAAGTGGAGAGGGGCTTATCAATGGCCTATTGGATAAGTCGGAGGTTTTAGAAATGAGCTCCAGTGGCGAGGCGATGATCTTAAGTCGTGGCCTTATCGAGGGCCTCAAGGTGGGGCAGCGCGGGCAATTTTTTCGACAGATTGGTCGTGATTCCCCGCAGATTGAGGCATTGGGTGTTGGTGAATGTGTCAAAGTTTATAAAACAAAATCATTTTGGATGCTCTCCAAAATATCCCCGGAAAACCCCATTAAAAAAGGTATGCTGCTGGCCTTGGTGACACAGGAGGCCCAACTGGCCGGTCGCGCCCCTTGGAAAATTTTAAATAAGCAGGTAGTTTTATCAGCGCAACAAAAAATTGGGAAACAAAAATATAATACAGGTCTTCCCGTCTATCGAGATAAACAGCGTGCCTTTGAAAAACAGCTTATTTTTACCAGAATGCCCAATAAGTGGAGAGCAGAAAATATTCAATATAGTATTTGGCAAAAAAAAAATAGTCAACGGGATTATGCTCCAGAGTACGACGCTAAACTGGTCGCCTTAGAGAGTTCCCATCGCCAACTTGGGCGAGCGCCCGCTCAGCTTAGAGAGGAATTAAAAGCGCAGGCGAGTGAGACGAGCATGCAGGGGGCGATGGCGAAACCCGCAAAAGAACAATTTGGTCTAGCAGGGCTTTATTATGAACAACGCCGCGACCCTGAAATACCCTTCATGCAAGTGGCCGCGAGCTATCGCAATACTTATAAATTAGCGCAAGAGAAAAAGGCAGAAAAAATATTTTCGCGGCCAGCGCTGGCAAAATTATATAAGGAAGGTGGCAGCTGGACGAGGGATATGTCGAGCGCTCAGATCAGGAGATACTTTTCTAAAAGTGGCGTGCTAGAGGAACTCTCGCTGCAAAAATATGCTTTTGAAAATATCCCGGGCAATGAATTATTTTTTAGAATGGGTAGGGGGATGAATGCCCATAGCACTACAGAAGACCCACAAAACCAGGGCACCGGCAGTGCTTATAGTTTTGGTTATGAATATCAATTTTCCAAGATTTTTGATCAATTAAAAAGTTGGACGGCAGATGTGAGTATCGCCTCACAAAAAAATTTTTATAGTTTAAGTGACAGCGCTGCGGTTAATGGAAAATCATCTGAAATCATTTATCGTCTCTACTTGAATTGGTATTTAATCAACGAACCAACCGGGCTGAATAAATTTATGGCGTATCTTGGGGTAGGCGTCGGCCTTGGCACGGCAAAAATAAATTCTGCCAGTTTTATCCAAGAGTATAAGTATAGTATTCAAATGCCCATTTCCTATCAATTTGGTATCAAGTATCGTTTTAAACTTCGTGGCATTGATAATGAACGGGCGAAAGTCGGCTTCAGTCTCAACTCTCTGTTAACCTATGAAAGCAAAAGTTTGAGTAGTGACGAGGATTTGCCGGATAATATTGATGGAAACAAACAAGTTAATGATATAAAATTAAGCTTAGGAGTCGGTCTCTATTTCTAAGGATGGATGAGTGAGATTGTGAAAATGAATGAAAAACTTATATTTAGAATTAATATATTCATATTGATTATGGGAGCTATGCCCTTTCTTTCCTACGCCCTCGACTTAGATGAAGTGTTAACTTTAAGAATTTTATCTGTGTCGGAGTCAAAAAAAACGCTGTTGATTAATCGCGGGCTAGAAGATGGCCTAGTAGTCGACAATCATGCCAAATTTTTTCTCACCACAGGGGTCATCGCGAGAGGAGTTGTCATTAAGGCATCTCCCACCAGAAGTATTTGGTCGATCTATAGATTGGTGGCACCCGCGCAAATATTGAAAGATAAGGTGCTTAATTTAAAGGTCTCTTCAGCGGTAAAATTAACCAAAGATCCCTCGCGCATTCTCACTCCAAAATCCTTTTTTGCCTCGCCACCAACGCGCCTCCAAGAGCATTATAATGGCATTCCACTATCCGCTAACAATAGCAGTGAGTATAACGATAAAAATATCGCCAATCGAGAAGATCGTGAAAAAGAATTGCAGGCCTTATTGCCCAATGGTACTAAAAATTTTGGGCAAACTGGGGGACTACAATTGAATAAGACCATCGAAGTCTTCGCCACCCTACATTTTAATGGCCTATCAACCAGTACCAATCAAGAAGGTGGAGAATCTTTTTCGGGCAATCAGGCCTTTTCCGATATTACCTTGGGGCTAGAAAAATACTTTAAAAAGCGCGATCATTTCCTGCATCGCTTTTCATTCTTGGCATTTATCCATAGAGGCAGTGCCGAGCTTGGCGATCTCGATAACGATACTATTTCGCAAACAGTTTTTGAATATGGACTGGGGGTGAGTTGGCATTGGGGCAACGACCCTCTCGCCTTCGGTAGGCCCATAGGCTTTTGGCATTTTTCGGCGGGCCTAGGCACCACTTCAGAAGAGGTCACCATTGATCGCACCTCTCTTAGTACAGCGGATTCATTTGAGGGCACAGCAAATTTTTTCTCCCTCGGACTGGGTGCCAAATATTATATGGCCTTTGGTATGGGGGCGCGCATTTTACTGGATTATTACCGGCGCGGCGAAACTTACGAAGTGGAAAATGCTGCCGCCTTCACGCGCACAGTGAGTGGCCCTCGTTTGCAAGTTGGTCTCTCCTACCGTTGGTAGGCATCGTTGGCGAGGCCATGCTAATCCAATGACAGCAAAAAAAAAAGCGCAGCTTCCTGACTATTTCCAGTAGGACCAACTCCAGTTCAATTGCTCTCGCGCCGTTTCATCCCCGCCACTCCGAAAATCTTCACCCCGGCGAGTAAATCTCGCAAGCTAAATCCCCCGCGCTAGCGCTGCTCGCCTGATCGCGATGGGTATATAGCGACTGAGTTTGCGGGATTTGTTTTGTCTTTTGCTCGTTGATTGCTGCCCGACTTGGAAGTTGGTTTGTTGGTCGGCCGGTTGCTTGTTGCTTGGTTTGCGGCTTGGGTTGTTGATTGGTAACCGCTAAGAGAGTCAAAACAGGTTATATATTGTATAAGGGGCACTCCACTCCATAGGAAAAGGTCTTACCACAGAGGTGGCAAGTTTTTTTTATGAAGGGTGCCGTTCAAAATGATCCTTATCAATTTATTTTTAAATGAATCCCCGGTGCTGGAAAGTTTTTCTGCGCCATCCTCAGCACCAGAGCACTAGCGCGCCCCCATCCCCGCCACGCCAAAAACTTTCACCCCCTCCCGAAAATTGCAATTTCTGCATAGCAGCAATGTGTTCTCAGTAGTACCGCGCCCACCGAGCGCCACCGGAATTCGATGCTCAAATTGCAAGGCAAAGGTCGAGGAACAATTTTCACACTTAAAATCCGCCCGTGCCAACGCCCCTCGCCTAACCTCAATAGGAAGTGTGCGGCGA
>Ga0316206_1001668_pt1 | contig 18266 bp, 19 predicted proteins | sample 6monthpyrite_MG_FD_204942 | JGI IMG/M metagenome (GOLD analysis project Ga0316206, IMG submission 204942) | Microbial mat bacterial communities from mineral coupon in-situ incubated in ocean water Damariscotta River, Maine, United States -... | ecosystem: Environmental > Aquatic > Marine >... | reverse complement strand
TGTCAGTCAGTTGCATTATGTGTTGAGTAAATGAATGGTAGCGTCCTTTTAGTTCATTATTTTGCTCTGGTTTAAAGTGGCTGAACTTGGTTTTCAGCTGCCATTGACCGGGTTCTGATAAAAGCCAAGCGGCACCCATGGCACTGGCTTCGGTATTGTTAAATCGCTTTATTTCCAGACCACTCAGGTCGGCCAGCTTTTGACACAGTGCATCGAGTCTGGATAGACCGCCAGAGATATAAACTTCCTGACTTTTAGAATCCGTGAGTAATTCAATATTGTTTTGTAACAGAAAAACAATGCTCTCAATAATTGCCACTGCCTGTTCTGGCAGATCAACCTGACTGGCATCAGTATTCAGATAATGTGGTTCAATTGTTTTATTCCACCATGGTGAACCGAGCCCGCTGACAGTGTTAATAAAAACTGCTGGCTCTTTGATACTTTCCAGCCAGAGAGGTAATTGTTCAAATAAATCTGCTTCATCTATTTTATCGAATAATAGACTGATCGCAGCACCGGCACCATTGACGGTGCCTTCATTTAAATAGATGTTTTGGTCAGTGCCTGTCACGGCAAGGCCGCTAAGTAAGTCTGGTATTTGTTGCAAATTCTCTGTCAGTTTTAAAACAAAGGCACCGGTGCCAATGTTAACGATCAGGCTTTCTGGTGAAGGCATGCCATTTGAAAACAATGCGGCATTTTGGTCACCACAAACCAGCTTTAGTGGAATAGGGTGATGTCGGAACTGACCATAATCAGACAGACATGGTTTTGTTTTTGGTAAACAATGACGATCAAGTTTAAATTTTTCCAGCATTTGTGTCGACCAGTCGAGTGTCTGGATATCAAACAGCAGTGTGCGGGATGCATTTACATGATCCACTGCCGCATCGGTGATGCCTGTCAGTTGCTCGATCAGGTAACAGGCCAGTGGTGCGATGATTAAATCCTGGTTTTGATAGGTCTGTTTGCAGTTGTCATCATTCTCGATCAGCCATTTTATTTTGCTGGCACCATAATGTGCAGATAGTGGCAGACCAGTGATGTTTTTGATTTCAGATGACTGATTTTCTAAGGGTGTTAGCAGATCGGCTGCGCGAGTATCCTGCCAGCTGATTGCCGGTGAAAGCACTTTCCCGCTTTCTTTGTGCCAGCCTACAATTGTTGAACGTTGGGTAATGAGGGCGGCAGCTGAAATCTGGCTGAAATCGTAATCCTGCAGCAAGCTATCGATACAGTAATAAATTGACGCTAAAATTTCTTCAGCATTTTGTTCAATAAATTCGTTATCCTGCCGATATAAATTAACAGGGTATCTGGTTTGTGCCAGTAACTGTCCGTCGGTATTAAAAACCATACAACGACTGGCATGAGTACCCTGATCGATAACAAGAAATTGTTCCATACACTGACTATAGCAGGCCATATTCGATGCAGCGTATTTTCTTAAGTCTATTGTTACTGACTCTCAGCTCGTCATTGCCGGCATTTGAACTATTCGGTACCAATATTAATGATACCGACCGTAATAAATTGCGAGATGTGATCAGAAATTCAGGCGCCAATGTTGTCCGAGAGGCTGGTGATGATAACTGGTACGATATTTATGACATGTCAGCCAGCTTCACTCAGGGCAAGCGTTTGTTTGTGGGTTATGAGAAAGCCGCGGGTAAATTTGCTTTTGCGGAGTATCAGTTACCTTTTGATTATTTCAATACGATGTTGTTAAGGCTGAAGGCAAAATATGGTGAGCCAAAGATTCAATATGGAGGCTATGAATCGGATAAACAGTATTTTTGGCAGGTTGATGGTATCGATATTAATTTCAAACAGGAATGGGCAAAAAATATTAGCCGGCTGGTCTATAGTTCCGCCGAAAATTTACAGTCTCTACAGTTAGGATATCAGCAGTTTAAGGCTGGTAAGTTTTCTGAATCGCTGAAGGTTAACGAAAGCTATTATTGATTGCGGTCTTATTTGTAGGACCAGAGCAGATCCGGGTTGAGATTGAGTGGTGTTGTCGGGTTAAACACCTGGGTAACTTTAAATTCATCGAGGCTGGTATCACGTTTAATTGGCGATGCATAAACCTGAGCAGTAGGACTGACAATACTCATGGCGCTACTCATGATGGAATTACCAAATCCCCGGTAAGTCACCACGGCTACTTCTTTGTTCTGAAGTCTGACTAATGTTCCTGGTGGATAGGCACCAATCTGACGAATAAAACTCATGTAAATTTCTTCATCTTCCTTTGATGACATCTGATAGATCTCTTTCAGTGCAGTCTGAGCCTGAGACGCTTCACGGTATGCGCGTTTGGTAATCATAGCGACATAGGTATCGGTGAGGCCAAGAATCTTCGCAAACGGACTAATATGTTTACTTTTTAAGCCCCAGGGATAGCCGCTACCATCATTACGTTCATGATTTTCGATGACGGTTTTTAACCAGATGGCATCTGTAACCTTACAGTCTTTCAGTAATTCGACCGTTTTAGCAGGTGCGTTACGGATTAAATGAATCTGGTGTTCTGATAATGGGGTGGTTTGTTTGTTGAGTTGATCCTGAATCCCGACAAGAGCAAAGTTTGAAGTCAGCGCAGCAGCGAGTAAACTTCTTCTCTTTTCTGGGTCATAGTCCAGAATCGAAGCGGTCAGCTCACATAGAATGGCTTTGTAAATGGGCTGTAAAGCGGTGTATTGCTGATCGTAATACAGGTGAATCGCACCCAGACAGGCATCTTCATCAAACTCAACCAGACTCTGAATATCTTCAGCCAGTTTTAGTACTCTTTTGCCAATATTCGGATCCTGTTTCTCGATATCTTTCGTCAGATTACGATAGCGAGTTGAAAATCGGGTGATTTCATTAAACGGGTTACGGTCTTCAGATTTAGTCGCGCTTACAGTCCGGCTTGATGCTGAATGCTCGGCGTTCAGGATCATTTCAGTATTACGAAACGGATCGTGTTGAAAGACTTTATTAATGACTTCCTGGCGGGTGACGATTGTTCCCTGACGAAGTAATAATTGGCCATTGGCACCGTAGACTGACCACTGAATTGGCTGGTCTAAAACAATGTCATCGCGGGCAAGTTTGGTGCGTTTCATAAGTAAGAAAGGTTCTTTTCAGTCTAATGCTGCTAATGTTTAATGATATTATATTATTCTATTGAATATGACAGTATTTGCGAGATATGCAAGCCTTTGACTAGAAAAACTCCTGAAAAATCAACCCAATATACCTGGCAGGCTATTTTTAAAATTGCTGCTGAGCATAAGAAAGCGCTGGTAAAAGGTCATTTAATTGCTATTTTAGCGGCACTGGTGATGATTCCTATTCCACTATTGATGCCGATACTGGTTGATGAGGTATTGCTGGAAAAACCCGGTCATTTAGTTGCCATGGTCGAATGGCTGATGCCTCAGTCCTGGCATGGGCCGATGTTGGTGATAGGCATTATCATGCTGTTCACAATTATTCTCAGGGTTACAGGCGTTATTTTTAGCGTGTTACAGACACGACAATTCAGCCTGATTGCTAAAGACGTTTCGTTTCGGATCAGGCAAGCGATGATTGGCAATCTGCAAAAAGTCTCAATGAAAGAGTACGAAACCTTAGGCTCAGGTGTGGTGGCATCGCACATGGTGACCGATGTACAGGCGATTGATGATTTTATTGCCAACAGTCTGAGCCGGTTTATCGTCGCGGTGCTGACGATTATTGGTATCGCCGGTATTTTGCTTTATATGCAATGGCAGCTGGCTCTGTTCATCTTGTTCATGAACCCGTTGGTGATTTATTTCACTATGGTGCTGGGTAAGCGGGTCAAACATCTAAAATCAAAAGAAAATCAGGCCTATGAGGTTTTTCAGCAAAGTCTTAATGAGACGCTGGAGGCTATTCATCAGATCAGAACCAGCAATCGCGAGCAGCATTACTTAAAACAAATTATGGACAAAGCACGTGGCATAAAAAGTCACAGTGCCTCGTACTCATGGCGTAGCGATGCGGCAAATCGATTGTCTTTTCTGGTTTTTCTGGTGGGGTTTGAGGTTTTTCGGGCAGTAAGCATGGTGATGGTATTGTTCTCGGAGCTATCTCTGGGGCAGATGTTTGCGGTTTATGCATACCTTTGGTTCATGATGACGCCGGTGCAGGACATTCTTAATGTGCAGTATACCTGGTATGCGGCGCAAGCAGCTTTAACCCGAATTAACCGTTTATTAAAACTGAATCATGAGCCTGATTACCCAAACCTTAAAAACCCGTTTAAAGATAAAAAAACAGTCAGTGTTCGGCTGGATGACTTGCAGTTCACTTATGATGACGAAAACGTTTTAAACGGTGTGAGTTTAGAAATTGAGGCCGGCGAGAAGGTCGCATTTGTCGGAGCCAGTGGCGGTGGGAAATCGACACTTGTTCAGGTTATTCTGGGGCTGTATCAGCCACAGCAAGGCATGGTTTATTTTGATGAGGTGCCGGTCACGGAGATTGGTCTTGATCGGGTCAGGGAAAATGTCGCTACTGTGTTGCAGCAGCCCGCATTACTCAACACCTCAATCAGAGAAAATCTGGGTATGGGGCTTTATTTCTCAGATGATGACATCTGGCAGGCATTAAGCATTGCTCAGCTGGACGAGTATGTAAGTTCACTGCCAAAAAAATTAGAAACCATTGTCGGTCATAACGGTATTCGTTTATCAGGCGGACAGCGACAAAGACTGGCGATCGCCCGAATGATTTTAAGTAAGCCTGAAGTGGTTATCCTGGATGAGGCAACGTCTGCTCTGGATACGGAAACCGAAGCAAAGCTGCATAAGGCCCTACAGACGTTTTTACAGGGGCGCACCACGATTATTATTGCTCACCGTTTAAGTGCTGTTAAACAGGCTGATCGGGTATTTGTGTTTGATAATGGACAGATTATTGACGAAGGTCATCATAACGATTTAATTAGTCGAGATGGTTTATACAAAGAATTGTATGCCAGGCACTAATACTGCCAAAAGCATAATAAGCAAAAATGTAATGAGAAAATGATGTCAGGATTAAATAAAATTAAGTACGGTCATACAGGCTTTCTGCCAGCAGCTGATGAGCTTAATCAAAAAATAATTGAAGGGTTTCTGAAATATTCTGACGAGCCAGTAACCCATAAAACTCATTTTTTTGAAGGTCGATATGAAAATATCTATATTGACCGGGAAAAAATTCCTGAGATGCATCAGATTATCGAGCAAGCGATTGCCTATGCGGCTGAGATACTGGCAATCGAAGAACATAAGTTACAGTGTGGTTTCTGGTTTAACAGCATGAATAGTGGTGACATGACGAAAGCTCATACACATGATGACGACGATGAGCTGCTCTCCGGTGTTTATTATGTTGAGGTGCCTGAAAATTCCGGTCAGCTTTGCCTTGGTGTGGGCAACAATCAGATAAAAGTTGATCCTGAGGCCGGCAAAGTGGTGTTTTTTAGTCCAGCTCTTATTCATGAGGTAACACCTAATTTAAGTGATCGCCATCGGCTTTCCATCGGCATGAACTTTGGTTTGAAAGAAGAATTTAAATCAGAGTAAATTCAAAAACTTAGAATAAATTACTTAAGGTGTTTCACGATTATTTTAGGCTGTGATAAACTTGTCAGTATCCAGTCTTTTTATAATCTGGGTTGATCATTTCCCCTTTATTTCATGCGGTTTTGCAGTTAACGGGAATTTTTGTTCTTTTTGTAAGTATTTTTTAGAGAGTTGATATGTTAAGTAAAAAAACATTTATTAAAAATATTGTTATTAGTCTGATTGTGTCATCAGCGGCATCGATGATTGCTATTAAAATGAATTTGCTGGCTGAGTTGAGTGTGCAGTCTTTAGCGTATGTATTAATGGTAGCAACGGTTATTGCAACCATGATTGCTACTATCAGAGTATCGGCTGTTGCCGGTGAAGCTGTTGATCGTGATGGCCGTGAAAGCGGTACAGTTAAATGGTTCAATGGTACGAAAGGTTATGGTTTTATCACACGTGATGGCGGCGACGATGTATTTGTTCACTACCGTTCAATCCGTGGTAAAGGTCATCGTAGTTTAGTGGAAGGTCAGGCAGTGTTCTTTCATGTGAGTGATGGTGATAAAGGATTACAGGCCGATGACGTGTCTGTTGTCTATTAATTGAGAATTAGCAACAAATAGCGTTACAATAGTCCGGGTCAAGATATATGACCCGGACTTTAAACTTGGAAACAATCCGAAGCCATTCGGATCGACATGGAAATACAGGAGTAAGTTATGACAGAGCGCGTTAACGGAATCGTTAAATGGTTTAATAACAGTAAAGGATTTGGATTCATTGCTCGTGAGAGTGGTGATGATGTGTTTGTTCACTTTCGAGCAATTCGGGGTGACGGTTATAAGTCTCTACAAGAAGGTCAGAATGTTGAGTTCGAACTTCACAATGGTGACAAAGGCCTGCAAGCACAAGAAGTGGATGTCATTGCCTGAATTAGACAAGTAATCGCTTCATTATTGCTGACAATGACTGCAGTAATAAGTTGAGCGCTGGTTTAGCGTTTTTTGTTTGATCGTATTACCGCACTCGATACAGTCCTGACCTGCTCGATCATATACTTTAAGTGATTGTTTAAAGTATCCCGGTTGACCATCTTCTCTGGTGAAGTCTTTTAATGTAGTCCCGCCTTGTTCGATAGCCAGTTTAAGAACCTGCTGAATTGACTGAACAAGCAACTGGTATCGTTTTTTCGATACCCGTCCGGCTTGTCGCGTCGGCATAATCCCCGCTGAAAACAATGCCTCACTCGCATAGATGTTGCCTACGCCAGTGACGGTCTTGCTGTCCATGATATAGCTTTTAACGGTACATTTTCTAGAACGTGATTTCTGGTACAGGTACTCAGCAGTAAATCCATCAGATAATGGTTCAGGTCCCATCACGCTAATGAGTTTATGTTTCTCTACCGGTTTAGCCGTCCATAGCACGCAACCAAAACGTCGTGGGTCTCGAAAGCGCAGAGTTTTATTGTTTTCAAATACTATATCTACATGATCATGCTTTTCTGCAGGTGTTCCAGATTCAACAATGCGTAAACTGCCGGACATACCCAGGTGCAAAATAGTGGTGCCGTTAGCCGTGGAAAATAATAAATATTTCCCTCTGCGTTTAATCTCATTGAGCATTTGTCCGCTAAGGTTTTTTTTAAGAGAAGCAGGAATTGGCCAGCGTAAAGATTTGTTGCGTATAACAACGTCTTTAATTTGATGTCCTTTAATATGAGGTTCTATACCTCGCAGGGTTGTTTCTACTTCAGGTAACTCAGGCATTGCTATTTCTTATCAGTATCAATAATAAAATGACCGGGATTAATAAGAGCTTCATAGGCAGAGAGATCAAACTGGTAACTTAAACCAAGCTCAGGGTTAATGACACTGGTGTTGTCGGACTTTGTTAGTAGCAGGTGATAGGTTTTAGTATCTGTACTGATCGTAATGTTCGTGCCAGTAAAAGGTGGTGAGCTTTTGGTAACAGCGTAGGCTTGTATGTGTTGCCAGTTATCAATATAACGTTTTAAATCATCCGAGCTTTCAGTTTGTTTTTTTGAAGTCCAGCTACCGTTTGGTTTTTTGTAGAGGTGAGTGTTATCAAAACGTATGTCATTGATTATTGAATTTACAGGGAATAATTGTCTGCGCATAAGGTTCTTATAACCGGCAGTGATAAGCGGATAAAACTGATCCTCAATTAAAAACAATTTACCATTGGTATAAATATAGCGCTTGTCATTCACCGCCGAGGTCGTGCCAAAAAGTATTTCTTGTTGATTTAGTGTCAATGATGCCAGTGCCGGGTCTAATGAGTATTTCTTCAAATCTGCTTTATCGATGGTGTATGAGCTTTCATTGCCTGATTTTAAAATATTTAAAATGGCATAAACTCTGAAATCATCGGCTTCAACATTTAGTGGTTGTTGAATTCTCCAGATATTGTTTTCTTTGTTGAGGTTAGTAATGATGTCATTATTTATTATTTTTATACTACTAACCTGATTAATCTTTAACGAGCTAAGTAAATTGTCAGGTTGATCTTTCCGGGCTGTGATCGCAGCTAAAGTCACCAGACCAAGGAGGGCTAAAATCAGTGCAATATTAAGCGTTATACGTGATGAAAACATAGGGAGTAGCCTAGCCTCTTTTTCGTTTTCGCCAGATAAGTAAACCGGTTATTAGCAGGCCAGCTGGTAAAAATACCAGAAATGTCAGTCCAATAAGTGTTACCTGAGTATCCGATAGTTTCAACTGTAAATCGGGGGCGCTCTTTATTTCGAAAGATATTAATTGTTCATCCTGACTTAGCCAGTTAAAAATATTCTGACCCAGTAATAAATTTGCACCGGCTCCGATATAACTGTTTGCCAGAAAGTCACTGTCTGCTACAACCACAACTCGCTGAGAAAGTGGGCTGTCTTCAATCATTAAATTTCTTTGTAATGCTTGTGCCATCGGTAAGGGGCCTAAAACATCCCCTTTGTTTTTTTCAAAGTCTATTTGTTTTGTCAGTAAAGAACTGGTTTCAGACCAGGTGCTTTCACGGCTGCTGAATAATGTAGTACCTTCCCAGTCAGATTTATCATCAGGAATAAAGTCAACGCTGCCAGCGAGCATAAAGAGTGTGTTATAAGGAATGCGTTTAGTAATTGCATGCAGATTGTATTGTAAAACAGCGATTGTGGCCGGGTGTTCAATACGTAAGGTAGCTCTTAGCTGAGGATCTGCATCAACCAAAATGCCATTGTTGAATGACAGCTTTAACTGCGTAGCTAAATCATCTAACTTATTATCCGAATCAGGGTCCTGTAGCCAAAGCAAATTGCCGCCAGCTTTAATATATTGCTGTAGACGTTCAGTTTCTCCCGGCAGGTATGCGTGTGACGCACCGGCAATGATAACGATTGAAGTGTCTTCAGGCAGGTTACCGTTTAGCAAATTGTGGGTGCTGACATTAATACCTTTATCTGTCAGTGCATTGGCAAGTTTGCTATAGCTAGTGTTTGACGCATCAAATAGTTTTCTTTCTCCGTGGCCTTCTAAAAAAACAGCATGGGTAGATTGTGAGCGGCTGAGGCGAGACAAAGCATTGCCTAAAATAGTTTCGTTGAGGTTGTCCAGCGTTTCCTTTTTGTTTTTATATTTAATAACAGTCTGACCATAGCGGCTAATGTTTTCAGCTTTAGCCAGCTCAATATCAAGATCCGGATTTAACAGTCTGAAATTAAAATTACTTTTATGGTGTTGGTAACGCTTTAATAATTCTTCAACTGCTGCGCGCATTGATGATTGTTCTGGCAGGTAGACATTAAGGTTAATATCTTCCGGCATAGCATCTAATAAATGGGTTGTCGGTTCAGTTAGTGAGTTTCGCTGTCCATAAGTCCAGTCACTGTTAAAGCTGTATTGTGTGCTGAACCAGGCTAACAGTGCAATAACAGCCAGAAATAAAAGGTTAAAAATATAGGACTGGATTCGTAGCTGACGTTTTATAGTTGGTGTTGTCTTCATCAGTGTTGCAGCCTGTAAGAATCAAGTTGTCGTATGCTTAGACCAAGAAAGGTTGTAATAAACAAAATAAAATAAATGATATCCTGGCTATTAATAACGCCTCTAATGATGGCATTGCTGTGCTTAATTAATGAAATATAATCAAACAGATTGCTGGTGCCGCCCTGAGTGTTGGTATTAATAATCCATAAAAGCAGCAGTAAACCAAATGATGCTACGGCAGCCACGCTAGGGTTGTCGGTCAGGCTGGAAAGGTATAGGCCAACAGCAACAAAAGCAGCAATTAATAAAAATAAAGCCAGAAAACCAGCCATTAGTTTTCCGGTATCAAGCTCGGTGCCCATATACAGCGATAATGGCATCAGGCTTATTTGTAAAATGAAAACGCTGAAAAACATCATCATGCCTAAATATTTTCCAAGTACAATATCAGTCATGCTGGCAGGTGAAGACATTAATAACTGAATGGTTCCTGAACGTCGCTCTTCACTGATCAGTCGCATGGTCATTAATGGTGTTACCATCAATAAAACAATGCTGGTGATATTAAATAGCGGGGCTGCAACCAGATCTGTAACACCGGGTGCGCTTTTTAATGATTGTAGTTGTGGTTGTAATGCAAAAAAATTATCGATTTGTGCAAAGAATATCCATGCTAAAATAAACTGCACGACGGCTAAAACTGTCCACGCAAGTGGTGACATGAATAAAGAGCGACATTCTCGCAGTGCAATAGTAATAATCATGCGTCCGCCTCATTTATTTGTTTTTCAGAAGGGCTTTCATTTGCGGTGAGATCAATAAATATTTGTTCGAGGCTTTGAGTTTTAGGACTCATGCTGATCAAGGGCAATTTATTGTCTGTAATTAGTTTTAGTAACAGCTGAATGGCTTCCTCTTCATTAGTTTCACTGTCCGAAAGTTCGGCAAGGTAATTTGTCTCAGTTATTTTTTCTATATTCCAGAATTTTTTAGTTTCATCCAGTAAAGAAATATCGATGGTCTTACTAAAACATAATTCAGTTTGCTGGCTGTTCATGCTGTCAGTCAGTGTTTTCATATCACTGTGGTAAACCAGTTCACCCTGTCGAATAATCTGGACCCGGTTACAGACAGCCTGAACCTCGGGCAGAATGTGTGTTGATAAAATTATCCCATGATCTTTACCAAGCTCAATAATCAGCTGACGAATTTCCTGAATCTGAATTGGATCGAGGCCCACTGTTGGTTCATCGAGAATAATAACCGCAGGGTTATGAATAATGGCCTGTGCAATACCAACACGTTGTTGGTAGCCTTTAGAGAGATTACTGATTAATTTGTTACCAACAGTGGTTAAGCCGCAGCGACTTTTTGATTTTTCCAGAGACTGGCTGATTTCAGCTTTAGGTATCTTTCTGAGTCGTGCGGTATAGCTTAAATATTCATCAACCGTCAGCTCTTTATAGAGTGGCGGTAACTCTGGCAGGTAACCCAGAAGTTGTTTGGCCTGGGTGGGTTCATCAGTCAGGTCGAAGCCATTGATCTGGATCTGGCCGGCATCAGGGGCCAGGCAGCCACTGATTATTTGCATGGTGGTGGATTTGCCGGCGCCATTAGGCCCAAGGAACCCAAGTATGTCGCCCTTATGTAATTCAAAATCCAGATTTTTCACAGCATGGAAATTACCGTAGTAACGTTCTATTCCGGATGCTTTTATTAATATTGTTGGCATAGTTGTTTTAGGCATAGATGTGTATTATTCGTTGTTTTAAAATGATTACAAGTTTATTTCTACCGACAGGCTTTTTTTTACCATAGACGTTATAGCGTCGTTACAGGTTTTTATGATGTGGTTAGGTGTTGATACAGGCGGTACATTTACAGATTTTGTCTTATTTGACGGAATATCTGTGCGCACGCATAAAGTGTTATCAACACCATTCTCTCCGGAAACTGCAATTTTACAGGGCATGCAAGCGTTAGGTTTACTGGATCAACCACGATTGAAAATGATGCATGGCTCAACAGTTGCGACCAATGCGGTACTTGAAGGTAAGGGCGTAAAAACGGTTTATATCGCAAACAATGGTCTGAAAGATGTCATTTTGATTGGGCGTCAGGCTCGACCTGATTTATATGATTTGCAACCGCCGGCAATAGACTATTTGATTGAAGCTGAAAACTGTCTGGAAGTGGAATCAAGATTATCTGCCGATGGTAAAACTATCGAAACAATGGATGAGGCAGATCTTAAAAAACTTTGTCATCAGATTGAGCAAATAAAACCTGAGTCTGTGGCAATCAATCTACTGTTTTCATATCTAAATGATGCTGAAGAAAAACGTATTGAAGCGGCATTGTCTGGTCGTTATTTTGTCAGCCGGTCATCAGCTGTGTTGAATGAATACCGTGAGTATGAAAGAGGAATGGCAACCTGTTTGAATTCATACGTTGGACCGTTAATGCAAAAGTATTTGTCGAGACTTGAAGCGGCATTGCCAGAAGCTCGCTTGTCTATTATGCAAAGTAATGCGGGAACCATTTCAATTAAACAGGCCGGAGAATTTGCGGTAAACCTGCTGTTGTCAGGCCCGGCGGGAGGTTTGAAAGGTGCTCAATTTATTGCATCGGATAACGGCAGTCGCCAGCTTTTAAGTTTTGATATGGGTGGCACCTCGACTGATGTTGCGATGATAAAAAATGAAATCGAAATGACATCTGAAGGTCATGTCGCTGGCTACCCTGTGGCAGTACAGATGGTTGATATGCATACCATTGGAGCCGGCGGTGGTTCACTTGCAAAAGTTGATAGTGGTGGCATGTTATTGGTAGGGCCTGAGTCTGCCGGCGCGAATCCGGGGCCTGCCTGTTATGGTAAAGGAGGTCATCAGGCAACAGTGACCGATGCTAATGTCGTACTTGGAAGAATTCCATCTAATCAGTCACTGGGTGGATACCTCACGCTTGATAAGCAAGCATCGCTCAAAGCTGTCGGTGCTATTGCAGAAAAACTTAATATGACAACGGAGCAAGCGGCTCTGGGTATTATCCGCATTGCAAATGAGCATATGGTCCAGGCACTGAGGGTGATGTCTGTTCAGCGTGGTTATGATCCGAAGGATTTTACTTTGGTATCTTTTGGTGGGGCAGGTGGTTTGCATATTTGTGAACTGGCCGAATCATTGAATATGAAGAATGCACTTATCCCGATTCACGCGGGTGTGTTATCAGCATTTGGTATGCTGGTTGCGGCACCATCACGAGAATTGTCGCATACCCTGAATAAATTATTTACTGATTGCAATGATGAGCTAATCAATCAGAATTTTGAAAAACTCATTAAGCGAGGAATGGAGCAAATCGCTGATGAGCTTGAAGGTGAATCAGCTGCTGTGAGTTGTAGTGTTGATGTGTGTTATAGCGGGCAAAGTTTTAGTCTGCCAATAAAGTGGGATAATCTGGAAACCGTTACAGAATCATTTCATCAATTACACGAGAGCCGATACGGAAGGAGAATGGATAATTCTCTTGAACTGGTTACTGTTCGGGTAAAACTGGAAGGTAAAGCTGCAGCGTTTAGTTTGCCGGTACTGGATTCTATTGCAGGTGATGCTGATAAACATATAACTGTGGTTGGAGAAGATGTAGCCGCTAGTGTTTACCAGCGATCAGTACTGGGAGCAGGTCAGGTGATATACGGACCTGCTCTGATACTTGAAAAAGTGGCAACCAGTTATATTAAATCAGGCTGGCAAGCAAAGCTTGATAAAACCGGAAACTTGATGCTTACCATGGCCTGAACGGAAAAGTTAGCTCGGCGTTAAATAGTGCTTAGCGGTTCTGGGAAGTGATTTAAAGCATTGCTGATAAGTTTTTTTTGCGCCGACACCTTGCTTGTAGTTATCTGGAATTTCGTAATCATCATGTTCAAATAATTTGTTTTTTGATTCCAGAGAGCTACAGACTTCATAGATAAGATTGTCCGATGCATCAAACTGACGATAGCTGTGAAGTTTGTCTGAATAGTGGTGCAGATTAATCAGTGTCTGGTATGGTGCATTACGAAAATCAGGTAAATAGCTTGCAGAATATTCACGTATAACTTTGTCTTTTTTATCACGAACAATCACTTCAATGCTGTGGATTGTTTCAGGGTTATTAGTTTCCCATTCTATGCGGCTAAGTAAATCATTTGTGCTCTTATCAAAGTATTTAATTTCCTGAAAGAAATCGGGTCGTCTGTAATAACTGCCACTACGTTTGGTTGTGTTTATATTTCGCTGGCTGGTTTGTTTAAGGTGGAGCTTATAGATATCATCAACAAAGCGATTCCATTGGTTAACCATATGGCTGTTTTCCTGAACTGATTCTTCTGCATGAGCTGTCGTCACTGTTACAGAAGAAAAGATAGAAAATAAAAATGAAAGCATGACTTTGGAGGGGGATTTCATGGTTCTATTCCTGTGTTTGTTGAATGGACATGGATTCAGACCAGTTTCCTTCAGGCAAAAACATGGCGTCCTCACGGATTGCCTGTGCTTGCTTTATCTGGCCAAGGGATTTAAGTATTTCACTTTTTAAAATAACGGTGTCTTTTGAATCAGGGGACAAGATCAGTGCTTTATTGACAAATTCAAGTGCGGCCTGACTGTTGTCGTAAATGTAATACGTCAAAGCAAGGTTGTGATAAGCCTTCTGGTAACTGGGATCGTATTTAATTGTTTTAAGAAAATGGCTGATAGCTAACTTAGGTTTGTTTTGTTGGGCCAGTATTACGCCGAGGTCATCATGTGCTTCAGCGTTTTTTGGATTTAATGAGATGGCTTTTTCAAAATCGGCAGATGCTTTTTGAAGCTGGCCAAGCCATAAATAGCGAACTCCTCTTTTGGTGTATGCGTGTGAGTCGAGAGGTTTATGTTTAATGTATACCGAAATATCAGCAATGCCCTGTTCGATTTTTCCCAGTCTGCCAAGCGCCATTCCTCTGCCAAGAAAAGCAGCGTAATGGTCAGCTTTTATTTTTAAAACATGGCTGTAGTCTGAAACGGATTGTTGGTGTTGATTGGTTTCAAACAGTAACCCGGCTCTGTCCATTAACAGAGAAATACTGTCTGGTTCTTTTTTAAGTTTAAAGTTTATTGAATCGAGTAATTCCTGTGCAGACTGAGGTTCTGCGAGAAGAGAAATAGGTACAAACAGAAATAATGATGAAACAGATAAAAATAATTTATTTGCGTTAGTCACTATAAGTATACTCCATGTAATGCTCTGATGGCTTTACTAGCAAGGATTCGGGTTTGCCCTTGGTAACCATGAAAGTTAAAACGTCGATACTTATATAGGACTATTTTATTTTAGATATATTCCATTTTTGTAGAAATTTTCTCAGGAAATGATTTTAAGAAAAAGGATATGGGGCGTTATCACATCATTTCCATAACCATATTGGCCCAGCTCACCGCTTCCACGTTGGCAATATAAATTTCATTTTCAGTCAGGTTCTGGAATTTAACATTGTCCCAGTCAGATGTTTCGTATGCCAGTGTACATTTTAATGCTTCGCCCATTACGCCATTTTTATTAATAACAGCATCACGCAAGTCGTCACTTATTGGTAAAGGTTTAAGTAAAACTTCAAGTGAGTTTTCCATCAGAATATCAAGTGCAGAAAAAAGTCCTGTTGTGAAATAATTTTCTACAGGTTTCAGGTTGGCGGTATCTGCAAGTAGCTCACACATTTTTGCACGAGTCATTGCGATGTGAATCATTTCAGACGGCTGTTCATCCAGTTTGCTCATTGCTGTCATTGAGGCCCAGCTATTGAGTTTCTTTCTGCCGAGTAATAAAAGTGCCTGCTTAATAGATTCGATTTTATTACTGAAATTGAAAAATGCAGAATTCATTAGTTTTAGTATTTTATAACTCATGGCGACATCAGAACTGATGGCTTCATCAATATCATCAATATCCGAATCAATGTCCTGTAACAATGCCAGTATATTCATGATGGCGAGTTTGTTCTGTGGCAGGGTGGCGCTCTTAACAATTCGAGGTTTGCTGAGAAAGTAGCCCTGAAAATAATCAAAGCCAAGGTCCATGCACAGGTCAAATTCTTCAAGCGTTTCGATTTTTTCTGCCAGTAATTTCTTTTTGAAAGGTTTTAGTAGCTTGACGTGTTTAATCAGGTCTTCACGTGAGAGAGCCATGATGTCAATTTTAATCAGCTGACACATTTCGATCAGCGGCTTGTGAGACGGGTTATAAATATAGTCGTCTAAAGCAATGATAAAGCCCTGATCATGCAATCGTTTAGCTGCAGCAATCAGTTCTTCGGTTACCGGAATATCTTCAAGTATTTCCAGAATCACCTGTTTAGGATTAATGGGTAGTTTATCTTCTTCCAGTAAAAAAGATTCTGTCAGGTTGATGGCTGCATAGCGGCTGCCAACAATTTTTTCCAGACCAATTTCGATAAATGTATTTACGATGGTCTGGGAGGTGGCGCCATCAGCTGATACAGCACCAGCAGAGTTATTGATTTCACCAGAGCGGAATAATAATTCATAAGCGTAAACGCCAAGTTTGCGGTCATAAATAGGCTGCCGGCCAACAAAGACTTCAGACATATTAAAGTGTATCCGTGAAAGAAAGCTACTAGATAATGAGTTTAGTTCATTCTGGAGTAAATGAAGGCGACAAGCATAAAAAAAGCCTGCTTGAGCAGGCTTTTTTTAAAGATGACCAAGTATAAAGAAGCTTATTTGATTTTAGCTTCTTTATACATCACGTATTCACGAACACGTGGATCAAACTTTTTGATTTCCATCTTTTCAGGCATGGTTTTTTTGTTCTTGGTCGTGGTGTAGAAATGACCAGTACCAGCTGAAGAGACCAGTTTGATTTTATCTCTCATAACGGTTCCTTAAACTTTTTCACCGCGTTGACGCAGCTCTTTTAAAACCACATCAATGCCTTTTTTATCAATAATGCGCATACCATTAGCTGATACTTTTAAACGCACAAAACGGTTCTCATTCTCAACCCAAAAGCGATGAGAGTGGATATTAGGCAAGAAACGGCGTCTTGTCCGATTTTTTGCATGCGATACATTGTTACCTGACATCGGTTTTTTACCGGTCACTTGGCATACTTTAGCCATTTGGATTCTCCAAAGGTCAGAATCTGGTTCACGAAAGAGGCGGAATAATACCGGAAACAGGGGACTGCCGCAAGGCCGATTCTGCATAAACTATCCAAAATAACCGAAATCTGGCTAATAACTGCCTGAATGGTTATAGTGCGCCCAATATATTGATTAAACCATCCTCCCTGTGAAGATCAGAGTAAAGAAAAAGTACTATGGACATTATATTTATACGTGAGCTGGAAATAGAAACCGTTATCGGTATTTATGACTGGGAGCGAAAAATTAAGCAGAAAATCAGCATTGACCTTGAAATGGGCTCAAATATCTTAAAATCGGCTGATTCTGATCAGATTGATGACACGCTAAATTATAAAGAAGTGGGTAAACGTCTGATCAGCTTTGTCGAAGAAAGCAGCTTTGAGCTGGTGGAAAAACTGGCCGAAGAGATCGCTACTATCGTTCGAACTGAGTTTAAAGTGCGCTGGTTGAGGCTGACATTAAATAAACCGGGTGCTTTGCGCGGCTCTAAATCTGTTGGTGTGATCATAGAAAGAGGCGAAAAGTTCTAAAGAGGATTATTCGGGTGACCAGAGTTTATATCAGCATCGGTAGTAATATTGATAAAGAGACCAGCATACGCAAAGGCGTTGACGATATGCGTCAGGCTTTCGGTGATTTAGAGTTGTCATCGGTCTATCAAAGCGAGGCCGTCGGCTTTGATGGTGATGATTTTTATAATCTGGTCGCTGCTTTTGAGACCGAAGCCGATGTCATGACTATTTCACGTCAGCTGCATGAGATCGAGGACAAAAATGGTCGTGATCGCAGTGGTCCTCGCTTTTCATCACGAACGCTGGATCTGGATTTACTGGTCTTTGATGAGCTGATTACGAATGACAATGGTCTTGAAATTCCCCGGGGTGAAATCCTGGAGAACGCGTTTGTGCTCTGGCCACTGGCTGAAATAGCACCAGATTTAAAACACCCTGTTACCGGCAATACTTATAGCGAGCACTGGGAAACTTTCGATAAGACAAAAGAAAAGCTCTATCCAGTGGCCTTTGAATGGTAGAGTTTTGAGATTGAGTGGGTGAGATAACCGGTTAAAAAGAAAGATTTAGCCGGCTTTTTAGGACAATATATTTTACTCAAATGCTGCTTTTTCAGCTTCGAGTACAGCCAGGCTAATATGTTTGCCTACTTCCTGATCAAAAAAACTCCAACTCTTATACTTTGATAGCTTTTTAAGAATCTTAGGCTTCATTTCAAAATCACTCAGCCCTTCTTCATAATAAATAGCCGCCTGAGTGTATATGATCGACAGATATTGTTTAAATGATTTAACAAGTGCTACGTTGCCGGTTGGCCCGTGCCCTGGTACATAATGTCTGGCTTTAATAGCTATTGCGACATCACTGGCATTGATGTTGCCGCGATAGCTTGCGTCTTGCATACCTGGCATGCGTTTATTCGTGACGTTGTCACCCAAAAAGACCACAGAATCGTCAACCGCATGGATCATAATGTCAGTGCCGCTGTGCGCTTTGCCCGGTGCAAAGA
>Ga0316206_1001667_pt1 | contig 18282 bp, 13 predicted proteins | sample 6monthpyrite_MG_FD_204942 | JGI IMG/M metagenome (GOLD analysis project Ga0316206, IMG submission 204942) | Microbial mat bacterial communities from mineral coupon in-situ incubated in ocean water Damariscotta River, Maine, United States -... | ecosystem: Environmental > Aquatic > Marine >... | reverse complement strand
CAGTAAGTGATCAGGGTTACGTGGAGTGCGTTGTTCGGGGATTTTTATTCCACGTTTCCCTGACAGGTATTGGCCAGTAATCGAATTGCTGTCATTCATAACCTGTTCGGCTGTTCCCTGAGAAATTATTTGACCACCATGAACACCGGCACCAGGTCCGATATCCACCACGTGATCAGCAGCGAGAATGGCATCTTCGTCATGTTCTACCACAATCACGGTATTACCCAGGTCACGCAGAAAATTAAGTGTGCTCAGCAGGCGCTGGTTATCCCGCTGGTGTAAGCCGATAGAAGGTTCATCAAGTACATACATGACACCCACCAGCCCTGCACCTATTTGACTGGCCAGACGGATACGTTGCGCTTCACCGCCGGACAAGGTATCTGCACTGCGTTCCAGTGACAGGTAGTCGAGGCCAACGTTGACCAGAAAATCCAGACGTTGCTGGATTTCATTGACAATTTTGTCTGCAATTTCGCCGCGTTTTCCGGGCAGCTTCAGCGTTTTAAAGAAATCCTGTGCAGTATCAATCGGCATGGCTGCAATAGTGGGTAAAGGATGATTATCAATAAATACATGACGTGCAGCTTTTGTCAGTCGGGCGCCATGACAATCAGGACAGGTTTGAACACTCAGGTATTTTGATAATTCATCACGGACGACATTGGATTCGGTTTCCTTGTAACGTCGTTCCATGTTGACAATGATGCCTTCAAACGGGTGACTTTTATGCGTAATGCCGCCACGTTCATTGAAAAATTCAAAATCAATAATCTCATCACCGCTGCCGAATAAAATCAGTTGCTGATTTTTTTCTTCAAGTTCTTCAAATGGCGTTTCAATATTAAAGCCATAGTGATCAGCCAGTGAGCTGATCAGATTGAAGTAGTAGGCATTACGCCTGTCCCAGCCGCGGATTGCGCCGCCCGCCAGACTCAGGTGTGGATTATTGACGACCAGTTGCGGATCAAAAAAAGACTTGTTACCCAGACCATCACAAGTCGGACACGCACCAATGGGATTATTGAATGAAAACAGACGCGGTTCCAGCTCACTGAGGCTATAGCCGCATTGTGGGCACGCAAACAGCGATGAGAAAACCAGTTCTTCTTTATCGGTTTCATCCATCCAGGCAATACGGGAAGTACCGTTGCTGAGACGAAGGGCCGTTTCAAAAGATTCAGCCAGTCGTAATTGCAGGTCATCCTTGACTTTGAAACGGTCAACCACAGCTTCGATAGTATGTTTCTTTTGTGGATCAAGTGTAGGTGCTGTATCGAGATCAATGACGATATTATCAATGCGTGCACGGATGAAACCTTGTGATTTTAATTCTTCCAGTACGTGCAAATGTTCACCCTTGCGATTTTGCACCATGGGTGCAAGCAGCATTAGCTTGCTACCTTCAGGCTGCGACAAGACATGGTCTACCATCTGACTGATCGTTTGTGCTTCCAGGCTAATGTTATGATCCGGACATTTCGGTGTTCCTGCACGTGCGTACAAGAGGCGCAGGTAATCATAAATTTCGGTAATGGTGCCAACCGTTGAGCGAGGGTTGTGTGAAGTTGATTTCTGCTCAATGGAAATGGCAGGTGATAATCCTTCGATATGATCGACATCGGGCTTTTCCATCATGGATAAAAACTGGCGTGCATAGGCCGACAGGGATTCGACATAACGACGTTGACCTTCAGCATAAATAGTGTCAAAGGCGAGAGATGATTTGCCTGAGCCGGACAGACCGGTGATGACAATCAGCTTGTCACGGGGCAGGTCAATATCTATATTTTTCAGATTATGCGTGCGTGCGCCGCGAATCTTGATGGTATCCATATTTCTTCATTACCAGTTATTTTTGCAACCTGCTATTATACGCTATTTTGCGGAACACATATCAGGGATTCTTCTTGGCTCGAGAAAAACATCAAGCGGGCAGTCACATGACAGCGGTCGAACGGCGTGCAGCAATATCACTGGCCAGCATCTATGCCATCAGGATGCTGGGGCTGTTTATGTTGTTCCCTGTGATCAGTCTGTACCAGGACCGCCTGATCGGCGCTACGCCTGCGCTGCTGGGTTTTGCGATTGGTGTATACGGGTTGACTCAGGGACTTTTGCAAATCCCGTTTGGCCTGTTGTCGGATCGATTCGGACGTAAACCCATTATTTTGATCGGATTGCTGCTGTTTGCGCTTGGTAGTGTGGTTGCTGCAATGTCAGACAGTATTTATGGTCTTATTGCCGGCAGGGCTTTACAGGGCTGTGGTGCGATTGCCGCTGCCATCATGGCGCTGGCGGCAGACCTGACCAGTGATGAAAATCGTACCAAGGCCATGGCCATGATTGGTATGAGTATTGGCAGTGCTTTTGCGCTGGCGCTGGTTCTGGGGCCTCTGTTTGATCACTGGGTTGGTCTGAGTGGCCTGTTCTGGTTCACTGCCATCATGGCCGCAGGCGGCATGGCTATTTTGGTATTTGTGGTGCCTGACCCGATATCGCAGAAAATTCATCGTGATGCAGAAGCTATTCCGTCTCAATTCAGAAGTATCCTTAAAAATACTCAGCTATTACGGCTGGATATGGGTATCTTTTTGTTGCATATGATTCTGACCGCCAGTTTTGTTATTTTTCCGTTGATACTGAAAAATGAGCTGGGTCTTGCACCACAACATCATTGGTGGGTTTACTTGCCGGTGCTGCTGCTGTCAGTGGCAGCCATGGTGCCGTTTATTATTATTGCAGAACGTCGACGACGGATGAAAAAGATTTTTCTGGGCGGAATTCTGTTTGTTGCACTGGCGCAGCTCGGGTTGTCGTTCTGGTATCAGCAATTCTGGTTAGCTGTTTTGATGTTGTTCGTTTTCTTTACCGCATTTAACCTGCTTGAAGCCAGTTTGCCTTCATTGGTCTCCAAAATTGCCCCCCCGGAAAGCAAGGGTACAGCGATGGGCTTCTACTCCAGCAGCCAGTTTCTGGGGGCATTTCTTGGAGGCAGTGTCGGAGGCTCATTGCATGGCGCTATGGGTTACAGCAGTGTATTTTTGTTGTCTGCAGTGATGGGGCTGGTCTGGTTTGTTTTCGCCAGTTCAATGCAAGAGCCGCGTTATCTGAGTCGATATTTACTGAATGTGGGCGATATTAATACTGATCAGGCAGACGTACTGGCTGCAGAGTTAACAGGGGTAACCGGTGTCGCTGAAGCCGTGGTTATTGCTGAAGATGGTATTGCCTATCTCAAGGTTGATACGAAAGCACTGGATGAAGAAAGGCTGTTGACTTATTCGAGAGAAGTTTGAGTTTTGTGCAGAAAAGCTACTTTAATGCAGGTTAGAATTCCTCTCCACCCCTTCACCCTCGGCTTTCGACTTTGGCTCCATGCGCCGTTCTACCGACGATATCCTTGTAGTCGTCTCCTTCAGGGGGAGAGAGGATAAAGCGTAATAGCATTTTCTTTGTATCTCCCTCAACGGGAGGAGGGTCTAACAATTCTTATCAACAATCATATCAGATTGATTTCCCGATATTTTCTTTGCGCCCTCTGCGTCTCCGCGTTCTCTGCGTTAATATAGATGACAACAATACCTGTATTACAAACAAAAATGACTTGGTCAAAGTAAGACAAAACGCTATAGTTATGCCTTGAAACAAGGTGATGTTTTGTACCTAATGAATCAAAAGCATACCTAATACGTAAACCCAAAACATTCAGGAGTTAAAAATGGCACGTGGAGTCAATAAAGCAATCATCGTCGGTAATGTAGGCCAGGATCCGGAAGTTCGTTACATGCCTAGCGGCTCAGCAGTAGCAGAAGTTTCTGTCGCCACAACCGAACAGTGGAAAGACAAAAATAACGGTGAAAAACAGGAGCGTACAGAATGGCACCGGATTACTTTTTTTGGTCGTCTGGCAGAAATTGTCGGTGAGTACATAAAAAAAGGTTCACAGATCTATGTAGAAGGCTCGATTCGTACCGAGAAATGGCAGGACAAGCAAGGCAATGATCGATATACCACCAAAATAATCGCTAATGAAATGCAGATGTTGGGTGGACGCACAGGCGGTAGTGCCGGTTTTAATCAGGACACGCCACAGCAACAACAGCGAGCACCTCAGCAGCAGGCACCTGCCGCAGCCCCGGCGGGCGCATCGGCTGATTTTGATGATGATATTCCATTCTGAATTAAATTCAGAATAAGGACCATAAAACCCCCTGCTTTGGATAGCCATCAGGGGGTTTTCTTTATCGCATGTTATTGAAAACAATGGCATAGTGTGCGATATCATGTAATATGTGGCATATAAACAAGTTTAGCAATTAACTAATGCGAAAAATCCAATGGAGTACTGAATGCTGATTCCTGTCATATTATCAGGTGGCGCGGGCACACGCCTCTGGCCAGTTTCACGTGAAGCGCACCCCAAGCCATTTATGAGGCTACCCGATGGGGAAGGGCTTTTGCAAAAAACTGTGCAACGCACTGCAAATTTACCCGCGGTAGGCGAGATCATGACGATTACCAACCGGGATTACTATTTTCAGACGCGTGATGAGTATGTCGAGACCGGTTTGGGGGCTTCAATTGATTTCAGTTATGTACTGGAACCCAGCGCTCGCAATACTGCGCCGGCCATTGCAATGGCTGCACTGGCGCTGAAGTCCAGAGAGAATGCAGTGATGCTGGTGCTGCCTGCAGATCATATTATTGAAAACCAGCAAGCCTTTTCCGAGGCAGTGAGTACTGCCGTGGATCTGGCCGAACAGGATTATCTGGTGACATTCGGGATACATCCTGACAGACCTGAAACCGGTTATGGTTATATTAAAAAAGGTCAGGCGATTGAAGGTACTGGTGCCGCCAGTCTGGTAGATGAATTTGTTGAGAAGCCAGATCTGGCGCGGGCAGAACTTTATGTGAAATCAAACGAATATTTGTGGAATTCAGGCATGTTTTGTTTTCGTCCAGGTGTTTTTCTTGATGAGCTGGAAAAACAGGCACCCGATATTTTTCAGGCCGTTATGACCTGCTGGAAACAAACTGACTCTGACCTGCAACCTCTGGAGCTGGACGCTGATACATTTGCGGTTATTCCGGCGGACTCAATTGATTATGCAGTGATGGAAAAAGCAGAATCGGTAGCGGTGGTTGCCTGTGATATTGGCTGGAGTGATGTCGGTTCGTGGGATTCGGTAAGTGAGCTTAGTGTTGCTGATGCCCAGGGTAATCGACTGACCGGTGAATGTATGATGATTGAGTCCAATGACTGTTATGTACAAAGTCAGAACAGACTGGTTGCGGTATTAGGCATGGATGATCTGGTGGTAGTCGATACGCCAGATGCGTTGTTGATCACAGACAAGGCGCAGTGTCAGGATGTTAAAAAGATCGTTCAGCAATTAAAAGATGATCGGCATGAAGCCTATCGTCATCATCAGACTGTTCATCGCCCATGGGGTACCTATACCGTACTGGAAGAAGGGCCGAGCTTCAAGATTAAACGCATCATGGTTAAACCTGGTTCCTCATTATCCTTACAAATGCATCATCACAGAAGTGAGCACTGGATAGTCGTTTCAGGTACGGCAGAAGTGGTCAATGGCGACAATACTTTTCTGGTTCATACAAATCAGTCAACCTATGTCCCGGCAGGTAATCAACATCGTTTGAGTAATCCGGGAATAAAAGACCTGGTGATGATCGAGGTACAAAGTGGCGAGTATCTGGGTGAAGATGATATTGTGCGTTTTGAAGATAACTATGGTCGTGCATGAGTAAGCAAACGATTCTGATAACAGGTGGAGCAGGTTTTATCGGTTCTGCACTGGTGCGATGGTTACTGGCTAATGTTTCTGTAAAGATCATCAATGTCGATAAATTAACTTATGCTGGCAACCTGGATTCATTGCCGGGTGTTGAAAATAATCCCGACTATATTTTTTCACAAACCGATATTACCGATCGGACAGCCATGACGGAGTTGTTTGCAACCTGTCAGCCTGATGCCGTTTTACATCTGGCAGCAGAATCTCATGTTGATCGTTCAATCGAATCGGGTCTTGAGTTTGTACAGACAAATGTTGTCGGTACAGCCGTGTTACTGGAAACGGCATTGCATTACTGGAAAAGTCTGAGTGATAAACAGCAGCAGTTGTTTCGCTTTCAGCATATATCCACGGATGAGGTATATGGCTCTTTAGGTGTCGATGGTCTGTTTACAGAAACGACGCCTTATGATCCAAGTTCACCTTATTCAGCCAGTAAGGCATCATCAGACCATCTGGTGCGAGCCTGGCATAGAACTTATGGACTGCCTGTCCTGATCACCAATTGCTCAAACAATTACGGTCCTTATCAGTTTCCGGAAAAATTAATTCCACATATTATTATTCGTGCATTAAATGGGGAGTCGTTGCCGGTATATGGTAATGGTGAAAATATTCGTGACTGGTTATATGTTGACGATCATGTACGTGCGCTCTGGACAGTGTTGCAAAAGGGGATTCCAGGTGAGACCTATAACATTGGCGGAAACTGTGAAAAACAAAATATTGATGTTGTTAAGGATGTCTGTGCCTTGATGGACGAACTGGTTCCTGATGCAGCTCATATTCCACATGAATCATTGATTACCTATGTAACAGACAGGCCGGGCCACGATCAGCGATATGCGATTGATAGCAGCAAGATCCAGAAAGAGCTGGGTTGGCAGCCGGATGAAAATTTTACCAGCGGCTTGCGTAAAACAGTCAGCTGGTATCTTGAGCAAACGGATTGGTGGCAGCATATTCTGGATGGTAGCTATCAGACAGAAAGGCGCGGTGTATTCCGGCAGAGCGAAGGAAGTGGTCAATGAGCGTGGACAGAAAAGGTATTATTCTGGCAGGAGGATCGGGAACCCGTTTGTATCCTGTGACCATGGCAGTGTCAAAACAATTATTACCTGTTTATGACAAACCCATGATTTATTATCCACTCAGTACATTGATGCTGTCAGGTATTCAGGACATATTATTAATATCTACACCTCATGATCTTCCCCGTTTTGAACAGTTGTTGAAAGATGGTTCTCAATGGGGTTTAAACATACAGTATCAGGTTCAGCCTTCGCCAGATGGGCTCGCTCAGGCATTTATTCTGGGTAAGCGCTTTATCGGGTCATCGAGAACGGCACTGGTTTTAGGTGATAATATTTTTTATGGACATGAAATAGCAAACCGACTTGAAAGAGCGATGGAAGCTGATGATGCGACTGTTTTTGCTTATCGAGTGAATGACCCGGAGCGTTACGGGGTTGTAGAATTTGACTCGCAAGGCAATGCGGTCAGTCTGGAAGAAAAACCGGAAAAGCCACGCTCACGTTATGCGGTCACCGGTTTATATTATTATGATAATGATGTGGTCGAAATGGCAGCAGGCCTCAAGCCTTCCGCGAGGGGTGAACTGGAAATTACCGATATAAATCGACTTTACCTTGAGCAAAAACGTTTGAATGTAGAGTTGCTGGGCAGGGGTATGGCCTGGCTGGATACCGGCACACATGAAACCTTAATGGAAGCCTCTTCATTCATTGAAACTATCGAACGAAGACAGGGATTAAAAATTGCCTGTCCTGAAGAAATTGCATTCCGTATGGGCTATATCGATGTTGAACAGGTGTTGAAACTGGCCGCTGAAATGGGCGGCAGTGCTTATGCAAAATATCTGAAACAGCGAGCCGAAGAAGGTTTTTTGTAATGAAAGTGACACCGACATCCATCGCCGATGTATTGCAGATAGAACCAAAAGTTTTTGGTGATGAGCGCGGTTTTTTTATGGAAACCTATAATCAGCGGGATTTCACCCGTCAAACAGGTTTGTCTCCTGATTTTGTGCAAGACAATCATTCGCTTTCTGGCAAGCATGTTCTCAGAGGTTTGCATTATCAATTGCAGCAACCACAGGGGAAACTGGTGCGTGTGATCAAGGGTGAAATCTTTGATGTGGCGGTGGACATCAGAAAGTCATCGGACACATTTGGTCAATGGGCAGGGGTCACACTTTCATCAGATAATAAAAAACAACTCTGGGTGCCTGAAGGTTTTGCACATGGTTTTCTGGTGTTATCAGATACGGCAGAAGTAACCTATAAAACGACCGATTACTATAATCCACAGGCTGAACATTGCATCGCATGGGATGACCCTGATCTGGCCATTGACTGGCCGATAAAGGGAATCACCCCGGATCTTTCAGAAAAAGATCAGCATGGTGGTGCATTTATATCAGCAAGTTATTTTGAATAATATCTGCTGTTGAGATAGCAGTTAGATGTTGAGTATACGCTTCCTTCACTTTCAGAGACGGGGCTGAGGATGATCAGGTAATGCGAATTTTATTAGTAGGTAAACGAGGTCAACTCGGCCATGAGCTTAATCGATTGCTGACGTCGACAACAGAACATGAGGTCACTGCACTTGACTCCACTCAACTGGATCTGGCCCGGCCAGCAGAACTAACAACCGCGATTGAAACCATCAAACCTGATTTACTGATTAATGCAGCCGCTTATACCGCAGTAGACAAGGCAGAATCTGAACCTGAGCTGGCCACCGCTATTAATGCACATGCGCCTGGAATCATGGCAGAAGCGCTGGCAAAATCAGGCGGCGCCATGATTCACTATTCAACAGATTATGTATTTGATGGTAATGCCAGTAAGCCCTATCGCGAAACGGATGCAACTAGCCCGCAGTCAGTTTATGGGCAAAGCAAATTATCAGGTGAACTTGCGATACAAGATAGTGGGGTTGCCGCAATTATTTTTCGCACCAGCTGGGTATATGGTGAGCATGGAAATAATTTTTTATTAACCATGCGTCGCCTGATGCAGGAACGGCCGGAATTAGGCGTGGTCAATGATCAGACAGGTTCACCTACCTGGAGTCTGGAGCTGGCAACGGCGACATTAAAAATTATTCAGCAATCGAAGGATAGCCCTGGCTGGTTTGATGATAAAAAAGGCTTGTATCACATGAGCTGTGCAGGCCAGACAACATGGTATGGCTTTGCCATGAAAATCGCACAGCAACTGGAGGCGCAGGGCAAGAAAGTTGCTCGCATCAAGCCAATTACCACTGCGAAATATCCAACACCTGCAAAAAGGCCCGGGTATTCAGTACTGGATAATAGTTTGTTAGGGAGAACATTTTCAGTCCAGCTACCCGATTGGCAGGATTTTTTTAAGAATAGATAAATGGTTGTCAGTATTTTCTTACAGCGTGTCTTTTCTCTTTAATGAAATCCACGTCAGTATAAAGAATAGTATTCCCAGCCCGATTATAAATATAGCGTCGAGAGTGAGTGTGTTTGTTAGCTCACCAAAGAGGCTCATGTTGCGATAGTCTTGTAGAAAAAAATTATTAAGATGCTGGATGGCATCGGTTGGCCCACCTTGCACCTGTGTTGTACTGTTTATGATCTTTCCGGTACTGTTTTTGGTCGTATTGACAAAAACCTGTGTGGTGTAGACTTTTTCCTGAATGATATGCAGTCCCTCAGTCCCCCATCTGGCTAGAGTTAGCCAACTGATAATTTCAATTCCCCAGTTTGATATTTTTGTGATGAAGCCGGCCAGTATTATTTGTGGAATTAATACGATAGGAACAAGCGTCATGACCTTTTCACTTGAGTTCATTGTTGCACTGAGTAACAGCCCCATCATAGAGGCAGATAAAGAAAGTAATATTGTCCACAAGATAGCTGATGCAGGGTTATGCCATACAGGGTTTATATCATTAAACATCACATCGGAAAATCTGAGTGAAAGAATGCCAATTAGCAGTGATGCCTGGATAATACTAAGTAGCGTCAATATCGTGAGTTTTGATAAAATGTAGGGAGTTATTTTCAGGTTAAACATTCGTTCACGACGGTAGATCGGGAGTTCGCTGACAATTTCCCGTGCAGCATTACTAACACCAAACCAGATAGCAGAAATGGCTACCAGAAAAGGCACTGCGGGAGAAATATGTTGAAAAATAAAACTTAGTAACAAGGCAATTACAGGTGCCTGGGCAAGAAGTATAAGCGTATTCAGTCGGTCATTTATTTTAATATTCAGGTAGCGTTTACTGAGCCAGTACAGTTGCAATAATGTTGAGGTTTTAAGTTTGGTTATATGTGAAGGGGTTGAAGATTCTTGTAATGCTACATCATTGTGTTGGGACTGATATTGCCTGATCCAGACAGGTGCTTCTGTCCCACTGATATCTGCGTAGACTTCTACGGCAGAATTTACACCAAAGTATTCTTTATATTTATCAGTTGAGCCGTAGTAGACAAGGTGGCCACCTTCGCTCATGAAGATCACAAGATCCATGTAATTAAGGTCTTCAGGTTTGTGTGTTACCAGTATAACAGTCGTTCCTCTGTCTGACAGACTTCTGAGAATATCAAGAAATTCTTCAATAGTTTGCGGATCCAGTGGGGATGTGGGCTCGTCCAGGAACAGAATAAGTGGGTCAGTCAGTAATTCGACAGCGATAGACACCCGTTTGCGCTGACCGCCAGAGATCGAATGTATTTTGTTCTTGCGTATTTGCTGTATGTTGAGTGAGAACAGGATTTGATCTATTTTTGTTTCAATAGTGATTTTATCAGGCTTATCCATACGTAGTTTTGCGGCATAAAAAAGTGATTGTTCAACCGTTAATTCTTTATGAACTATGTCATCCTGTGGTACATATCCTATTCTGGGTTTGAGGTATTCATAGTTAGCTGTTAGTTCCAGACCGTGTATAAAAACCCTGCCATTTGTGCATGGATCGTCGCCATTTAATGCCTTCATGAGTGTAGATTTTCCGCAACCCGAAGGGCCCATAATAGCCAATAGTTTTTGTGAAGGGATAGATATACTTGTTTCCTGTAATCCAAGATATCCGTTTTGATACTGTTTCATAATTCCTTCAGTTCGAATGGCAATTTCATTTCTGATGTCCTGAGTGGAGCCAGTCAGAGAAAGTCGAAAATCACCAATAAGAATAATATCATCAGTCAGTAAATTACGAGTTCCCTGGAGTTTTTGTCCGTTGATAAAAGTGCCATTGGTTGAGTTCAGGTCGGTAATAGTGAAGGTGCTGGGGCTGGTTTTGACGATATGAGCGTGTTGTCGTGAGACAGTTACATCTGAAATCATCAGGTCACTGTCTGCGCCACGCCCGACAATAACGTTGCCGGAGGTGTTCAGTAAATCAATAATACTGCTGTAGTTACTGTTTTCGTCTGCAGCAATAGCGGGTTGTATTGGTTGCTCGGATATTGATGGCTCGACATACAATTGATATAGATCATTGCTTGCAAAGGTGATGGTGCTTCCGGGTTCTAATAGTATATCTTGATGAGATGGAATCCGGGTGCCATTTAAAAAAGTACCGTTAGTACTCCCCTGGTCTGTTAAAAATAAATTACCCAGTCCATCACCTGAAATAAAAGCATGTTCTGGTGAGATTAAAGAGGAATCAAGTTCGAAGTCGACGAGCGGGTTTGACGAACGACTTCCTATGGTGACGGTAACAGTGTCATTGTCTTGATATGAGACCTTTTTGGTAATAACTCCATTTTCAAGTAATATCAATTTTGCAATTTGACTCATAAGCTCCCTTTGAAAATCAAGATGCTATTAGTAAAGAAATAGTATAAAAAGAGCTGTATCCAGAATGCAGGTTGAAAAGGTAACAACTTGCTATAGAATCATATAAGAGTAACATTTTCTATACTATAGAAGACCGGACGGAAGTCTGGATAAATATAATTTTAACAAGGATATTACGTTAATGAATAATCAAAAACAACACTGGATAATTGGTCTGATATGCTTATTGTTTCTAACACCGTTCGCATGGGCAGATAAAGAAGGTCACCAGCGGCTGGTTGTGTTTGGTGACAGCTTATCTGATTCGGGCAATGCATTTTATCTTCTTGGGGCGCAATCAATTGCGCCTTTTCAGCTTATTCCTGATGCGCCATATGCAATTGGTGGTCATCACTTCAGTAATGGTCATGTATGGGTTGAGCTGTTTGCAAAAAAATTACGCGGTAAAAGCAACCCCGTATTTAAAAACCCACGCAACACGAATTATGCGGTCGGAGGAGCGCGCTCAGCCGGTACAGGTCCTTATGATCTGTCCGGGCAGGTATCGCTGTATCTGGCGCAACATGGTAGTGCCAATGGCGATGACTTGTATATCATTATGATTGGTGGCAATGATGTGCGCGATGCGATAGTTGCTTTTGCGACAGACCCTACGAGTCAAGCGAGTATGCAAATTATCCATCAATCAATTCTTGCCACATTATCCAATATCAGTTTATTGGCGCAGTCAGGGGCAAAAAAATTCCTGATTGTTGGTGTGCCTGATCTGGGTCTGGTGCCAGCCGTAACATTGCAGGGGCAAGCGGCTATTAATGGTGCTCGTTTTTTATCATCACAATATAACCAGGCGTTAAATAGTGCGCTGGATCAGTTTCAGGCACAGATAGCACTCGATATAAAACGCTTTGATTTGTTCGCATTTATAAATAATGTTGTCAGCCAGCCGAAAGTGTTTGGTTTGGCGAATGTGACATTGCCATGTATTACCCCCGGTGTTATTGATGGTGCTGTTTGCAGTAAGCCTAAGCGGTATCTGTTCTGGGATGGTATCCATCCAACAAAAAAAGGACATCGTTTAATTGCAAGGGCTATTGTAAAGTTGTTTAGAAATGTAGATGAGTAAATGGTGGTGTTTTTATGTCTTTGATAGTCAGCACCATGCACGATGAAAAAGCCTGTTGTTTTATTCAAGAATGGAGTTCTGATTGCATACTAAGATTATTCAGATGTTTTAATTCGTCCTTAATTTCATTAATAAATTCATAATATTCCTGTTCCGGTAAGTAGTGTGCCAGTTCCTTACATGCGTAGTAGGCAATATCGGCATGCATCGAGGCATCCTTGTTTTTCTTTTCACGCGCAAGGCGCAGCGCATGATGAATGTGTTGCCAGATGCTATGTTTGAGTTTCTCATCTATCCCCGGGGTGAGGGTGGATTCCATACTCCTTCGTTTAAAATATTGAGAAAGCTCGTTAACGTGTTCTGTGTTTATGGTTGTATGGTCCGTGGTATGGAATTGAGTGGTTGAGAACTTGTCGACTATTTTCTGGATAGAATGAAAATCATCAGGGTGGTTGATATATCGGGTCTGTGACACATTTTTCAGGCAGTCATACAATGGCCCGTCGAGTTTATGCCAATATTCTGTTGCAAATGATTTATGGTAGGAACGCATACGGCGTACCAGGATAGATAGCATAATTTTGGAATACGCTTTCTGAATCGAAGGTAGTAATGATAGCGGTTTTAATATTTTATCATTCTTCAAACTGGAATCCTGCCTGAGAGCGATTTCGACTTATACAAAGCATAGCATGTAAGTGACGCGATTTCATTACAGTGTATTCCGACTACAGGATATATGCACGTGCCTGTAGTCAGAAAGCTGATCTTGTTGAGGGAACAGATGATGATAATTTGCTACTAAAAGTGGAAAAGAAAATTAACATTGCCCCAGAAATGGCGTCGCTGTGCGGAGGTTTTTAATTCGGCAGATTTCCCGTTTACTGAAAATGTAACTTGTGATCGTTTATTGCCAATAGTAAGCCCTGCTGCACCATCATGTACTACGCGTTTGATCTGATTATGTGAAAATGTGACATCACTATCACGAAATTGTCCTTGTAATAATGCATCATAACCTATGAGATGAGCGCGATACGCTGCCCAGAAATACCATTCGTTTTTAGGCAAGGTAGGCAGGAAGTTACCTCTGTTGACAGGGTCAAATGGAAGACTCCAGAATGAACTGTTTATATTTCCAGCCCTGACAGCAATAGCTGCATTGATATTAGTCTGATATCCAAGAGAAAGTCCCCAGCTGGTCGCAATATCCCATTTACCCGGTTTTGATAAAGCAGTTTGCAAATGTGATTTTGACAGGCGGATGCGTATCGTCGGTTCCCCGCCGTTTGATATTTGGTGTGACCAACCCCGGGGGTCAACGGGTTGATTGCTATCCGTAATGGAACGCCACCAGCCATGCAATAATAATTGTGTTTCTTTCGCAACAGAAGTGCCCAGGATACCAATCAATACTTCCATGGCAATGGCATTGTTGCTATCCGCCATAACACGTTTATTACTGAGGTAAATGAGCGAAGAATAGGGTCTGTCTGTATAGATGGGGTTCGGATTAGAGAGGTCATCGGGAGTATAGTTGACGGAGCCAAGCATAAAGCTGTAAACCACATCGGGGTGAGTAATATCCAGCCCCAGAAGTTTTCCGGTTTTGCGTACCATGCCATCCAGAGGGTACAGCCCTTTGTCTTTGGACCAGAAGAATTCTATAGCCAGTCCCATCGTATAGTCGCGGTCTTCGTTCAAGAAAGGAACCAGTAAATCCTGGTCAACGTAGATCCCGATGCCACGATCATTCTGTGCTGCATGGGCAACAGAGATCAGGCCAGAAAATATCAGTATTCGAAAAAATGGCATAATCGGATTTTTCATTGTGATTACGAGTCAACATAGCATTAATGAGATAATACACGCAATATTTAACCAGCTTGCGATATTTGATTACCTTGTGTATAGATAAGTAACGAATACAGTTGTCACCGGCGGTAAACATGAAAAAAATACTTCAACAATACAGCGTTCATATTGTCAGTGTCATATTGATACTGAGCGGGTTTATTGTTACATCACGATTTATAGGGCCTGCGCCACCGGATACTATTACCATTGCGACAGGTAGTGAACAGGGTGCGTATTTCCAGTATGCGCTGCAATATCAAAAAATTCTCGCACGAGATGGCATTCATCTCAAGATAATAAAAACGGCGGGGTCGATTGAAAATTTCAAGAGACTGCAGGCAGAAGAAAATCATCCTGATATGGCTTTTATTCAAGGCGGGATTGGTTCTGATAACAAGAAAATTGCTTCGCTCGGAAGCATGTACTATGAACCCGTATGGCTTTTTTATCGTAAAGGTATTGATTTAAACAGGTTGACTGATCTGAAAAATAAAAAAATCGCAGTAGGTGAAAGTGGGAGTGGCACGCAGGCATTGGCCAGGCACCTGTTGAGCAATAATAATATTAATGAAAAAAATACAGGTTATTTACAGCTGGATATCAATGACTCGGTTGCCGCACTTATATCAGCCAGAGCAGATGCCATGTTTCTTGTTGCATCAGCGAAATCCCCTGTTATAAAAAAGCTGATTGTTCATCCGGATATTTCAGTTTTCAATATGCAGCGTGCGGAAGCCTATTCCCGAATTTACCCGTACCTGTCTACTATTAGCCTGCCACAAGGGATTCTCGATTTTGCAGGTAATTTGCCTCCATCAGATGTGAGCATGTTGGCAACGACGGCTAATCTGGCAGTGCACCCTGATATGCACCCGGCATTGATCGGATTGATGATGCAGGCAGCCAGTGAAGTTCATGGCGGGCATGGCTTGTTCAATCGTGCAGGGCGTTTCCCTACCGCTGAATTTTCCGGTTTTCCGTTGAATAAGGAAGCGCAGCGCTATTATAACTATGGCCCTTCTTTTTTACATCGATACCTGCCTTTCTGGGCAGCTAACCTGATCGATCGTCTGAAGATTATGCTACTTCCTTTCCTGGGATTGTTAATACCTTTAGTGAAAGTATTTCCGCCATTCTATCGTTGGCGTATCAGAAAACGAATTTACAGGTGGTATTCAGAGTTACGCCTGATAGATATCGGATCGAACCAACTGGATACAGATAATATCGAAAATGGATTAATTCAGCTTAGTCGTATAGAGGATGAAGTGAGGCAGGTGGAAGTACCGTTATCATACGCAGATGAACTTTATGGCTTGCGTTTGCATCTGGAGATGGTCAGGCGAAAATTACAGGAGAGCGGTTAGTTGAGTCAGTCGGATATGGTTTATATATTAAGGAAATCCAAGTAATTGATTTTTCAGGGGTATTAATATCTGGCATTGCCAGAGAGATTTTTGTTATCTGGAGTTTTTGTATAAAAAGTAGTATCTTACGCGATCCAGATTAATCGAGATTGCACATGGCCGGTAAACTACATATCAAAACCTTTGGTTGTCAGATGAATGAGTATGATTCAGACAAGATGGCGGACGTGTTGCGTGTGTCTCATGGACTGGAGCGTACGGATGACCCTGAACAGGCAGATGTATTATTACTCAACACTTGTTCTATACGTGAAAAAGCGCAGGAGAAAGTTTTTTCACAACTGGGGATGTGGCGCAACTTAAAAGAAAAACGACCTGATATGATCATTGGTGTAGGCGGGTGTGTTGCCAGTCAGGAAGGAGATGCAATTCGTCATCGTGCTCCTTATGTAGACATGGTTTTTGGCCCCCAGACGCTACATCGTTTACCTGAAATGTTGAATGATGTACGTAAGCATCACAGTACTGTGCTTGATATCAGTTTCCCTGAAATAGAAAAATTTGATTGTCTTCCTGCGCCACGAGCCGATGGGCCGACAGCTTTTGTCTCGATTATGGAAGGCTGTAGTAAGTACTGTACCTTTTGCGTGGTGCCTTATACACGGGGGGAAGAAGTCAGTCGGCCGATGGATGATATTATCGCTGAGATAGCATCACTGGCAGAGCAAGGTGTGCACGAAGTAAATCTATTGGGACAGAATGTAAATGCCTATCGCGGTCTGATGGATGATGGTGATTATGCAGATCTGGCATTACTGATTACCTATGTTGCTGCCATTGATGGAATAGATCGAATTCGGTATACGACATCACATCCGGTTGAGTTGAGTGATAGCTTGATACAGGTATATGCGGAAGTTCCTGAGCTGGTCAGCTATTTACACCTTCCGGTACAAAGCGGATCGGATAGTGTGCTGGCAATGATGAAACGCGGGCATACAGCAGAGCAGTATAAAGACAAGGTTAGAAAACTGCGTGAAGTACGGCCAGACATTAATATGTCATCAGATTTTATTATCGGTTTTCCGGGTGAAACTGATGCAGATTTTGAGGCAACCATGAACCTCATTGAAGAAATCGGTTTTGATTTGTCTTTCAGTTTTATATACAGTGCGCGACCGGGTACACCTGCAGAGTCATTCGCAGATGATGTGCCAATGGATGTTAAAAAGCAGCGTCTTGCGCGATTGCAAAAACGTATTAATGAAATGGCAGCGGCGATTAGCGAATCAATGGTAGGTACTGTTCAGCGTATTTTGGTAGATCGTCCTTCACGTAAAGATCCAGGAGAAATGTCCGGGCGAACCGAGAATAACCGGGTGGTGAATTTTCAGGGTGATACCAGCTTGCTCGGGCAGTTTGTAAATGTGAAAATCACTCGTGCCTTGCCAAATTCCCTGCGTGGCGAACTGTTGTCATTTACCGGAAAAATGGAAGATAGTGGTGCGGTATCTTGTTGATATTAAAATGTTATCTGAGTTGAACTTGCCAGAACATGATGTATGCTCCATACTTGATATCAGATGAAGTCATTCAACTCCCATTCGTACTTTTTAATCATCGTTTGATGAGTCATTTCTGCTGAGCGCAATAAAACTATCTTGAACGAACACCCCTCCAGTCTAGATGTTATTTTCGAGCCTTTCGATAACGATCGTCTCGTAAATCTGTGTGGCCAGTTTGATGAGCATATTCATCAACTGGAAAAACGCCTGGGTGTGGAGATTAGTAATCGAGGTAATATTTTTCAGCTTAGTGGAGATGAGAAAACGTTGACTCCGGTTTCAAGGTTATTAAAAAAATTATATGCGGCAACAGAAGATGAGCAGCTTTCTGCCAAAACTATTCATCTTTACCTGCAAGATGCCGGGCTGGAAAGTCTGGCAACCGAGGCAGGTGAAACGAGCCGTGAAGTGGTTATCAGCACACGAAAAAGTCTGATTCGGGGACGTGGGCCAAATCAGCATCGCTATCTTGAAAATATATTAAGCCATGATATTAATTTTGGTATCGGTCCTGCGGGTACCGGTAAGACCTACCTGGCAGTTGCTTGTGCAGTAAATGCCCTTGAGCAGGAAAATGTGCGACGTATCGTATTGGTACGACCTGCTGTAGAAGCGGGTGAGAGACTGGGTTTTTTACCGGGTGACTTATCGCAAAAGATAGACCCGTATCTGCGACCACTTTATGATGCATTATATGAAATGATGGGTTTCGATCGCGTTAGTAAACTGATTGAA
>Ga0316206_1001666_pt1 | contig 18291 bp, 17 predicted proteins | sample 6monthpyrite_MG_FD_204942 | JGI IMG/M metagenome (GOLD analysis project Ga0316206, IMG submission 204942) | Microbial mat bacterial communities from mineral coupon in-situ incubated in ocean water Damariscotta River, Maine, United States -... | ecosystem: Environmental > Aquatic > Marine >... | reverse complement strand
TTGATTTAGATGGTGACGGCCTCTTAGAGCCTTATATCGTTACGGTAGAACACGCATCAGAGCAGGTTTTTAGAATAGTTACTGGTTATGATGTAAACGAAATCATCATGAATAGCGAAACGGTTGTTGATGTACCTCAATTACAGTATTTTACAAAATATGGCTTTATCCCCAACCCCGATGGCAGCGTCTTAGATTTAGGGCTTGGTAAATTGCTTGGCCCAACCAATAAATCAGTCAACACCCTTATCAATCAATTAATAGATGCTGGCACAAAGTCCATTATGGGCGGCGGATTCTTGGGTCGTGGTATTCGCGTTAAAGGCGGGAATCTTCGTTTTAAGATGGGCGAATATAAGCGCGTTGACTCACCGGGCCAAGACTTAGCAAGAAATATTGTCCATTTGCCATCAACCGAACCAAGCGGCGTACTATTCAACTTATTAGGGCTGTTAATTTCCCATGCACAAAGACTGTCCTCAACAATGGATTCTCAAGTTGGAGAAGATCCTGGGCAGAATCAAAAAGCCACAACCTCCGCTATCGTTCAAGAAAATGGTCAGAAAATATTCAATGGAATTTATAAGCGATGCCATAGAAGCTTAAAGAAAGAGCTTAAGAAATTATATCGACTTAATAGCTTAAATCTTCCAGTTGAAAGCTACTTAAACGTGCTAGATGGAGATATTCCAGAGGGTATGGAACAAGTTATTAGACGGTCAGATTACAATGTTGAAAGCGTTAATATTGTCCCAGCAGCAGACAGTCAATATACATCACAACAACAAAGGATGAGCAAAGCTAACGCCTTATTGCAGAAAATAGGTACTGGATTAGTCAATCCAAAAGTTGCCATGCAAAGGGCATTAGAAGCAGAAGAGCAACCCGGTATCGACCAGATAATGAAGGTTGATCCACCTCAGCCAAGTATAGAAATGCTTGAGTTGCAGCACAAGAAACAAATAGATTGGGCCAACGTTGAGGCGAAGGCATTAGAGTTACAACAAGAAGAGGTAAGGATAAATGCTCAAGCGATATTGGCATTGGCTAACGCAGAAGCAGCAGAAGAAGGCACACAGCTCGCAGGATACAAAATACAACTTGACGAACTTATTGCCAAATCAAAATCAGTTGGTGAGAGAGCAAATTCTCTCGGAAAAGCCGCTACCGGAAGCAATGGCGGAATGGAGGGCGAGGCAACCAACCCGATGGGTCAGAGCCAGCCTTAAAGATGAAATAGAAAATATTAAAAACGATTGGGTATCAGGCTCATTCTCTGATGAAAGTATCGAGAAGGCGGGACAGCTCAACGTAGAAGCGATGGGCCGAGTTAGAGGCTTATTATTCGCTTTAGATTTTTTAACAGTAGAGGAAGAAGAAGATGAGGAATAACCAATGAAGGGTAGAGTCACGGGCCACTATGTGGCGATTAAGCCTGATCCAGTAGAGGAAATATCACAAGGTGGAATTATATTAGCATCTGATTACGATGATGATGAGGCCGCAAGACAATTAGCTGCAACTATTACCGGAACCATTATTAGTATAGGGCCGGATGCATGGGTTGCTTTTAAAAGTAAAAAGCCTTGGGCAAAAGTTGGTGATAGGGTTTATTACATCCGGCACGTAGCAAAGATGATTGATGACCCCGATGATTTGGATAAATTCGGAAAGCCTAGAAAAATATTTATTATCGCGGACGAGAACATCACATGGTGTCTAGGACAGGATGGAGATGATGATGAAGAATAAATCATGCTCTATTTGTAAAACAGATAAGCCATTTTCTGAATATCATAAAAGTAAGCACTCGAGCAATGGCATTAAACCGATGTGTAAGAGCTGCGTAAAAATTAGCAGTAAAATCTATTTAGAAAAAAATAGAGATAAAAACAGAATAACCTGCAAAACATATTATGAAAACAACAAAGATCGTCTTGATTGTGCAAACAAGCAATGGGCTAATGAAAATAGAGAAAAAGTAAGAGAAATCCATAAAAAGTGGGTTGAAAATAATAAAGAAAGGAATCATGAGCATAAGAAAAAATGGGCTTATCTTAATCCAGAAAAGAAAAGGTTAGCTGTTAATTCTTATCAAAAGAGAAATCCTGATAAGAATTGCGCAAATGCAGCTTTAAGAAGAGCTAGATTATTTAATGCAATTCCCATATGGAGTGAAATAGAAGACATTAAAGACGTGTACATAGAAGCCCAATATCACAATATGCAAGTCGATCACATCATCCCTTTAAAGGGGAGAAATGTTTGTGGACTTCATGTGTGGGACAATTTGCAATTGCTTACTGCTTTTGAAAATCAAAGCAAAGGCAATAGATTTAACATAGAGGATCAATAAGATGAATGATATTGCAGCGAAAATGCGTGAATCAGTAAGTGAAGAAATGAATCAGGATGAACAAGCGCCTGATATTGAACAAACCAACGAGCCAGAACAGCAAGCGCCAGAACCAACAGAAATAGAATTAATGGCCGCTGACTCAGGCTGGAAGCCAGACAAGCAAGACCGTGATGGAAATACATTAACGGCTGAAGAATTTATGGCCCGTAAGCCATTATTCAATAAAATACGAAATCAGGGACAGGAACTTGATGATTTAAAGCAGGCCACTAAAACCCTTAAAGCGGATATGCTTAAGATTTCTAAGGAAAGTCAAAAAGAAAACGAACGACTGCTAGAGCAGTTAAAGGCAAAAAAAGAAAAGCATCTTGATAATTTAGAGGTTGATGAGGTTCGCAATACTGATAAGCAGATTGAGTCAGTTAAAGCTGATATGGCAGAATCAAGCCAGCCTGAAGAATCACAGGACAGCCCCGCATATCCGGCCTTTTTAAAGGATAACGAATGGGCTTCTGATGACAATCATCCTTTATCAATTGCCGCTGAAGGCATTGCTATGCGATATGGCAAAGCGCATAAAGGCGAGAAAATTGATGATGAAAAGATGTATAAGCACATTCATGATCAGGTAAGAAAAGATTTCCCTGAGAAGTTCGAGACTAAACGAACTACCAATAAGGTGGCTTATGCCAAGAACCGATCAACATCCACAAACAGCACGAAAAAAGGCATGACATTAAATGATGTGCCTGATGATGGAACTAGACGAATAGTAGAAAATATGGCTCGTCAAGCAGGTAAAACTGTTCCCGAGTATCTTAAAAATTACACACCAGATGACTTCAAATAAGAGGAATTAAAGATGAGCACATTAAGTTTAAAAGAACGAGCGGATCGACCAAAAAGAAAACAAACCCTTGCAGATTCTGAAGGGCTTGGGCGATTAAATGTTCAGGGCATAGAAGATGAAGATTATGTTTATCGAGTCGTTAATGACAAGAATAACCGCATTTATAAATTAGGTCAGCGTGGTTATGAAGTTGTTAAAGGCAATGGCGACATAGTAATGGGCGACTACAACCCTAAAGAAGTAGGAACCTTAGTTTCCACTACTTGCGATGACAAAGACGGAACAAAGGCCGTTCTTATGCGTATCCGAAAAGAGTGGTGGGAAGAAGACAATGCCTATAAACAAAAACAAATTGATAAGTCTGAAGAGGCTTTATTTAGAACACTGAAGGAAGAAGGTCAATACGGTGAAGTTAAAAAAGAGCTTGCTCGAAAGTAATCGTTTGTCTGGATTCCATTTATTAATAAGCCTTCGGGCTATTTTATGAGGAAACAACTATGGCTAATCCAGATAAGCCAAGAGGCTTTACGCCTGTAAAACACACATCAGGAGCACCTTGGAACGGTCAAACACGTTCTGTCGGCGTCACTGATGGCACAGATATGTTTGTAGGCGACTTACTAAGTTTAACGACTGGTCTTGCCGCCGTTGCCGCAACTAATGACGCTACCCTTTTGGGTGTTGCTGTTGGATTCGGTAAATTGGATGACATGTCTAACTCGCAAGGTGCAGCATTTAACCCTGATAATCTATCTACTGTTTATTACGATGATTCTGCAAGCACTCATACTGATTGGGTTGTTTATTATGTCCCTATTCAGGACATGATTTTTGAAGCTCAAACGGCTGTTGATTTATCTGCTTCTGTTATTGGCGCTAATGTTGACGTTCTGGCTACTGCCGGAAATACAGCAACAGGTCGCTCTAATCAAGAAGTAACCACATCAACTAACGCAGATTTTCTAATTGTTGAACGCCCAGTTTACCCGAACAATGATTCTTCATTAATTAATGAAAGATTATTTGTACAGGCGACTCGCGCTGAAACAGTATTCGGATAAGGAGTAAATAACTATGCCTATTTCAACGGGTAATTTTGCAAAGGCGCTACAAGAAGGCGTCGAAGGCTGGTATGGTCTTTCATACAATGAGTATGCAGAGCAATGTAAAGAGGTATTTGAAACACGTACTTCTCGCAAGGCTTTTGAGGAAATTGTAGGAACCTCCGGTCTCGGAATGGCAGCAGTGAAACCGGAAGGTGGATCGGTTGCTTATGATACAATGCAGCAAGGCTTCACAAGTCGTTTCTCGCATATCACATATGGTTTAGGCTTCATCATCACGAAAGAGATGTTTGACGATGATCTGTATGATGTTGTTGCAGAGGCTCGATCTAAAGCGTTAGCCAAGTCTATGCGTATTACGAAAGAAACGGTTGCAGCCAATATCTTTAATCGTGCAACTAACACATCTTATACATACGGCGATAACTCAACCTTGCTGGCTTCGGCTGCTGCGGGTAGTGCGACTCATCCACATGTTAAAGGTGGCACTTACACAAACTCACCAGCAGCGTTAACTGATTTTTCAGAAGCGGCGCTTGAAGATGCATGTATTGCATTAGGTAAGTTTGAAGATGATGCTGGACTTCGTATTGCACTTAAGCCTAAAAAGCTGTTGGTGCCGGTCGATCTTCAGTTTGAAGCTGAACGTGTGTTAAACACTGATCTTCGTGTAGCAAGTGCAGATAATGATCTTAATGCGATTAAGTCTTTAGGTAAGGTACCAGGTGGTTTCACCGTGAACAACTACTTAACAGATGTTGACGCATGGTTCCTTATTACAGACTGTACTGATGGACTGATTCATTTTGAAAGACGTGCAGACGACTTCACTATGGATAACGACCATAACACTGATAATGCTATGTTTAAAGCAACAGGGCGTTACAGCTTTGGTGCTGCGGATAGTGGACGAAGTGTTTATGGATCGGTTGGTTCATAAATAGTATAGAGGGGCTTCGGCCCTTCTTTCTTTAATTATAGATCGCTGAAAAACGCGAGTTGACTCCCTGACAAGGGAAGGAATAAATAATATGGCTAATTATCCAACTGGAACACATATTGCAGGCCCATTAAAGATGGGTGCTAAATCTATGGTGTTATCCACAGACTTAGGCGGTCTAGCGGCTGCTAAAACATTAACTGCTGATGAAAGCAATGGACAACATTACATCCTAGATGGCGGAACAGGATTTGGTATTACCTTACCTGTGCCGACTCAGGGCTGGCGCTGTCAATTTACTATTGGCGCTCTATTCACAACTGATTTCGTATTTACAGCGGGAACAGCGGATACATTCACAGGCTCTATTACAGAAGCAGGCGTATTACAGCTTGTTACAGCAGCAGATACGATTACGCTAGAAGATGGTGTTGAGGTCTTAGGCGATTTCTTAGATTTCTGGTCTGATGGGACGAACACGTTTGTTCACGGTGTGACCTCAACGGCTATTTCAGCTACACCTGCTGGCTAATGGTTCAGCGCACTAAAGACCAAAACACGCTTGTCATAGGCGACTGGAACGCCACCTGTGATGAGTGTGATTTTAAATTCAAGGCAAGCGATCTAAAGAAAGATTGGCGAAATTTATATCTTTGTCGTGATTGCTACCAGCCAAGACACCCGCAAGACTTTCTAAGAGGCCATCCTGATGACCCTTCAGTGCCTTGGACTAGACCAGAAAAAGGTTCTGTAGCTTGTGGGCCTTCTAATGTGGCTGGTCAAGCGATAGCCGGTTGTGCGATAGCGGGTCACTTCCTAACATATCAAAATCCATTATAGGTAGATTATGAGTTCAACTACGTTTACAGATAATACAACTACAATAGTGGCTGACTGGCTTAATGATGTAAACGCATGTGTTTATAGTCCTAAAACTGTTGCTGAAATGCTTTTATTGAATAGTCTTGATGATGGCGCAAGAGTGCATCTTCTTGGCTATTACGCTGCGGGTGATGGTGGTGGACAGCCCTTATATTATGATGCCTCAAGCACAGCAACCCATAATGGGGGCACTGTATTTCAGCCTACAGGTGTTACTATTGGTCGATTATTAAGTGTTGATACTTCGGTCATTAATGTTAAGCAGTTTGGTGTTGTAGGAGATTTTGATTCTGGCTCAGGCACAGACGATACAGTAGCTATACAAGCGGCTGTTAATTTTCAAACAACGGCTAAGATCACAGGAGCTAGATTATTTTGGCCCGCTGGTGGTTATTTGATAACGGCAACGATTACTATTCCAGCTACATCAGGCGGTATTGTTTGGGACGGTTCAGGGGCTTATTCAAGCAATCCATATACAACGTCAAGGCTCGGCCCACAAACTATCTTGTATTGGGGTGGCGCTGCTGGCGGGACTATGATCCAGTCAACGTCAACATTAGGCCATGCTATAAGCAATATGACTTTAGTGGGCAGACAGTCCGCAGCAGCTAACAGAGCCGGTATATTAATACATAGCAAATGGCAAGCTGGGTTTGCTAATGCACATGTTCATTTAACAAATGTAACTTGCTATGATGCTGCTGTGGCTATTCAATTTGCAGACCTATCAACAGATGGGAACTCATCTGATAGCTTGTTCGATATGCTTACAATATTTAGTTGTGACACCGGACTTTTAGTAAAAAACACACAAGGGTTGAATTTCATATTTAACCTTTACGGCGTCGATGACTGCCGAAGAGCGGTTCATTTTGAAGAAGGCGGCTCACTAACTATTAATGGGGTCAATCTATCTAATTCCGGCGGAACCGGCTCGGACGAGTGGTGCTTTAAGTTTGATAACTTTGGGGATAGTTCGGGCAATGCGCAAATAAATAATTGCAGGATAGAGCAAAATACTCAACAAATACTTCAAGCGGCTAATCTTGGCAGCGTTCAAATAAACGGCATGTATGAAGCTCAAGCAGATCAAAATGTGACAATGTTTGATCTTAATGGTGTTTCACTAACAATGAGAGATTCCCGACTTATTACAAACGACACTACTAATCCATGCTTTATGCTCGAATATGGCGGAGGCTCTCAAATGCCTGCACTTGTTATAGAAGATAGCCATCTTGATGTTGCTGCATGGGTTCAAAATGACTGGTTTGGATTTGATGTAAACGACAGAACGTCATTATTTGTTAATAGATGTGTTTATACCGATACAAGGAGAACATCAGTTCCTTTTATAAATTCAATTCCAGAGAATGGAAGGGTGACTCACTTTGTCCAAACAACAGACGCTAATATAACGAACGTTACATTAAACGGAGAATCAGGCAATGCTTATAATTATATGCAAATACCTACAGACACGGCATGGATTGCAGATGTATATATTGTGGGCAAACAATTGGATGGATCAGTAGTAGGGACATTTCATAGACGAGCTTCTTTGAAAAACATTGCAGGCACTACAACACAGATCGGCACAACTCAGACTATCGGTACAGATGAAAATGCAGGCGGTTGGAGCGTGGCATTAAATGTAAATGATGCGCTAGACATATTAAGGGCACAAGTTACCGGCCTTACATCGACTACAATAGATTGGAAAGTAGCGTTTGATATGAAGGAGGTTTTCTAACAATGACTTCAGTATCCACTAATTACTCTATAGACCGCGATACTTTAATTCGCATGGCCTGTGAAAAGATAGGCGCGGCTACAGAAGGTGAAGACCTTGATTCAGGAATGGTTAAAGTAGTAGCGCGTTGGTTAAACTTACAGCTTAAAAACTATACAACCCTCGGATTTAAGATGTGGAAGCGAGAACGTAAGAATATTACGCTAATTGCCTCACAAAACTCTTATACAATAGGACAGAAGGCCCGTGGAACCACCACAGCGACGACCGCAAGCAAGCTTGTAGACTCTAGCGCCAATTTTGTAAAAGATGCCGCTGCAGGCGATACAGTGCTTAACACAACTGATTCAACATCAACTACTATTTCAGCGATTGACTCAACCACTACACTTTCAGTAGCCGCAGATATTTTCACAACGGGTGAGACCTACGAGATTACCTCTGCTGATGTGTCATTGAATAGACCCGATAGAATACTAGAGTGTGATCGTAAAGATACTTCTGGAAATACGACTTCAGTTAACCCATTAAGTTTAGAAGAATACGATAATCTTCCAAATACAACACAGCTAGGTACGCCCATTAGCTACTTTTACGATCCATTAATCAATAATGGTCGATTATATTTGTGGCAAACCCCAGGCACATCAGAGGCCACTAATTTTACAATTAATATTATTGCAGCAACACAAGTCCATGATATGGATAATTCCACCGATTTATTTGATTTCCCTCAAGAATGGTTATTACCTATTGTGCTTAACCTTGCTTTTGAGATATCAGATGTTTATGGCGACATTTCTATTGGCAAACGAGGCCAGCTAGAAAAACGTGCCAACAGATTATTGGATAATGTAGCTGATTACGACCAAGACACTACGAGTGTTTTCTTCCAGCCAGATACACAAAGAGGATAGTATGGCTATCAAACAATTAGAAAGCCCCGTTTTTAAGTCTGTTAAGCCAGATGGAAGCCCAAACTCCCTTGGGACAATCGGCGTTTACGAAGCAGGAACAAGTTTTGCAACGACCGTTACAATATGGGATACGCAAACAAAAGACGCTGAATTAACCAATCCGGTAACGCTATCCAGCTCAGGTGAGAAAGAAATCTGGTTTGATGGAACAGTCGATATTGAGGTTAAAGATTCGGATGGAAATATTTTACCTAATGGTCAAACATTAAATGTTAATTCATCCGAAACAGCCACGGTTACTGGAAACTTTAACCTTGTACAGAACGGTAGTTTTGAAACTGACACAGATAGTGATGCGGCACCAGATAGCTGGACTCTATCTGCCAGCTCAGGTGGAACTATAGCAATAGATGCTACGAGTGGCGGTCAGGCCCACGGTTATAATGGACTAAAGTTCACTGGTACAGGCTCTGGCGGCGGTACGGCAACCAGCACTAAATTTGATGTGCTTGCAAGTTCGGCGGTTAATGTTGTTTTCTCCTATAAATCATCTGCTGCAACTACCACTAATGTAGTAACTATTAACTGGTATAAGTTTGATAATTCAGCCTCTGCTACGGCGTCTACAACAGTTTATACGCTTGCTACTGGCAACCCTGCTACATGGACAACTTACACAAGAGGGGCCGCTGTGCCGAGCGATGCCGTTAAAGGTGAGATTGTCCTGACAGGTGTTTTAAGCTCAGGCACAGATAAGATAGGCCCCACATGGTTTGATGATATTCAAGTTATAAGCATACCTATAGATCAAGTCATATTTGATGCGAACGGTAACGAGATATTAGAAACTGCTTCTGTTGCAAGTGCAGTTAATAATTTAAAAATCACAAATGCATCAACAGGAAATCAAGTATTGATTTCTGTTGAGGGCGAAGATGATATAGGAGTAGATTTTAATTCTAAGAATTCTGAGGAAATACTTAGGCTTCGTGCTACGGTTGCTGCTGTTAATGAAGTTACAGTTACCAATGAAGCTACAGGAAGTGGCCCAACGGTATCAGCTACAGGCGCTGATGCAAATATAGATTTTAATGTGTCTTCAAAAGGGAGCGGATATTTTAAGATAAATAGTGCCGATCCAAGGGCGCTTTTTCAGGCAACTGGCACTACCAATCCTTCAGTGGCAGATAATGCAATAGTGCCATTTGATACTATAGAGTATGACCCGCTTAGCGACTATAATACAGGAACATACACTTACACACCATCTATAGCCGGATATTATTTGGTTGATGTAATGCTGCAAATTAGTGTTCCAGCATCAAGTCAGGCAAATTTTGCGATACAAAAAAATACAACTGATCAGATACATGCAAGGGCTATTAATTCTGCTGCTGGCCTCGCCACTCACGTAGCGGTTGCTAATAGTATAGTTTCAATGAACGGAACAACAGACACATTAAGTATACAAAATGTGACTGGCGCTGCCCGTACCGTCGATACATCTACATTAGTGTCTAAATTTTCAGCAATAAGAATAGCGCCATTATAAATGAAATTACCATTATTAGGCGGATCTGGTGAAGATAGGTCAAGCGATGTATCTCAACAGCTTACCCAAAATCTTTATGTGCATAAAACGCAGACAGGTAAATCAAAAACAGTATTGTACTCAACCCCTGCTATAACTTTATTTACAGAGGTTGGGTTAGGGCCAATACGCGGGGCCATTGAGTATAATGATATTTACTTTGTGGTTTCTAATAATGAGTTATATGAAGTTAATTCTGTAGGAACAGGCGTTTTACGTGGAACACTTAACTCAAGCTTAGGTCATGTATCAATGGCCCATAACGGCCCTGACAATGGACAGCAAATAGCCATTGCAGACGGAACAGATTTTTATATCTGGGACTCAAGCGCAAGCGATTTTAAGATTATAACAGACTCTGGTGATCCTGATTATGATGCTGATTGCCCAACTCCTACACAGGTTTTATTTTTCGATGGACTATTTGTTGTTAATAATCCAGCAGTAACCGGCACTTTTAATGTATCTGGAAGCTATGACGGAACGGCATGGGATGCAACAGAGTTTGCCACAGCAGAAAGAGATCCAGACTCATTAAAAGCATTAACTGTCTCCAACAGAAAATTGATTTTAGCCGGTAGAGATACCGCAGAGATATGGTTTAACTCAGGGGCACTGGACTTTCCTTATGAACCCATGCAAAGCGGATTCTCTGAATGGGGGATAGCGGCTCCGTTTTCTTTGGTTGAGGTATCTGGAATCACATTCTGGCTATCGAATAACAAGGAAGGCAATGGAATGATTATTATGATGACTGGCGGGAATCCGCAAGTTATATCAACGCCTGAGATAGCGACTGAAATAAGTAAAATATCTGATATTAGTGATTGTTATTCATATTCATACCAGTATCAGCAACATGCTTTTGTGGTCTTTACCTTTGTTTCAGGTAAAAAAACACTGGTTTATGATATTTTGACTCAGGAATGGCATACATGGAAAACAGAATCTACCGGTTATCATCGAAGCACAGGCCATACTTTTGTATTTAATAAGCATTTAGTAGGTGACCCGATCAATGGGAATATTTATAAATTAGATTGGGACTCAAATACAGACAATGGCGAGAGCATTAAGCGTATAAGGCGCTCTCAGAATATCCACGGCGACGACAGACCCATTAAGCATCATGGCGTATGGATAGACATACAGGAGGGCGTAGGTGATGCAACAACTCCTAACCCTCAAATCCTTTTAAGATGGCGTGATGACAATGGTAGCTGGTCTAATTACCATGCAAGATCAATGGGCAAGATTGGTGAAAAGAACAAAAAGTGCATATGGCGAGCGTTGGGACGTTCAAGTGATAGAGTTTATGAAATAAGCGTAACTGATCCAGTTTCTCTTGTGATCGTTGATGGCTACGCTAATGTAGAAGGCGATGAGAGAACTAAAGAATGACTCACAGAACCCCGCTCCCACAGCTAAATAACGATGATTTTCCAGATGCATCACAAAATGGAATAGCATGGCTAGACCTTGTTAGGTCTCTATCAATAGATATTAGAACAGCTACATTTACATATGACCCTGCCTCACTTGCTGCTAATACCCATGTTGAGGAAACAGTAACAATAACGGGGCTTAAAACGGTTGATACTATATTGGCTGTTATAAAGCCGACATTTACGCAAGGATTTCAGGTAGGACAAGGAAGAGTAAGCTTAGATGATACATTATCCATTCAAATAGTTAATGGAACAGGGTCTGCTAGTAATCCAACTAGTGAGACATATACATTAGTTTACATAAAGAATAGTAGGTAAATATGAGCTTCATTGATGACATAGTTAAGGTTGGATCATTAGGGCTGGTAGATGACTTTACCGGGGCCGGTGAAGCTGCTGACCAACAAAGAGAAGCTGTGAGGCAGCAAACAGAGGCAACGCTTGCATCAACCGAAAAGAATATTGATTTTTCTAAATGGCTTTGGGGTGAGCAAAAGGACATAAGCGAGCCTTGGAGAGAGGCCGGGGAAAAAGCGATTGGTGGTTACGAAGATGCTATAAGCAAGCCGTTTACTGCTGAAGACATGGAGTTAGACCCTGGATATGATTTTAGGCTCTCAGAAGGATTAAAGGGCTATGAGCGAAGTGCTGCTGCAAAAGGAATGCAGTTATCCGGTAGAACGCTAAAAGGACTTGGTAGATACGCACAAGACTATGCATCCAATGAATTTGGACAAGCTTATGCAAGACGACAGCAAGGCATTTCTAATTTATATAATTTAGCCAATATGGGACAAGCTGCTGCGGCGGGTCAGGCTCAATCAGGTGGACAGATGGGCGCTCAAGTATCTAATTCAATATTACAGGGCGGACAGGCGCAAGCGCAGATGTATTCTGATTTCGGCGACATCAATGCGGCTGAAGCGCAGTCAGGATTTAATTCACTAATGCAAATCGGCGGATTAGCCGCACAAGCTTACGGAGCCTCATAATGACAATTGATCCCCGCTCACTCGAAGCGATTCGTAACCCTTTAGCAGGACTGTCTAACATAGGTCAGATGTACGCACAGGGCGTAGAGATGAAGGGAAGGCGTGAGGATAGGGATTTTAGAAAGTCTCAGGCGTTAAGATCCGAGAATCAGGCGAATGCGGCTGCGGCCATGGCTCAAGAAAAATGGACTGAAGAAAAGAAAATGAATCTTCTTCAGTCCCAGCTTACAAAGTCAAATATTGAAAAAGCAGAAATGCAAACTATGTACGATCAGTCGCGGGTAATGAGTGCGGCTACCTCGCAAATAATTGAGGATATTAAGGCAAATCCGGCACTGGCCCAAGACCCTAATGCCTATTCACAATACATTCAGGAATCAACAAAGGATTTGCCAGATTCTATCGCTAAAAAAATAATGAATGTTCCGATTGACCAGATTGAGAGAATTAACCGCCGCTCAAAGAGAATGGGCGAAGCTCTTAATGACAAGGTATCAAGCCCAAATTATGAAACAATAAGCGTTCAAAATAAAAAGACAGGGAATATTGATACTTATCGCAAAAATGACCCGCGCGTTGATAAATTAATTGGTGGTGGAACTCATATAAAATATTTCCCAAGCACGAAAGGCACGAAGGGCGATTCTAATCTTCAAAAGAAAACCCGTGGAAAGCTAGAAGACAGAGCTTTATTTGCTGCTGATCTTCAAGATAGTATTGGGAAAGTTACTCGTTTATTTGAGTCCGGCGGAAAAGAAAAACTAACTTACGGTGACAGGGCGTATGATTACTTAGCAGAGAACGCTGAAAAGCTTGGGATTGACATAACAGACAAGGCAAAGGGTAGTGTTGGTCTGCGTCAACAAATGCAAGGCCAGATAATTCAGGTTCAAAGTAACTGGCGTAGAGCTATCACTGGAACACAGGCATCTAAATTTGAATTAAATGACATTAAAGGTCAGGTATTCCAGCTAGAAGATGGAGCCACTGTGTTTGAGACAAAATTAAAATCATGGAAAGACACATCTGATAGGATGGCCGTAAGAACAAAAAGAGCACTGGATGCAGGATTTAAACATACCGGTGAAATAACCAAAGACAATGGTGACGTTATACCGATTTATACTAATAACGAAGGCGAAAATAGGTCATTAAGTTCTTTCGGTGCGCTTGGTGAAATACCGACTATGAAAGAGTATATGATGAAAGAATTGCAATCTGCATATCCAAAAGAAGCCTTTAATGATATGAGTAAGCAGGAAAGACAAGAGGCGATAAGAAAAATAACCAATCAAGCTAATTTACTGGGATACAGATAATGGGTTGGGCCGAAGAACTAGATTCACTCCCTGTTGATGCACAAGAAAATCCTTGGGAGGCTGAAATTGATGGTGTCGAAGAAGTTGAAGCGCCCGATTCTACCCCAGCCTATCAAAAGGTAATTGATAGAACGATTGAAGCTCCTGGTGTTGTACTTGATGCCGTTGGTAATGCTATTGAGGGAATAGGCGAGATAGAGTCGGTGCTTGCTAGAAGAACAGCGGCAGGACTCTATAAAATGAGTGGCGACCTTTTAGCTTTAGGAGCTGCTGGCGTTGAAACAATTTATGATGCTGGGAGAGTGGTTGGAACAGAGGCTCGGCTTCTGGTTACGGATGAAGAAAGGCCGGTATTTGAGAAAACCAATTATTTATCTGAAGGATTTAAAGAAACAACTGAGAGTGATATAGATGCTTTAAAAGGCGATGATGAAAGCGCATTTGGAGATTATGTTCAAAAGATAGCTGAATACGCAGGAATTACCCAAGCTATTACCCGGCAATTCGTAACAAGCGGGGCTGCTTTATTAAAAGATCCTGCCTTGGTTTCTAGTAATGTGATTAAATCTGCATTTCAAAAGTCAATGATGGCGGCGGCTGAAAACCCAAAATTAGCGATAAAAATTGAGCAAGGTGTAAGCGCATTAGTTGCTAGTTCGGGTGAGACAGCAAAACAGTTAGGGGTTGAACCTACAGGACAGCTTCTTACTGAGATTACCACTGGTATATTATCAGGAAAAATAATCAACACTGGTAAAGCTATTGCTAACTTTATCAGCAAAAAAGTCCCAGGATCTGCCGATAGGATTGGTAAAATTCAAGCTGCTGAGTATCTACAGGAAGTGGCATCATCCGATCCTAAGTTTATGGAAAAACTAGGCGAAGGATTAAAGCTTCAAGCTGAAACTGGTATTGAGATGAATCTTGCTCAATTAACAAATAATCCAGAGCTAAAGGCCGCATTAGTTGCAATGGAGGTTCACACGGCAGGATCAATTACAGCTTTAGAGGCTAGACTTGCTGAACAAACAAGGGCTATTAAAGCTATATTTAAGTCTGATACTGGTCTTAAGGATTCTGCTGTCAAAGGTGTTGAAGACTTTAGAAGCGGAACCGAGACCGCACTTGAAAAACAAGCAAATCAAGCAATAGATAACGTCTTGGAACAGGTTGATAATGCCTCGCCATTAGATAAAGAAATGCTTGGAGAGACTGGTAGAAACGCCTTAAATGCTTCAAGAGAGTCAATGAGCGCAGGTGTTGATCAACTATATAAAGAAGTTGGGAACCCAAATATCCCTACACAAATAATTGAAAAAGCACTTATTGAGGCAAGAAAGTCACCGCTTAAAAACGATAATTACATGAAGTCTCTTGATTCTGATTTGATTTCAACATTAGAAACAAACCTTCTTGGCAAAGCACCTACTAGGACTTTAGATGCACCCAATAAAGCAATTCAGTTACGTGGAGGCGGTGCTCGAACAGGACTACCTAAGGAAATGTCGCTTGATGGTGTTAGGCTTATAGAGAGTCGGCTTAAAGAGCATATTAGGATAGCTAATGCAGCGGGTGAATCTCAAAAATCACGATTATTAGGTAAGATATTAAACGGTGTATTTGAACAGTATAAAAATGTTCCTTCTGCTGCGGCTTTTGAGGTGTCAAATCTTAAAAAAGCAGCTTCCGCATCAAAAAGGCTTCATGAAATATTTGATCAGGGAGAAGTTCTTTTACAGTCAAAAATAAACGTAAAAGGAATGGAAAGAATTACAACAGAAGGGTTTGTGAGAAACTTTGTAAAGCCCAACGCAGACACATCATCTGCTAGAACAGATGATGCTGTAGACGGATTCTACAATGCTTACGGAGATATGCCAGAAGCAAGAAAATGGATGACTAATGCATTTGGATCACTTCTAAAAGAAGAGATTGGGCGACATGGTGGAAAGGTTAGGCCAAAGCAGATACGCGCATTTATTAATAAACACAGTAATTTTCTAAAACGCGCTAGGATCACCGGTGAGTTCGATTCAGTAGTAAAAGCTATAGATAATTCTAATGCGGCGGATGATGCCTTAACTTTAGACTACAAGAACTTTCAGAAAACAGTAATGAGCAAGTTTATAGGCTCAGATGATCCGGTTAACTTCATTGTTAATGCGGCTCAATCTGGTAGATTAAATAAATTAAATTCAGAAATAGCCAATATACCCAACAAAGCGAAAAGAGAATTAGTTCAAAGGGGTATAAAAGAAGCTTTATGGGAAGGCGTTAAAAGGCGCTTAACAACAGCAAAATCGGCAGCGGGTGAAGAAGTTCTCCTTAATACTGGTTCTGTTAGAAAGATGCTTGATGATATAAATTATGGAAAAGAGCTAAAGACAGGCCTTGGTAATGAGCATTACAACAGTCTTAAGCAATTAATTAATGTTGTCGATAGGATATCACCAGAGGTAAGCTCAACTGCCGGATTACCAAAAGCACACATTGATGAAAACCTTGTTGAGAAGCTTATGACTGGATTAAGGGCAGCGGCACATGGATTTGTTAGACCTGATTTAATAGCAGCTCAAATGTCAATGAGGGGCTATAAGGCTATAACAACCAAGCAGGCCCATAAGATTTTAAAAGAGGCGATGGAGAACCCAAAAATGGCTAAAGAATTATTAAAGCTATCAACAACCATTCATGGTAGAAAGATAGTTGGAACAATGTTCTCTCCATTGGTTGCACCAGTCGTTACAGATAGAGATAAAGAAAAACAAAGTAAATAACCCTTTCAGGTTGGGGATTCAACCTAAAGCCCTTCAGCTCAGGCCGGGCATAACTAAATAGGCGATAATATGAGTAATGCAGTAGTACAACAAAAAGATTCAGTCACTGGAAAAGTTACCGAACAGTTAAGCACATGCGCTGCAGCGCATGTGCATCTTGCCTCGAGTGATTTAACATGTATAAAAACAATCACAGAAAAAATATACTCTGATACCCTAGTTGGCTCACGAATTACTGAGGGCGGCCTTGAAGATTGCAGTTATTTTCAATTTCAAGTGACGGGTGTCGATGCTGATGATGATATTTCTATCGCTATTTCGTTAGACGGTGAAAATTTTGAAACCATTCCAGTTATAAACATAGCTACAGGCGCAGCAATTGCGGCAGGGACAAACATTGAGGCCGCAGGCATATACCGGTACGGAAATGAGCCAACAGCAACCTCATTGCGTGATGCCCCTACAGGATTGGGTGTTTTGTCTATAAGGATTACTCGCGAAACCGCCACTGGCTCAAATCAGGTTGATGTAACCATGAGGGCCAGTTAATGCCTTATAATACATATGATTTAGATTTTGACGATGCGCAGGTCGGTGTCGGCGGTGTTTTATACAAAGCCGGTTGGACAACAACTGATGATACGCTTGAAGGGCTTGGGCGTGGCTATGATGGCAATAGCTGGGTGACACCTAACGGTGCAACCATTGTAAACGGAGGGTTAAGAGCTACAGTTGCTAATAAAATAGATTTAACAATGGCAGATGCAGCAGGGCGCTATTCTGCAATCCGATCTGCATACATGGCTCGTGGTGCATTGCAGTTAAAAATGCATCTATCCGATTTGCATGCGATAGGCGCGTCTTTGGGTGTTGTGATTCAAAGTACACCCGTTTCTGGTGGAATTGGTGCGCCGGTTATTGTTAGGGTACAAACCTCAGCACTAGCAGCAGACAGATATAATCAGCTTGTATCAGATTATGACGGCAATGAAGCGTTAACCAATCCTTGTTTTGATCAGGCAGGGTCTCAGGTTTATGATATCGTTGATGCTTATACAGTATTCCATGCCGGTTTAGCTGATGATGCTGGATATGTAAAGTATGGTATTGATTGGGTCGGGAACGTTCAGCGTATATTTCTGAACGGTTATCTGGTAAATATTAGATTTATCGACACCTACGACACTGAATTTAATCTGATTGATTTTCAGCGAAGTCCTACGCAAGTTAGCATGAAAGAGTTGGTAATGATTAACCGACCTTTCACACGCAGCCGAGCCGTGGAATGCAGAATTGCAATGGTGGGTCACTCATACGTTGACAGACAGTCATTAAATAGAAAATCATTTGACAATGGTATTGCGGGTGGATACCCAGGCTTAATATATGAATACGG
>Ga0316206_1001665_pt1 | contig 18302 bp, 16 predicted proteins | sample 6monthpyrite_MG_FD_204942 | JGI IMG/M metagenome (GOLD analysis project Ga0316206, IMG submission 204942) | Microbial mat bacterial communities from mineral coupon in-situ incubated in ocean water Damariscotta River, Maine, United States -... | ecosystem: Environmental > Aquatic > Marine >... | reverse complement strand
TACGTTGACCTAAATCCAATAAGAGCAGCCATGGCACAAACCCCAGAGACTTCAGACTACACCTCAATCCAAGAAAGAATAAAAAACAAAAAGACCAAGCTACTGCCCTTTAATGAAAAAAATATTCCTTACTACCTTTCTGACTACATTGCTTTAGTGGATTATACTGGCAAATGTATTCACCCCAACAAAAAAGGATATATCGAAAATGACATCCCCGACATTCTAAATCGTTTAGAAATTCATCCAGATACTTGGCTAGAAGAAATGAAACAATACAAAACCAGTGGCAAAAACGCCATTGGCACTGTTGCTCAAATCAAATCTTTTTATAAAAGCATCAAAAGCAGGTTGCCTCTCGGCACTCCAACTCCTGCTTGGGAGTAGAAGCCCACTCATAAGAACCAAATCAAGGCATCAGTATTAAGCTGATGCTGTGCTTGTAATAAAGTGATTTTTGATATATTTCGCTAAAATCCCAAAAAAATCTATTTTTCAACTACTTTTTCTCGATTGTTAAATCCATTTGAGCGAAATCAGGCTAAAAACAAGCAGAATTATGCTTTTCTGCTACGCCTGTCCCTTTTGTTCTTTTGTTCCTCCATATTCCAGCAATTTTGGTATGGTGAAATTTGACAAGCTAACGTCAGCAATAACGTTGTATAATGTCAGAGTTAATAGTTTTGTTATGCGTTTGTATGCCTATGAAACTTGCCGTTTGATTTCATACTCTTATAAATTGAATTAATATCATCTCGATAATTCCTGCCCAATTGAACCTGATTTGAAATTATACCATCGCAAACAAAATTAGCTCCAAGACGAACAATACCCGTTTTCATGTATAAGCCAGAACATCCAAATATTTCCTTGACAGGCTGAGTAAGCCCAAGAACAGCATAGCTGGCTGACTGGTCGGTTTTAATGAAAAGAGAATATTTTGTAGTATCTCGAAGGTAAATCCATTCTCCTACGTCAAGTGAAGCAATTGCATCATAAATAATAGAATCTTTTTCATTACTCCTAGCGAGATATTCACTAAGAAGATTTCTGTCTTTAAGAAAAGCATCCCTTCCTAAGCTTAACTTATTCAATAATTCAGTTTCGTCATCCACTTCACAGCACTCTTTATAAGCAAATACCAAGAATGCCATATATTTTTTTATAAAATTATTTGCAAGTTCATCTTCAGTTTTCATTATACCCAAATCAACCTCTGTCAGTTTTTGATCACGCAATTTCAATCCTCAAAACGGGCAATTGTTTATTTCAACTACGGTGCTCCATATTTCTTCACCGATACTTTCAAGAAAATAATTTTCTTGCAAATGGTTCTCTGTGGCTACTCTTACAATTACCAACTGCCATGTGAAACCATCGTGCAATTAATCTTTAGAAAGTTCTATTCTAACACCAGACGATTGAGTATCGCACACATGTCTATTATACATTTTCATTTAACTACTCGTAAAATATTATCATTACTTATTTTCTGCTATGCATAACACCCCTTTTGCCTACCGCTGATATGTTTGTTAGCTGCTGTACTCCCAATAGTCTAGATAACCATCATCTACGGAGTATTTACCTTCTCTGAATATCAATAATTTATAATTAATCCACTCCGAAAACGAATTAGCGATGCCTTTTTCTATCCCAGAATCATGCACATGCATTACTACCTCTCCAGATTCAAGATCGATGGAAAGATGATCTCCTTCGCAATCTGTAATGGGCATATACTTTCTGGACCACCATTCTATATTTCCTATATCATTACTTTCGTTTATTTCATTAAGCATTCTGTACGTATCGATAATAGCTTCTGTCGAAAGCAACGTACCTTCTTCACATAATATTTGAAGGCGAGTTGGGTCATTTTGCCCGTTGTGAACTAGCAAATAGTTTTTAAAATCATTAGGAATTGAATGGCCAAGTTCCTTTTCAAGCTCTTGAATCTCTACCTCTGTTGCTGGTGGGTTAAGAGTTTCAATTACCGTAGGCACGCTTGCCTTTAGATATTCCTCTATTTGTTGCCAAATTTCATTCATGCTCTTTCTTTACATACAGCTAACGCCTCAAATCACCGGCGTTTTGCGGAGGGGATTAAATGGGGCAAAATGAGCGAAGCGAGCGCCCCATTTAAGCACCGCAGCAAAACGTCCGGTGGATTTGAATTGTTATGTGTATTATTCAACTACTAACACCAGTTCGTTTGGCTTTGGATAATTCACAGGGATATACCCAATATGGAATGGGTGTTTTTGATTTTTTACATCACTTACTAAACATTCCATCAAGTCATTTTCAATACAATAAATGACAACCAACTTTAAATAGCGCCTTAAAATCATCAGTGGTGGAAATGTATTTTTGTAATCCATCCACTCCATCATATCTTTTTTTCCTTTGGAACTATTGCAAGACCTACACGCATAAATTAAATTGTCCCCTGAATCCTTGCCACCCAATTTTTTAGCAAAAATATGGTCGAGCGCTAAATTATCAATTGAACCACAATAGCTACATTTACTACCTGACAATAACTTTATTTTTTCATCATCGAATAGCGTTCGGATATTCATTGACCCTTCAATGAGACCTTTGAATAATTTTGCTCTAATCATGTAATTAAAAGGGGCATATTTTTCTTGGTTTCTGTCCACTGCCGTATGAGCCATGGCAAGATTAGAATACGACCAAAACAAGACTTCTTTCACAGTGTTTAGCTGTTTCTTTGCCACTATGCTTCCTTTTTACACATAACAACTTATTAATAGTGCATTCGTGCATATTATTACTTTCATTTTAATCGTTTTTGCCTGTTTATTGTTAATTTTTGATTGTAACACAAAAAATTTTCGATTAAAAGTATATGTTTTTTGCGTATGTTTCGTGATAATTTTGCATATATGCTTTATTATGCGGAATATACAGGGATTATGTGCATTTTTATGAAATTATTAGATAAAGTTAGAACCAAAATAAAATTCAAACACTACAGCAAAAGTACTGAAACTAATTATGTTTTGTGGATAAAACAATTTATTTTATACCACAACAAAAGACATCCTAACGAAATGGGTAAGTTTGAAATTGAGCAGTTTCTTAGTTATTTAGCTACTCATCGAAAAGTATCGGCTTCGACTCAAAATCAAGCGTTCAATGCTTTGATGTTTCTCTATAATCAGGTTTTGGAGTTGCCTCTTGTTGATCAAAATATTAATGCGCTTCGAGCTAAACAGCGTGTTCATTTGCCAACCGTATTAAGCACCAAAGAGGTCAAACATATTATTGAACAGTTCCCTCTCAATAACTATAAAACCATTATTCAAAGCATTTATGGATGTGGGTTGCGCTTATCTGAGGTTTTACGGTTACGCATTAAGGACATTGACTTTGACTATAACCGCATGATTATTTGGGACGGCAAATCGTTGAATGACCGCTCTTTGCCATTACCACAAAAATTAATCGAAGATTACAAACAAATCATAGGTCATAATAATAAACTGCACCAAAAAGATTTATCAGAAGGATATGGTACAGTTGATATGCCCAATGCTTTAGCAAGAAAATTTCCCAATGCCAATAAAGAGTTTAAATGGCAGTACTTATTTCCTATGTCAAAAGTCTCTAAAGATCCAAAGTCTGGTGGTGTTCGAAGGCATCATGTTTTAGAAAGCACATTCGGTAGGAATCTCAAAAAAGCTGTGATTAAATCTGCTATTAACAAAAAGATCACAGCACACACTTTTAGACATTCTTATGCCACTCACTTATTGCAAGCAGGTATTGATATACGCACCATTCAGGAGTTGTTGGGTCACAAGCGTTTGGAAACCACCATGATTTATACCCATGTAGTGAAAGAACTCAGCCAACAAAATCTCTTTAGTCCTTTGGATTATTTGTAATTTCATACTGGTGAATTTTATAGAGACCTTTGCATAATTATGCAAAGGTCTCTTAAAGCACAAATCCAGCTTTTCTGCAATAGATTTTCTATTCTGGGACAAGCTCCTAAGAGCTTGCCCACCGCGTCGCACTCACTAAAAAGCCAACTCCAATTGCAAGCGGACAATATACTTGTTATTTTTGCTTTGCTCTTGCAGCAAAGAAACATCGCTTTGAACTTTCAAATTATGGCCAACAATATAACGTGACAAACCAACAGTATATTGTCTCAAATCATTGTTTTCGGTGATTTTTTCTGGATTGATATCGGTAAAACGGCCAGAAACTTCCCAATTATTCTGAAACAGATAACCAACTTGTGCATTAACAGCCGTCCCAGTGTAAAAAGACTCCATTAAATCTCCTTCGGTATCAAAAATTGCAGCTGAACCATTAGCCACACGCTTGTTTGCATATTCCGCCATCACAGACCATCCCTGATATTTGTACATCATGTCAACAAAAACTGAGGACAAATCCCTGCTCTCGCTTAATGTACTGCCGAGTTGCCCTCTTGATTTTAACGCATCATCGTTATAATCATAGGTTAAGCCAAAGGCTAACTTGGGTTGGGCTTCTCTTTTTAAATCTGCACTAAAATAATCGCCTTTTGCCGAAAACTTTCCAAAGGGTAGCAACTCAACTCTGCCTGTATAGTCATAGCCTGAAGCATCATCATTACCACTAAACTTACGCCCTTCTCCATAGGAAATTGAAAAAGCTTCTCGAATCAACATATCACCTGAATTGAAATGGTGTCTTAGTTGAATACCTTTGTCTCGATCTATATTAAATTTGGAATTTAACAATGAACGATCAACAAATTGTAGTTTTTGCGAAGAAATAACACGCTCGCGGTTTCCTGGAAGTTTTGTTTGCCCAATCCAAAAATTAAAATTTCCAGCAAAGTTCCACTTAATGACAGCATCCAGCATTTGAGAATTAACAACATCGTACTCAATTTTATAAACCAATTTTGGCGAGAACGCAAAACCATCAAATTTTAAACGCGCTCTTCTAAATTGAAATTTATCGGTAAAACCAGGATCAGAAGACTCTAAAAAAGTCCCATCGTACCGACTTTGCAAACGAGCACTAAACTTCATGTAATAAGAAGATTCCTTGTCACCAAAAACAAGACCTTGCCCAAAAATAGATTCTTTTGTTACAGCAGTTGCAGACGTATTAACAAGCAAGAGACAAAAACTTAGGCAGCCAAGAAGTTTAAACACTTTCGGTTGCATTTTATTCAATAACACAGCATTCATAATAACTTTAAATGATTAAAAAAGCGCATTCTAATATTTATATATGACAATCATGTGACATTTGTTAATCTTTTACAATCATGTGACATTTGTGAATCTTTTATCACAATCTCTCATTACTTGTGACCCAAATCCCGATATGGAATCGCGTATGGTAGTGAAAGTAGTTGATGGCTACACCCGTCCTTGTCACTTGCCGATATTTTATTTTTTTCATTGACACTCTTCTCCTGCTTATTTAAGATTGCCGACCATGAATAAGACTGAACTTCTATCCCCAGCAGGGACGTACAAAAACATGCAATATGCCTTTGCCTATGGAGCCGATGCGGTCTATGCAGGCCAACCACGGTATTCCCTTCGAGTCAGAGAAAATGACTTTAAAAATGCAGAACGACTGGCCCAAGGCATAGAAGAAGCCCACCGTTTGGGAAAATTATTCTTTTTAGCCTCTAATTTAGCTCCACACAACAACAAGGTCAAAACTTATTTGCGAGATTTAGAACCCATTATTGCCATGAAACCCGATGCATTAATCATGTCAGATCCTGGCTTAATTATGATGGTGCGTGAAACTTGGCCCGACATGCCAATCCATTTGTCCGTGCAAGCCAATGCCATTAATTTTGCTACGGTAAAATTTTGGAAAACCATGGGTTTATCACGAATAATATTATCGCGCGAGCTGAGCTTGGATGAAGTCCGTGAAATACGCCAAGAATGCCCTGATATCGAATTGGAAGTTTTTGTCCATGGAGCTCTATGCATTGCTTATTCTGGTCGGTGTCTGTTATCTGGCTATATGACACACCGCGATTCAAACCAAGGAGCCTGCACCAATTCCTGCCGCTGGAAATACGATGCTATGGAAGCGAGACAATCCTCTACAGGTGAAATCATTCCTCTGCACAAATCCTCAGGGACAAACACCTACAAACCGCATGATAATGATGATCAAAACCCTTTATTTCTGCTCGAAGAAAAAGGCCGCCCAGGAGAATTAATGCCCGCATACGAAGACGAGCATGGCACCTATATCATGAACTCTAAAGATTTAAGAGCCGTCCAACATGTTAAAACACTTGTTGATATGGGAATCGACTCTCTAAAAATAGAAGGCCGCACTAAGTCACATTTTTATGCGGCTCGCACCACTCAAGTCTATCGCCAAGCGATTGATGATGCTGTTGCTGGACGCGCATTTAACATGGATTTAATGGACACTCTAGAAGGGCTTGCCAACCGCGGATTTACTGAAGGTTTTTATCGCCGTCATCCACCCAAAGAGTTTCAAAACTACGAAAGCGGCTTTTCTAGCAGCGACAAACAACAATTTGTCGGCGAAGTCATCAGCTACGATAATGCAAAAGGTTTGTTAAAAATCGAGGTGAAAAATAAGTTCCTTGTCGGAGATGATTTACAATTAATGACACCGACCGGAAACATCAACTTCAAACTAAGCAATATGCTTGACCGAAAAGGCCAAAGAATTGAGTACGCTCCAGGTTCCCAACACATTGTTGATATTCCAGTTGAATTATCCGATGAAGAGCTCAAGGAAATCGATTTTGGTTTGTTAGTGCGGTATTTGCCAAAATAATAACCCAAATTCCGATATAGAATCGCAATTTGGGAATAAGATTAATTCAGCTCAGTTGTGCCAACAAGTTTTCTTTCCCAACTCCTTTCATTGTGGAGAAACAAACCAAAAGTGCGGATGAGTCTCTGCATACTGATTTAGTTGAATAGAGTGATCAACAAAGAGTATTTCAATCATGCCCTTGTCTTGAGTATCATAAAAAGCAATACCTTGATCCAAATAAAGCTGCTTAATATCAGGATGAGGATGATTGAATTGGTTGCCATAGCCCGAAGAATTAACAGCATAGATTGGCTTTACCGCCTGAACAAATGACAAATGCGAAGAAGTCCGACTGCCATGGTGAGGAACTAACAACACCTCACTTTTAATTTTTTCGGGCAATTGATGTGTCAGTCGGTATTCAATCGCTTCTTCAATATCACCCGTGAGTAAAATCGAACCCATTTCACTGGAAATCTTCAGCACACAGCTAGAGTTATTGCCCATATATGGATACAATTCAAAAGGGCTCAGTATTTCAAAATCAACAGCATTCCACTGCCAACTAAGCGGGTAACGGCAGGGCTGATACTCATCGGTCACCGCCAAAACATCGATGGATTTAAAGTATTTGATGATGTCCTCTGCTCCACCAGCATGATCATTATCAGCGTGAGATAAAACCATCTTGTCAATTTTCGACAGACTTTTGGCTCTTAAAAAAGGCAAAACCACCGCACTGGCAAGAGAAAATCCAGACTTCATTTTTGCTCCGGTATCATAAATTAACACATGGTCTTGTGTCGCAATGACTGCAGACAAACCTTGGCCAACATCAAGCACAGAGACACTGAACTCACCTGGCTTCCATTGACTGGCTTTGTTAAAAAACAGAGGCAGTAGCAAGACAGCCGCGAGCCAGCGCCAAGGAAATAGCCGGGGCAACAATAACAACAAAGAAGCCAGAACAAGACTAATTTGCATCAAAGGAGTTAAACTAGCGATAGAAAATGTCAAAAAATCAATCCGATGCAAATAATCCAACAATTCATAAAAACGAATAGAAACCATTTCTACTGCATTAAATAAAAAATCAGCTCGATTCAAAGACAGTAAATACAGCACAAATGCAGCGAAAATCAAAGGAATTAACAACAGAGAAGCCACGGGCAACACCAGTATATTGGCCAAAGGAGTGACCAAATTAAGTTGCTGAAACACAACAGCCATTAAAGGCATTAAACCGATGAGAATCACCAGCTGTGCTTTAAAAAATAGCAAAACTTTGCTCTTAACAACAGAACGACCAACAAAGGCAAACATTAACAAAGCCACAGCCCCAAAGGAAAACCAAAAACCGACATCAAGCACACTCAATGGGTCAAAGACTAAAATCACAAGCAAAGCCAAGGACCACGCCTGCCACCGAGAGATATTGAGCTTAAAAGCGTAAGCCAGAGAAAAAACCGCAACCATAACCATGGCTCGAATGGTCGGAATCGACAAACCCGCTAATAAAGCATAAGAACAGGCAAAGACAATGGCAAAAAAGGCTTGGTAATAAAAACGATTCCACTTTTCGGAGGCAAACATCCAAAACAACACCCGACCAAAGAGTACACCGATAAAAGCCACCAAACCAATATGCAAGCCAGAAATAGCAATGATATGCGCAGTTCCTGTCTCTCTAAACAGTTCAGAATCGTCCTTGCTTATCTTACTTTTATCACCCACTGTTAGCGCCATAACTAAGGATTCAACCCGAGGATTTTCGAATTTATCAGCAATCAATTCAACAACGGCAGCTCTGAGACGATCACTACTAGCCATCAGGCTAATGTTGTCTTCGGCAACCGCTTGCCTAGCAACAACCGAGGCTTGAGCATCTATGCCTCGACGAAACAACCAGCGACTGTAGTCAAAGGAAGCTGGATTATAAAATCCATGGATGGGTTTTAATTTTAGATTCAGTTTCCACACTTGCCCTGCTAAAAAGCTCTCATTGCAATCGTAACAACTGACCCAAATTTTTTTGACGGGCAAAGGACTCGGTTCTGTGACCTCGAACAAAAACTGAACTTTCTGAATTTCCCCCTGAGCAAAACGTCTTTCAATCCTTGAAAACTGTGGCAAGCCTATTATTTTGCCTGTTAGCCACTGACTTTCTTGTGGGATTGCTGTTAATTGATGCGATTTGCCGATAGAAGCATTGATTAAGCCCCAAGAAAAGCCAATAACAAAAGCCAATATCGATAGAATAACAGTTCGATTGCGACTGAACAAAGACAGAGCCAACACCAAAACAGCACTGTAAATCCATGAGAAATCAATCCTTGGCAACCACAAAAGCTGACTGACTCCCACAAGAAAACTTAATGCAAAGACCACCATCGACAATTCCTTTGTCCCTGACAATAAAGCTTATTGCAGGACGAGTTTTCCTCCTGTTAGTTGGTAAATTTTACCCATTTTATTGGCAATCGAAGTATCATGCGTGACCACAATCATACCATTGTGATGCTGCTCGTTTAACTCCAACATCAGCTCAATAACCGAGACAGCTGTTGTCTCATCTAGGTTGCCTGTCGGTTCATCGGCCAATATACAAGCAGGATGTGTGACCAGAGCACGAGCAATTGCTGCTCTTTGTCGCTCACCCCCAGACAATTGTGCAGGGCGATGACTCACCCTGTCCTGCAAACCGACACGCTGCAATAATTGCAAGGCTTGTTGTTTGGCATCGGCTTTGCTGCATCGGGCGATCAACAAAGGCATCATGACATTTTCTAATGCAGAAAACTCGGGCAATAGATGATGAAATTGATAAACAAAACCCAGGTTTTTATTGCGCATTAAACCTAATTGATTGGCTTTCATGGTGGAAATATCCACTCCTTTTAACAAGACCTGTCCCGATGTTGGGTTATCCAAGCCTCCTAACAATTGCAATAAAGTACTTTTACCCGCACCTGATGCTCCCATGATGGCAATGCTTTGCCCTTGCTTGATATCAAAATCAATGGCATTTAATACCGGGATTTCTGCTTCACCATCGGCAAACACTTTGCTGACTTGTTTGCATTGGATAATCGTGTTGGATTGTTTTTGTTGTTCACTCATATCTTAAGGCCTCCGCTGGATGCACTTTACTGGCTCGCCAAGCAGGATATAGAGTCGCTAAAATTGACAATGAAAAGGCCACGATAACAATCGCCCAGACATCTGCTTGATGGATATCTGCTGTAATATCAGAGACATAATACACATCTGCTGGCATAAACTCTGTCTTAAAAAAATCTTCAATCAGAGAAATAATGCTGTTGACGTTGATCGAAACAATCAAGCCCAGAACAGTCCCAATAATGGCACCAATAGCCCCAATAATAACCCCCGAAACCATAAACAAACGCATCACTTGCCCTGAGGACAATCCCAAAGTGCGTAAAATAGCTATATCGCTGTTTTTTTCGGTCACTAACATCACCATGGTCGAAAGAATATTAAAAGCAGCAACAGCTACAATCATCGACAAAATAATAAACATGACAATACGTTCTTGCTGCGTGGCCTGATAAAAATTTGAATTGGCCTGTGTCCAATTTCTGACCTTAAAAAATCCTCCGAGATTCTCACTCAGGTGATAGGCAATTTTTGGGGCTTGCATAATGTCATTGGTTTTAATGCGAATCCCTTCGATGCCTCCTTGTGTTTGTTTTAATTTTTGCGCACTGCTGAGATGCACCAGTGCTAACTTCGAATCGTATTCGTAGGATCCCATCTCAAAAACACCAACAACAGTAAAGCGTTTCAAACGCGGCATAACTCCCACGGCTGTTGTTTTAAATTGCGGGATATAAACAACGACCTTATCGCCAGGATCAGCTCCAAGAGTAGCGGCCAGACTGTAGCCCAATATGATGGTGAACTCGCCTTCTTTTAAATCATCCATGGAACCATATTTCATATGCTCTGCGATTTTAGTCACCGTCTTTTCGTATTTGGGAACAATACCTTGAATTAAAGCGCCTGTTGTTTGCAAACCCTGAATCATGGCTTCTGAACTAACATAAGGAGCTGCACTGACAACACCCGGTGTGTTTTGCGCTAATTGCAAGGCATTTTCCCAGCCATGAATGTATTCATCACCAAAAGATGAGACTGTCGCATGGGCAATAGAACCAAGCATTCTTTGCTTCAATTCTTTGTCAAAACCATTCATAACAGAAATAACGACAATAACAGTCATCACGCCGATGGCAATTCCAGCCATGGAAATGAGGGAGATAAAGGAAATAAAATGATTTTTTCTCTTGGCTCGCGTATAACGCAAACCAATAAATAAAGGCAGATTCATTAAAAAGTCAATACAAGTACTATAATTGCAGCTATCTTACACCAGTCCTTAGCAATTGATAATGAAATTCCAATTATGCTATCAATATTTTTTTTGCAAATTTATAATGCTACTATGAATAAAAAAATACTGCCATTGTTTGTTGTCGGCTTATTGGCACTTCTTGCATTAGCCTCTTACTTTTATATGAAAAATTCTGCCGCTATAAAAGTTAACTTTCATGAGACAAAATATACAGGAGCAGAACAATGCCAAGAGTGTCACCAAGAAAACTACGATTCTTGGAAAAAAACCTACCACCGCACCATGACTCAAGAAGCCACAAAAGATTCTGTGGTCGGTCAATTTGATGGCAGCAGCCAAACCTATTGGGGGTTCACCATTCGACCAACCACAAAAGATGGCAAATATTATTTTGAATACTACAATCCCGAATCGGGTGAATTCTTAAGCGCTTTAGAAATCAAGCGCACAGTTGGCTCACGGCGTTACCAACAATACTTGGCGCAAACCGACAATACCCAAGGCAATTATTACCGACTAGAACTGCTCTGGCACATCGAAGATCAGCGCTGGGTGCACCTTAATGGTGCTTTTTTGGGGACTGATCACCAGGCTTTTGACAGTCATACCAGTATTTGGAACCAAAATTGTATCTTCTGTCATAACACTGGCATCAATCCCAACATGACCAACTACGATGAAATCGTTCAGCAGACAAAACAAGGCAAGCCTCTGAATTTGAAGCGAGACTCACGCTTTCAATCCCATGTGGCCGATTTGGGCATAGGCTGTGAATCCTGCCATGCCAATGGAGCACAACACATCGCCCTAAACCAAAACCCACTGAGAAAATACTACTTGAATTATTCTAAAGCCGATGACAAAAGTATCATCAACCCCACAAAGTTGTCCTCCAAAAGAGCCATGGATGTCTGCGGTCAGTGCCATGGACAAAGAACCCCCAAAACCTACGAATTAGCACGAAAATGGATGGAAGAAGGCCCGAGCTATCGCCCTGGTGATGCTCTGCAATCTCATGTCAATCCTGTTTGGAAAAAATCAATCGTCAATAACAAAGAAAGCGACACCTTCAAACAACGTTTCTGGCAAGACGGTACACCACGTCTGTCCGCTTACGAATACCAAGGCTTATTGCAATCCGAATGCCATATCAAAGGCGATTTAACCTGCAACGATTGTCATTCCATGCACGATGGCAATCCAAAAGGCATGATTACAGAAGAAAACTTGACCAATGCCCCGTGCCTCAGCTGTCACAAAGAATACCAAAAGAATATCAGCCAGCACAGCGGTCACAAAGAAGATTCCGAAGGCAGCTTGTGCTATAACTGCCACATGCCCAAAATAGTCTATGGTGTTATGACCTTTCACCGCAGCCATAAAATTGAATCACCCAATCCTGAAACCGAATTTGCCATCGATAAACCCAATGCTTGTGTCGCCTGTCACCTCGATAAATCCCCTCAATGGATCATGCAAAAAAGTCTAAAAATCTGGCCCAAGCTTAACAACAGCAAAAAACAGCAAAGCGATCTCATTCAATCCATCTACAAACTGCACTCGGGAGACCCCGCCGAAAGAGCCATAGCAGCCAACCGATTAAGTTACAGAAGTGCCTATCTAAATAATTCAGAAAAGCTCTTCCTAATCCCTCACCTACTCTATTCCATGGACGACAACTATCCCGCTGTGCGTCGTTTTTCTTGGAAATCCTTAATGTCATTAACAAAAGAAATGCAAATCGAAGAGCAAAGCTTTGAGGCACTCAATAGCACCTTAAAACCATTTGATTTTATTGCTGATTTACCCCTTAGAAACCGAGTCATCAAACAAGCCTGGAAAGAATTCAACGCCCTTGATAAATCCAATTGGAGCACACCACCCTCTGGCTCATTAGTCAACCAAGACTATGCCATTGATTTTATTGCCCTAGCGAATTTAAGAAAATTATCAAAAATGGAAAACAAAAAAATTGAAATTGGTGAATAGCAAAAGCCTTATCTCAGTAAAATCAGTGCCTATTTCACCTTGTTAATCTCGGACAAAATATCCATGGGCAATTCAATATCACAAGCCTGAAGGTTTTCCTGCAGGTGGATGGGATTGGTAGAACCGAACACTGTTGAGCATATTTTGGGGTTGTTTAGCACAAAAGCTATGGCAACTTGTGCTCCTGTAAACTCGGTGTATTGATTGATGAATTTGTATTTTCTGGCCTGAGTTATTTTCTGCGATGAATTTTTAATAGCACGAGCCAAATACCATAAATCGCGCAAACCTTTAATCTTAAATATCCTATTGCCATACAAAGAACCTGCCAACGGTGCTGCTGCAATAATAGCGATGCCTTGCGCATGGAGTTCATCGATGATTTTTTCGCGCTGTTGACTCATAAAATTATAATCCAACATGACACAATCGAAAATTTGGCTTGCCGCTGCCTGTCGGATGATATCTTCATCAAAGACATTAATCGACAGATACTTGACCACCCCTTTTTCTTTTAATGAGGTTAATTTTTGATACAAGTCATCGTTGAGGTCTTCTGTGTTGGGGCCATGCAAATGAAAGATGCCTAGCTGTTCTAACTGTAAGTTTTTCAAACTTTGGTAAGCACTTTTTTCTATCCAAGTGGGTGAAAAATCATTGAAGAGCTTTCCATTGTTTGCAATTCTGGTTCCAGCCTTTGTGGAGATACAAAGTTCTGTGTTAGCATTTATACCTTGCAAGGCTCGTCCCAAGCGTATTTCGGCATGACCATTGGAATAACTATGGCCGCTATCGAACAAAGAGACTCCTTGCTCGATAGCTTGATGCACCAATGCAATGGCTTTTGTTTCATTAAAGAGTTTCAATCCCCAAAAGCTAGCACAACCAAAACCTATCTCAGAAACCTTAAAGTCATGATTGGCTTTTAACTTTCTATAATTCACTTAGAAGCGTTGGTTTTTTTCCAGTGCTGCAATCCTATCTTCCAAGGGTGGATGAGTCGCAAACAAACTACTGAGTGTGGATTTTCCACCCGAAATGCCAAAAGCAGCAAACTCACCTTTTAGTTCAGTAGCATTGGCTGAATTTCTTTGCAGAGCTTTTAATGCATCAATCATGTTTTGATTGCCTGCCAAGCGCGAGCCACCGTCATCCGCATGAAATTCACGGTAACGCGAAAACTTGTTGATGAGCATTGCTGCTAAGAAGCCTAAAACAATTTGTGCTATCATGGTGCCAATAAACTGACCAATACCATAACCACTATCATCATCACTGCGCATGGCCGCACTGAGTGCATAGCCAATTATGCGAGAAAAGAAAATAACAAAGGCATTGAGCACACCTTGCATCAAAGCCATGGTAATCATATCACCATTGGCAACATGACTGACTTCGTGAGCCAAAACAGCTTCCACTTCGTTGCGGCGCATGTTCTCCAACAAGCCCGTACTTACGGCGACCAATGCATTGTTGCGACTCATACCTGTTGCAAAGGCATTGGGGCTTGCTGAATTAAATATACCAACCTCAGGCATACCAATGCCAGCTTGCGAGGCTTGTCTTTTTACAGTGTCTAGCAACCAGACTTCTGTTTCATTGCTGGCTTGTTCTATTACTTGCACGCCCATTGAGCGCTTGGCCATCCATTTTGATATCGCCAAGGAGATAAAAGAGCCGACTGATCCCCATAAAATTGAAAAAACCGCCAAGGCTTTGTAGTTCAAGCCATTTTGGTACATATAGCCATCAAAGCCAAAAAGGCGCATAATAAGACTGATAACAGCCAGTATTGCAATATTAGTTGCAACAAATAAAAAGATTCTTTTCATCTTGTAAATCTCCGATTGAATGGCACTATTATGGGATTAAAATGAATTGATTTCAAGTGCTGTTGGTCATGTGCTATAAGGCGTGAATCAAAAAAAAGGAAGCCTAAGCTTCCTTTTTTATAGAAAAAAGAGATTTGCATCAATCGCTTCTAAGTTTTGCAATCAATCGAAGCATTTCAATATACAACCATACGATTGTTACCATTAAACCAAATGCACCGTACCATTCCATGTGTTTTGGAGCACCCTCATTGGCTCCACGTTCGATGAAATCAAAGTCCAAAATCAAGTTTAATGCTGCAATAATTACAATAAAAATACTCAGACCAACACTCATCATGCTGCCATTGCTAAAGCTGTTAATTTGGAAATTAGCTCCAAACAGAGAAGCAACAATACTGATTGCATAGAATATCATAATGCCAAAAGTTGCAGTAATCACCACTTTCTTGAACATTGGAGTTGCGCGGATAATGCCAGTACGATAAGCCAACAACATACCAATAACTGTCGCCATAGTCGCCATCGCAGCTTGCATTGCGATGCCTGGATAATAATTTTCTAGCAGACCTGATAATGCACCTAAGAAAACGCCTTCAACAGCAGCATAAACAGGCGCTATTGTCGCAGCCCAAACAGGACGCTTAGCAATAGCAATAGCCGAAACAATTGACACAACAAGACTGACCCAGAAAAATGGCATCAATAAGCCAGGATTTACTGAGACCTTACTCCAACCCCATGCGCCTGTAGCCATGGCAATCACGATGAGGATTCCTGTTTTGTTAATGGTTCCATTGATGGTCATTCTTTGCGAATCATCACGGACAAACTGATCTGTTGGACCCAAACTTAAATTTTCACTTTTTTCAAAAGCCTTCATAGCAGGGTTTGAAGATTTATATTCGAAACTCATAATTTACCTCATTAAGTAGTTCATTTATTATAGCGACATTAGACCGTTTTTCAAGCTTTAAGTTCACCTAAAAACTGACGGTAATAACGCAATTCTTCTATGGATTCTCGCACATCATCCATGGCTAAATGATTGCCTTTTTTAACATGGCCTTTGAGAATTTCTGGATTCCACCGCGAGAACAACTCTTTAATACTGCTGACATCTATTTGGCGGTAGTGAAAATAATTTTCCAATTCGGGCATCCATTTGGCCAAAAATCGGCGATCTTGGCAGATGGTATTGCCGCACATAGGTGAGCGGTGAATAGGCACATGCTCTTTTAAAAATTCGAGCGTTAACCTCTCTGCATCTTTAACTGTGATGTCCGACTGCTCTACTCTAGCCCAGAGACCAGAATCCGTGTGATGTTCGGTGTTCCAATCGTCCATTTTTTCTAGAACTTCCGTTGGCTGGTGGATAGCCATAGCCTCGCCCTCAGCAATAACATTCAATTGCTTATCGGTAACAATCACGGCTATTTCAATAATTCGGTCTTTTAGCGGATTTAATCCTGTCATTTCCAAGTCTATCCAAATTAAGTTGCTTTTTTTATCTATCATTGATGTATCCATTAAATATTTTCTCCATTTTACCTGAAACCTGTTTAAAATACCTGCAATGAAAAAATATCGCATCATTTCCACCCAAAAACAAACCGCTTTGGTTCTCAACACTGTAACAAATGAACAGCAAGCCTGTTTTTTTGCCCGCAAAGAAAAACCGATATGCGGGGACTATGTAGAAATTCAGTTCAATAAAAATGAATACCTCATAAAAAAAATACACCCCCGCAAAAATGTCTTTGCTCGGGCAAATCACAAAGGCATGCGGCAAAACATAGCCGCGAATGTTGATAATCAAATTATCGTTGTTGCGGTTCAACCAGAGCCTACACGAGACTTGATTAACCGCTATCTTATCGCTGCCCATGTGTGTGCTATGCAGCCTATTCTTGTTTTTAACAAAAATGACATGGATGAAGATTTTTTTAATGACAGTATCCAACTTTACCAAAGCTTGGGTTATCGCACACTCTCCACCAATACCATTAGCCAAACCAATTTTGACAAGCTTATTGAGTGGATGACAGATAAAACTTCCATCTTTGTCGGCATGTCAGGTGTTGGCAAATCATCCATCAGTGAAATTATTTTGGGGCAGGAATTAAAAACTGGAGAAATTTCAAAAAAAACAGGCAAGGGTTCGCATGTAACTTCGGTCACACACCTCTATAAAATCCCAAATATCGGAGGCTATTTGATCGATTCTCCTGGTGTTTGGGAATACGGCTTATGGAAAATGAGTGAGCATGAAATTGCCTCTGGATTTCCTGAAATTCAGAACAAATTGGGACACTGCAAATTCAGCAATTGCACACACACCCACGAACCAAATTGCGGCATTAAACAAGCCGTAGAAAACAAAGAGATCAACAAATTACGTTATGAATCTTATTTAAGAATCATAGACTCGATGAAATACTGGGACTAATACGATTGTTATGAAAATTAAATTTTGTCAATACTGCGGCGGCAAAACCGAAAACAAAATACCAAAAGGCGATGATCATTTAAGAGCTATTTGTACACAGTGCAAGGCCATTCATTACCAAAACCCGAAGATTATCACTGGTGTCATCGTTGAGCACAAAGGGAAAATTCTACTAGCCAAACGTGCCATCGAACCAAGATACGGCACTTGGACTATTCCTGCTGGCTTTATGGAATTGGGTGAAACAGCTCAAGTAGGAGCGGCTAGAGAATGCTTTGAAGAAACCGAAGCAAAAATCAAAGATATCGAACTTTTTGGCGTTTATAACACCACTACTAACTCGCAAGTCTATACTCTTTTTCATGCCAAACTTGCCAACGAACATTTTCGAGCCACTGTTGAAAGCTTGGAGGTCAGGCTGTTTGCCATTGAGGATATCCCCTGGGACAATATTTCATTTCCATGCGTGGAAAGTGCCCTAAAAAGATACGTCAAGGAATTACAAGGCCGTTGTTTTAGCATCAAATTGGAAGACATTACGCAAGATTTCGCTGGTTCTCGTTCGGGTGCTTATTTTGATGCTTAAATGCTAGGAGCTTGTCCAAGAATAGCGATCGTAATGAAGGAAAGCTGGGTTTAGGGCTATTTTTCGCTTTTTTGAGGAGAATAGTCGCTCTATTTGACGAGAAAAAGCGGAAAATGGCGCAAATCCAGCTTTTCTGCAGTAGATTTTCTATTCTCGGACAAGCTCCTAGGAGCTTGTCCGAGAATAGAAATTTACTGCGAAAAAGTTGAAATTGGACAGTTTTTCACCTAATTCTCGTTAAATAGCAGTGCTATTCGCCTC
>Ga0316206_1001663_pt1 | contig 18345 bp, 14 predicted proteins | sample 6monthpyrite_MG_FD_204942 | JGI IMG/M metagenome (GOLD analysis project Ga0316206, IMG submission 204942) | Microbial mat bacterial communities from mineral coupon in-situ incubated in ocean water Damariscotta River, Maine, United States -... | ecosystem: Environmental > Aquatic > Marine >... | reverse complement strand
AGGATTCTCACCAACATGCAACATCATAGTTTTGACGGCTATCTCAAATTCTGTATCTTGTTTATTTGTCAAAGTATCACCTCGCGAGAGTTTTATTACTGTAGGATATCCATAATTTGCTGAGAAGTTCATATATAGAAAAATCACCTGAGAAATTGTATCACACCGTTGTTTGTAGGGGTATTAAAACAGCAGGTTGTACACAGAGGACTAAAACAAAATTGTATCACACCGTTATTTGTAGGGGTATTAAAACATGTATTGGTTGTAATCATTTCCGAATTCAATTGTATCACACCGTTGTTTGTAGGGGTATTAAAACACCTATCCGTTATGGGAGCATTTCAAAGAGATTGTATCACACCGTTGTTTGTAGGGGTATTAAAACAGAAGTCTCTTTGATACTCTGAGCAGGGTCATTGTATCACACCGTTGTTTGTAGGGGTATTAAAACACAATTTTCATCTTTAATCCTTTTTGCTTCATTGTATCACACCGTTGTTTGTAGGGGTATTAAAACCCTGTAGCTATTGTTACAGTAGGTACGGTTATTGTATCACACCGTTGTTTGTAGGGGTATTAAAACAATTTGGCTGTGTTAAAATATTCTGCTATTAATTGTATCACACCGTTGTTTGTAGGGGTATTAAAACCGATAATACTCTTAATTATTCTCAAGTTTTATCTTTATTACACACTTTAAAGAAAAATACAACTTATACTTGATAAAATTGTTTCGTTGTATGACACAGTAGTTTAGTAGGGGTATTAGACTAACCCACTTTTTAGAAATGGGGACTTTAGGAAGTAACTTCGGCTACTTCCCTTTTTTAAAACAAAAGCAATTGTTTTGGTTCATTTTTTTCATCTTCGGATTTTTTGCCTATAATTATTTCCATATTTGAAAACTGCTTATCTGTAAACATTAACATTCTTATGTTTCCATGTTTAATATTTTTATCACAAAACTCTTTCATTCTTTTTTTGCCATAACCTGCTGACTCCGGTGAACTAAAAATTTTTCCATAAACAGAATACTGAAGCATTGCATACCCCTCTTTTTCCAGTTCTGCATGAAACCAATGGTATCTTTTTTTATCTTTTTTAGTTTTTGTTAGCAAGTCAAACATTATCATATGCCACATAATTTTAAAGGAGCTCATCTTGCATATACTTCAAATTTATACTTGGGAAAAATATATTGTCTGGATTCTTTGCTATGACACATTTTTTGTATTCTCTTACAAAAAGCTCCATCGCTTTACTCAAGTTTGATTTTCCACCATTTATATCTACGCACTCTAAAAGAAGTATATTTACCAAATCTCTTTTTATATTTACAGCTAAATTATTTGCACCCACATATTTTGTATTTAAGAGAAGCTTTACATACAGGTCACAAAATGGACGAAATGGCTCAATGAGATCATCTGCAAGATTAAAAGAGTTGTATTTATTTTTATGCCATATACCAAAAATTGGTAAAAGTCCGCTTGCGCTTACATATCTGGCTATAGATGCTCTAAGTATTGCATAAGTGTAGTTTAACATCACATTTATTATGTCTTCACTTCCCTGCTCTCGTCTAAAAGTATACATATTAAATAACTCTCTCCAGTAAAGTCTTGCTGCTTGGGCTTCATCTGCATTTTTATCATACAACTGTACTGAATCGTGTAACTTTTTAAGTTCCACATGCCCGTCTTTATTTAAAAAGCTTAACACTTCTGATTGATTCAATATTTTTGATTTGATTATATTTTGCCACATAATATCTTTAAAATCTTGATCTATTTGTATTTGAGCATTTGCAATCTCATTCATCGTTGAGTGTGAGTGATAAGGAGCAAGAACAGAGCTTGGATGAAACTCATCGTCTATAAAAAGTGCAGCTATATTATTTTTTGCTAAGAGTTGTAAGCTTTTACCTGTAATGGAAAACTGTGTATTGTCAAAAAGTATGAAATCTATATCTTTAATAGTCACGTTTACCTCTTGTTCATCTTCATAAAAGAAAAGGACAAGATTTTCATTTTTGATTTTTATCTTGCAAGGCTTGGTTAAATGAACAACTTTAAAGCCCATACCATCTACCTTTTTATCTCATCTAAGAGAGTTTGGCTATTTTGATACTCTGATTTAAAAAATGCATACAGTTCATTAAAATAATTGTTTTTTTCTATGATGGAGTTTGATTTACCATTTAATTCAGAAGAATTAAGATTGTAGGAAGATAAAAGCTCTATATATTTTTCTCTTCTTTTATTACTTACTATTAATGGCAAATACCCATTTTTCAGCATTGTAATATTTGATAATAATCTTGCTAATCTTCCATTACCGTCAAAAAATGGATGGATAGAAGTAAAGCCTACATGACATCTTGTATATATTTTTATACACTCATTCAAACTAATCTCTTTTTTACTTATATCACCAAATTCATGAAACCACAAACCCATAAGGTGTTTTACGTTATTTGGATGTGGATAATATTTATGCTCTCGTTTTCCGTTAACCTTAACATACCTGCCATTCACTTCAATTTTATAAGCTCCGATAGGGCAATCAATATCTATAACCAAACTTGTTTGAACAGCTTTGTGCAGTCTAAAAATATCCTCTTCACAGAGGGTATTCTTATTTAGAAGCTCGTAAACAATATCAACAGCACGGGCATGTCCGACAACCTCTTCATGCTCTTTTAAACTTACACCGCCAACGGTAAGCCCCTGCTCAATAATAAAAGCGGTATCTCCCAAAGAAACGGTATTTCCTTCTATCGCATTTGATGTATAAATCCACTCTATTTTTAGTCTTTCTTTTATAGCACTTTTTTGATAAGTAGTTAAACCCTCATAAACTTTTGCATCTTTTGTAGTTTCGTCTAATGGTTTCATTGTAAAGTGTCCTTTATAAAGTCCAATAATTCACTTTTAGCATTCCCTATAATTTGGTATGATTTTATGTTCCCTAAGATGTCTAAATTTAGCTTTATTATGCCTGTTGCTTTACTTATAGCATGTTGTTTATGATTAACTGCTTTACCTTTTGATATGTTTATAAAGCTTAGTGGCTGAGATTTTACAAGTGCTGGGTATTTAGAATTTGAAAAAGAAGCCACCCTGCTTTCTTCCAATAAGCTCATTATCTTTCCACCCCTAAAACTACTATCTGGATATACAAAAAAGACTATATCATTCTTATAGACTTTAAAATTATTATTCTTTTCTTTTTTTATTTGATTAAAATTTGCTACATCTATTCGTTCGTAATTTAATTTTTCATCTTTCATCCAAGATTTAAAACCTATAAAAGTTTTCTCTTTAGTGGTCAAACCACCTCGTATATTAAAACCTGTTAAGTTTGTTTGAGAAAACTTAACTTTTCGTATAATATTTCCATTATTGTCTACCAACTCTTTATGAATCAAAGCATCAAGCTGTACTTTTGCTTCACTCATGAGCGATTTGTCTTTTGCATCAATCCCCATAAAACTTTGAAGTAAAGAGGTGATTTCATTCGCTCTATTTTGCACTATTTTGCAAATAACATCTTTAGGATTTGTTTTATATAGGTACATTTTCTTCAGTATCTCTTTCTCAAAACTCTCCATAAACTTATCGCTAGAAGTTGAAGCAGTAATTTTTAAAGCAATGAATTGATTTATTATATTTTCTCTTACTGTAAAAATTCCATTTGGTTTTTTAGCATAAATAGTATCTTTGTGTATCTTTGAAACCATCGGCTTCTTAGATACCCAAAAGTTTACTACTTTAGTTTTATCCCAAACATCCTTGTAAAAAACACTATCTTTCCCAAATTCATTGTACTTATCTTCAATCATTGCCACTAATTCTTTAGGTTCTATACCCTCTATAAGAGGTATCTCTTTTTTTATATTTGCTCTTGCTTCATCATCAATCACACCCATGTTTTTTCTAAAAGTATTGGAGAGTTTTTGGAGCCATGATTGATTTGTTAAACCAATCAAGATAGCATCTATCGCATGGTGAATATTAGTATCACGAACCTTTGTTTTAACATGTAAAAGTTTTCGTATATTTGAAGTTGCTCTTCCTTGTATATGTCGAACTGCACTTCCATCGCTCTGTTTCTTGGCGTCTGGAAACGGATAATATCTTTTAAGTATTTGTGCTGTTAATGCTTCTATGTAACTTGTAGCTCTTAAGCTTTTTGATTCAAAAGTATCTCTATATGTTTCATCTAAATTTTCTGCCAATAAATTTATCTTCTTTTTCCAGTTTATTTTATGTTCACTAAAAAGGTCTTCGACTCGATTGATAAAATTCTGCTTATCTGCTATAAAGTTCATAGGAAGTTGATTTGATTTTTGCAGGTTTGTATCTCTATGCACTAAAACAAAGTTATGTTTTACACTCAGTCCACCCAAACTTTGCGGTACAATATGGTCTAAATCAACAGCATTTGTAAAGATATCTTTAAACTCTATCCCCTCCCCAGTATACATATCTCTACGGTTTTGCTCCTCATACATTAATATTTTTCTTGCATATTTTCGTAAATTTTTACCGTAACTATCTGCGATTTTTTGATACTCTTTATTTGCTACAATCTCACCTATCTGTTTTTCTAAAGCTCTATTTGCTTTATTTATCTCTTTTTTCGTCTCTTCGTTTTGGCTAAGTTCTCTTGTGCTTTCAACTCTTATCTCGTCAAATGCACCATGTAATGTATGAAGATGTTTAATGATTCTCAGTGTTGCACTCACCACATACTTCACAGGATGATTGTTAATAATTAAGTCATCATATGCCTCAAAATTACTGATATTTAGATGTTTAATCCCTTTTTTGTGCACTGAATAATCTTCATTTCTATCTAAATTGAGTTTTTTCTTTATCTCATCCATAGTAAAGCCATCTTCAAAATAAGGTATAAATTTTATCATGGCAAGTGTTGAAATACTTAGACTATTTCCGTTTTTATTTTTTATCAAATTGATTATTGTTTCATCATCAACTTTAGTTTTAAGTGCTTTATAGATGGCATGTGGAGCTTTTTCAAACTCTAAAACATCAAATATCTCTTTTAAAATTTCGTATTTATTTTCATGTTTAAATGCATCAATTATAAAACTATTTCCTATTTTGGATAAATTGGAGAGAAAATGAAACTTTGTAATTGTATTGTCTTGCTTTTTTCCTTTGCTAATTTGGGTGTCTTCTTTGTTAAATATCTTAAAACTATCATCAAGTTTCAGTATTTTTCGTATCTCTTTGTATTTTAAATCCGGTATATTTTTTCCTAGAACTATTTTAGAAAAAAAATCGTCCGCTATAAGTTTTATTTGTTCTTTTGTTATTCTTATGTTTTTGTTAAAAGTTATATTTGAGACTGATTGATACATTTTAAATATATCAGATATAAGTGAATATTGATGAGCTACTTTTTCTTCTTTAAAGTATTCACACTTGCCAAATAAACTCAAATCATTACTGGAATCTTTTTGATCATCAATAGTTAAAATCAACTCTTCTATAAAATCATCAACTGCAATATCTCTTCCAAATAAACCTAACTTTTCTTGAGATTTGACAATCTTTTTTATTTCATCGTTGATATATTCTCGTCTTATCATATAGTTATAGTTATCATGATTTCTAAAGGTTGGGGTTTGCTTTTGTATCTCTATCTCATAAATAATTTGTGCAACAGCTTTATCTGGCTGTTCCATTCTCATAGCTTCAATCGTTTGCAAAGCTTTTTTTATTTGACCTTTTTCATCATCCTCTTTTTTAACTTGTTTTTTTTCTATATTTAGCTCTAATTTTATGCTCAATTCTTCAAGCAAATCGTCACTATCCAAAGATTTATAGCCTCTATGCTTAGCAATTAGATAAAATATAGAAAATAGTTCGCTAACCTCAAGTTTTTCTTCAAAAGCTTTTTTAGCCCTAAGTTCCCACTTATTTATATATACATTTTGTTTTTCTTGGGTTAACAAATCAGAAGAGTTACCTAAACCATATTTTTCAAAAATTTTTGCTAGATTTTTTTTTCGTTTTTTTCGTAAAGTATAAAGATTTGATGTAGATGTAGTTGCACTGTGCAATAACTTTTTAGAATTACCATCTTTATCTGTAGCCTTGTCAAACATACTGACACCATAATTAATTAAAGAATATCTATCATTTTCAAGTTCCTTAAGTACGGAGTAGCCAATCGAAGTGATGCCTAAATCAAGACTTAAGATTTTTTTCATACTATGGTTTTCCACCTTTTAAAACAATAATTACTATTTTAGCAGAATTTGTAGATATAGCAAAGGAGGGTTTACATGTAGAAATGTAAATTTCTACATGTAGGGTCAAACAAAAAAGCTATGTGTTATTGGATAAATACGTGTGGAACAATCAGTGGATATTTCTTCATTTTTCTAAATATATGTTTTCTAACAACTTGACGAAGGTCATTTTCTAAAGCTCGTGGATTTTCGATTAATCCCTCTTTTATATTTATTAGGAAATGTTCTAAAATATCTTCCATCTCTTTTGCAAAAAACTTGTCTTGCTTATCTGCAACAATACCGAATGTAGTCACTTTAGGTTTTGCTATCATTTTACTATGCTGTCCATCAATCTGAGCAACTATCATAACAATACCATCAGAAGCAAGTTTTTGACGATCAAGAACTATGTCGTCTTCGATTTGGTGATTATTTTGGTTATCTATGTACGTTTTACCGGTCTTCACAGTTTTCACTTTTCTCATGTACTTAGGAGATACTTCTATCTGCTCCCCATCAGTCATAAGCAAGATGTTTCTCTCCGGAACACCACACATCATACCTGTTGCTTTGTGCTTCGTAACATGGTTATACTCACCATGGATAGGAAGAAAAAACTTAGGATTAACAAGACGAAGCATAAGTTTTTGCTCTTCCATAGAAGCATGACCAGATACATGTATATCTTTCTCGGAAACGACTCCAGCGCCTGCACGCTGCAAATGATTTAACATTCCAGAGATTGAACCTTCATTTCCAGGGATAGCACGAGAAGATAGAACGATTAAATCTGTCGGTTTAATCTTGATGTGTCTATGCTCACCGATTGACATTCTAAAGAGTGCAGAGCTTGGCTCACCTTGTGAACCGGTTGTAACTATAAGAACTTCCTTGTCATTTAAGCGAGCAACTTCATCTGCATCTACAAAGATACTTTTTGGAAATTTAATGTAATCATACTGCATTGCTAGTTCCAGGTTTCTTTCCATTGAACGACCAATTACACACACCTTACGACCATACTTTACACCATACTGTATAGCTTGGTAAACACGGTGAATATTTGAGCTGAATGTCGATAATAAAACACGTCCTTCAGCCTTTGCAAAAACTCTGTCAAGAGCTGGTCCAACGCTTAACTCTGATCCTGTTGGTGCAGTATTATAAGAGTTTGTCGAGTCGCTCATTAGACATAAAACACCTTTTTCACCGTAGTGAGCAAGTCTATGTAAATCTGCTGTATAGCCGTCTACTGGCGTATAATCTATCTTAAAATCGCCCGTATGGATAACGGTTCCGGCTGCAGTTGTAATTGCAAGGGAAGATGAATCAATGATAGAGTGAGTCATGTGCATCCATTCTATTTCAAAATCATTCCCAATTTTGTAAGCCTCTCTTTTGACGATTGGATTGAAATATTTTCTAAATTCTTTTATATGGTGTTCATCAAATTTATTACCGATCATCGCTAGTGGAAGCGGAGTACCATATATAGGAAACTGCATCTCTTTATATAGATATGGCATAGCACCGATGTGATCCTCATGAGCATGAGTAATAATTACGGCAACAATTTTATGTTTAATTTCACGTATATAAGAGAAATCAGGTATTAGAATATCCACGCCATGCATATCTTCATCTGGAAAACTCATACCAACGTCAACAAGAATTGCTTCCTTTTCTGTTTCAAAAATAGTTATATTACCACCAATTTCACCAAGTCCACCAAGTGGAGTTATACGAATCTTAGCATTAGAATTTAAATCTAATTTGTAGTGGGGATTTAATCTTTGTTTATGAGCTTCTTGGTTTTTTGCAACAAATGTTTTTAAATTTTCATCAACTGGCGTTGGTGCCCGACGATTACGATTTCTATTATTGTTTTTATTTGAATTGCTATTTGGCTTAGATTCTGCACCTTGTGCATTTGGTCCGCGGTTGCTACTATTTGGTTTTCTGTTGTTATTTGTATTTGGTTTACGATTTTCCTGAGGGTTAACTGTTTGTGTTCCCTGATTCTCTTCTGCCATCCAAACTCCTTGTTATTTTATAGAGTTGGTGATAGTCGTGGGCAGAAACTTGATGAGGACGAATTGTTAATGTAAAGTTCAGCTCATTAAAAGCCTCTTGAAGCAAAGTTTTTTCATGTACTACTGATAAATTTTTCATAAGGGTTTTTCGAGGTTGCTTAAATGCAACTCTAAGCATGTCCTCAAAATCTTTATCGCTTCTATCAGCACTTTTTTGTATCAAAAAAACAGCAGAATCTATTTTGGGCTGTGGTTCAAACGCACTTGGGGGAACTCTCACTACGATGCGAGCATCTCCTATACTTTGAGTTATGACACTCAAAGAGCCAAATACTTTTTCACCTTCGCTAGCACAAAATTTTTCTGCTACTTCAAGTTGTACCATTACAAGTATATTTTTACACATTGGATCTGCGAGTGCTTTTAGGATGATATTTGTTGCTATATAATAGGGCAAGTTTGCCACTAAATCATACGGCTCATCAACTAAAGAACTCTGCCAAGCTTGTAGAACATCCCCACAATGTATGTGAAGTCGCTTGGTGACAATCTCTTCTTTAAATGTACTTTGTAACAGTTTACATAAATCGGTATCTACCTCAAAAGCTTCTACGCTTTTGACATCAACTAAAAACTTAGTTAAATCACCTAAGCCAGGCCCAATTTCTACTAACTTATTGTTATTATGGGGCATCGCTTCGACGATTTTTCTCAAAACTGTCTTATCTTTTAAGAAATTTTGTCCGAATTTCTTTTTAGCTATAACGCTATCTTTATTCATGAGTAGGAGTGTACACTATTTTTACTTACAATAGGTTAACGTTTTCAAGTAAATTTTTAAATTTTGTTTTATAAGTGTTTTTAATCCTATATATGTTTCATATGAAACAATATAATTAAAGCCCAAGAAAACAAATCTAAACATAAGCGATAAAGTGTATAATTTCAAATAATTAAACCAAGGTATGCATAACTATGAACTATTTCGCAAAAAGAATTATCCCTTGTCTTGATGTAAAAGATGGACGTGTTGTAAAAGGTGTAAACTTTGTAGGATTAAAAGATGCCGGTGACCCTGTAGAAGTGGCAAGACGTTATAATGAAGAGGGTGCAGATGAACTTACATTTTTAGACATTACTGCCTCTAGTGACAATCGCGATACTATAGTAGATATTGTCGCGCAAGTCGCACGAGAAATTTTTATACCGCTAACTGTGGGCGGTGGCATACGAAAACTAGATGACATCTACAAACTTTTAAATGTTGGGTGTGACAAAGTAAGCGTAAATTCTGCAGCTATTAAAAGACCTGAACTTATAGACGAAGGGGCAAAGAGATTTGGTTCTCAGTGCATAGTTACAGCCATAGACGTTAAAAGGGCAGGGGATAAGTACCATGTGTTTTTAAATGGAGGCAGAGTTGATACCGGACTCGATGCGGTCGAGTGGGCAAAAGAAGTTGTAAATCGCGGAAGCGGTGAAATACTTCTAACATCAATGGATGCAGATGGAACCAAAGCCGGTTTTGAACTCAACATAACCCAACTAATATCTCGCGCTGTAAATGTACCAGTTATTGCGAGTGGTGGAGCCGGAACAATGCAACATATAAAAGAAGCTTTTCTTCATGGTGCAGATGCTGCACTTGCAGCTAGTATCTTTCATTATAAAGAGATTGATATTATGGACTTAAAACATTACCTTCATAACAACAACATACCAGTAAGACTCTAAAGCACTTTCGTGCTTGGGCTCTCTGCCGAAGACGTGTGACAAATGCCACATGTTAGCAGTTGTAGAACCTAGTGTTAACGTAGACAAAGGAATTTCTGGGACTAAATCCCGATAATACTTTTTGCTAAAGCAAAAATGGATTGACTTCCTTTGTCCTAAAAAAGGGATAAAAGGTTCCCTTAAATTTATGAAATAAATTAAAGGATAGTAATGATAATCTGTGCCGGAAATAATGAAACATTCGATTTTGCTTTATCTACCGGAGTAGGGCTTGTTGAAACATCTATGAACCTAACAAGACTTTGTTTGTTTGATAAACCTGAATTTTTACTTTTTATTGGCTCAGCCGGTAGTTATGGAGAGCATAAAATATTTGACATAATCGAATCAAAAACAGCTTCGAATATTGAACTTTCTTTTTTAAATGGAGATGCTTATACACCTCTAGATAATGTTGTTTCTACTAACACAACTAACAAAAAAGATACTACTGTAAATTCTTCTAATTATATTTCAACTAACCAAGAGTTATCAGCTAAATTTTTAAAGCTAGGTATCGGCATAGAAAATATGGAGTTTTTTGCTGTTTTAAAAATAGCACAAGAGTTTAATATTCCTGCAGGTGGAGTTTTTTGTATAACAAACTATACTAACAAAAGTGCCCAAGAAGACTTTTTAAAAAACCATGAAAAAGCAAAAGAGTTTTTAAGCGCACATGTTCAAACTAGGATTAAGGAACTCACAACAAGATGAACGAACCAAAACCTTCACTACTTGATTTTACGCAAAAAGAATTACTAACACTAATCAAACCGAGTTTTAGAGTAAAACAGATTTATGGCTGGCTTTATCATCAGTATGCAAACAGCTATGATGACATGAAAAATATTCCTAAAGCTCTTAAAGAAGAATTAGCCAAAAAATATATTGTCAATCCTATGAAAATAGTTAAAAAAGAAATTTCAACTGATGGGACTATAAAGTATCTCTTTGAACTTCAAGATAGAAAAACAATTGAAGCGGTCTGGTTGAAGATGAAAAATGAAGAAATTGACTGCGATGGAAATCTTGTTCATGAGGCAAAATACACTATTTGTGTTTCAACTCAAGTAGGATGCAAAGTAGGGTGCTCATTTTGTTTAACAGCAAAAGGCGGCTTTACAAGAGATTTAACCGCTGGAGAGATTGTTGCTCAAGTGGTTAATCTAAAAAGAGATAATGAGCATAAGCACAACAGAATGATAAACATAGTTTACATGGGCATGGGTGAACCGCTTGATAACCTTAGTAATCTTGCAAAAGCTATAGAAATCTTTAAAGAAGAGGAGGGCTTATGTATCTCTGGCAAACGACAGACCGTTTCTACAAGTGGACTAAGTACTAAGATAGATAAACTAGGGGAGATGGACTTAGGTGTACATATAGCAATATCTCTACATGCCGTGGATGATGAACTTAGGACTGAACTCATTCCTATGAACAAAGCTCACAACATCTCTTCTATCATAGAAGCCGTAAAACGCTTTCCAATAGATACGAGAAAAAGAGTTATGTTTGAGTATCTCGTTATAAAAAACAAAAATGACGATATTGCGTCTGCCAAGAAATTAGTTAAGCTTTTAACAGATATCAAAGCAAAAGTAAATTTAATCTATTTTAATCCATATCCTGAAACAAATTATGACAGACCGAAAAAAGCTGATATGGTGGCTTTCCAAGAATATTTAATTAATCATGGATTATTATGTACTATACGTGATTCTAAAGGTATAGATATCAGTGCAGCATGTGGTCAACTAAAAGAGCAAACACAAAGGGAGTTACAATGAGCGGAGTAGACATTTTTGAGATAGTTTTTTTGGTACTTGTTTTTTTAGTTGGTGTAATTGGATTTTTAAAAGTTGCTACAAAAGATGATTAAAAAATACAGAGTGTAGTTTCAAGTGATAATAAGCTAAAAAAGCTAAACGACCAACACACCAGGGAGGCCGTTTATGAGTGTAATAATACCTTAGTTTTCTTATATAAATATAACAAATCTTCTTCGCAATATATTCACAAGAAAACGACTTTCAAAGAAAAAAAATTCTTTTTACATCAATAAAATTATAAATTATACTAAAGTGTGTAATATTCACACATTGTGATAAGCTGTGAATAACACTCTCTTCAATAAAGATAAATTTGAATATTCTTTTCTTTATTAAGAACTATTTTATATAAATTTATCCTGAAACATAAAATCATTTACTTTGATGAAAAGCCTATATTAGGGACTTTATAATTAATTATTATGCTAGATTATTTTAATTGTAAGTACATATGATTAAAATAAAAAGTTATTCACACTAGGGCATTGCCAATATGCAGGATTAAGCAGTATGTAAAAATTTAGCACCACAAAGTTGTTAAATACATCAATGAGCAAAAATATAAAAACTTTCTTTGTATAATCTAATATTGAGAATCTGCGGTTCAGTTAAATAGGTATCACACATGAAATCAAAAACAATTTCCACATTTATGAAGCTGCAATCTAAATAAAAACTCATCGAAACTTTACTGGAATATTATCCTAAAATATACAGTAGGAAATTAAAAAACTTATTCATCATTTGAGGGAGCACATTCATTAAAAATTTATACCATCAATTAGGTGGCTTAAATTTTTTACTAAATATCCTTTAAGCACAAGCATAAACGATTTTTAAAATATCTACTGCATAATTCTGCTTGAATTAACAATCTATCTCTTACTCTAACATTATAGTTTCTAAATATCTGCTCAAGTCTGCATTAGATGTTTCATGTGAAACATCTAATGCAGACTTGAGCAGATATTTACAGAAATAATTTTTGTCATTTCAAAAGTTAATACTTTCAGAACAAATTCTTTCAAAATCAATTTTGCTTTTTATATTATATTTTATATTATAAAGTTCAAATTCCAGTTCATTTGCATGAAGTAACAATCTCTTTGCACCACTTAATTCTATTCTAGTTTTATCGTCCAAATCTTTGTCTAAAAATCTGATAATGTTTTCTTCACTTTGTCCATATATAGGATCGCCTACAATTGGATGTTTCACATGAAACAAATGAACTCTTATTTGATGCTGTCTTCCAGTATAAGGAGAACACTCTAATAAAGTCATATTCACATCTGGAAAATACTTTAAAGGTCTAAAATCTGTTTTGGAAGCTTTACCAGTTTCATGAACCTTTACAACCATCCTGACTATAGCACTATCATCTTGTGCTCTTAAAAGTGGAGCCTCAACACATATACTGTCTTTAAATTCTCCATGGACCAATGCTAGATATTTCTTTTTCATATCACGTTCTTGAAACATCATCTTAATATCTCGCTCACTCTCTTTGTTTCTAGCGCATAAAACTAATCCGCTTGTCTCCTGGTCAATTCTATGAGCAATGTTAGCATCTCTTCCGAACTGATATTTTAATTCGTCTATAAGAGAGTAGGGCGTATTTCTATTTTGTGGGTGGATAAGAACTCCGCTGGGTTTATCAAATAAAACAAATTCATCATATACAGCAGTTGGAACTAAACCTTTTGTAACTGGTTGAAAATAGATAAACTCAAACTCTCCCTCAATTTCACCGGCTGTTCTCGTCATAGCTTTTCCATCAACAAAAAGCCTACCTTTGGCTATAAGCCTTTGAGCTTCTTTTTGAGTATAATCTAATTCTTTGATGAGATATAAAAAAGCTTTCTGCTTTCTTTGTGCGAACATTTTTTTTAAAACAAATGGCAAAATTTAAACCCTTTTTTACAATAAATTATGTAAAATAAATAACTTTAATATTTGTGAATTTTAGCATAAATAATCAATGTAATAATCATAAGGGAATATATATGGTAGAAAGATACTCTAGAGAAGAGATGAGTTCAAAATGGACTATGCAAGCAAAATATCAGGCTTGGCTAGATGTAGAAAAAGCTGTTGTAAAAGCTTGGGCGAAACTGGGCAAAATTCCTCAGGATGATGCTGATAAAATTATAAAGAATGCAGGTTTTTCTATAAAGAGAATAGATGAAATAGAAGCAATAACCCGTCATGATCTCATAGCATTTACAACAAGTGTCTCAGAAACTCTTGGAGCCGAGTCAAGATGGTTCCATTATGGAATGACAAGCAGTGATACTGTTGATACTGCTGTAGCACTACAAATGAAATCTTCTTTAGAATTAGTTATAGAAGATGTTAAGATGCTCATGGAATCAATCAAAAAAAGAGCGATGGAACACAAGATGACTCTCATGGTTGGAAGAAGTCACGGCATACATGGAGAACCAATAACCTTTGGTTTAGTGTTAGCAGTTTGGTATGATGAGATGGCTAGGCATTTAGAGAACCTAGAGCAAACACTTATCGTTATAAGTGTTGGTCAAGTGAGTGGTGCTATGGGTAACTTTGCGCATGCTCCACTTGAGCTTGAAGAGTATGCATGTGAAGAGTTAGGTCTCAAACCGGCTCCTGCATCTAACCAAGTTATCCAGCGTGATAGATATGCAAGACTTGCAACGACTTTAGCATTAATGGCAAGCAGTATTGAAAAGTTTGCGGTACAAGTTCGACACTGGCAGAGAACTGAGGTTTATGAATGTGAGGAGTATTTTGCAAAAGGTCAAAAAGGCTCATCTGCAATGCCCCATAAAAGAAACCCTATCCTAACAGAAAACATAACCGGTCTAGCTAGGATGATTAGAGCGTATGCTGTACCTGCTATGGAAAATGTAGCACTATGGCATGAGAGAGATATTAGCCATTCTTCAACTGAACGATTTTGGTTACCTGATAGTTTTATAACAACTGATTTTATGTTACACCGTATGAATAATGTCATAGCTAACCTAACAGTTTATCCGGAGAACATGATGAGAAATTTAAACCTGACAGGTGGACTTGTTTTCTCTCAAAGAGTTTTACTCGAACTTCCACTTCAAGGTGTAAGTCGTGAAGATGCTTATCGCATAGTGCAAAGAAACGCTATGAAAGTTTGGGAAGAGATACAACAAGGCAAACCTACTACAAATGAAAATGGAGAGAGTTTATATTTGAACCATTTGTTGACGGATGAGGAATTAAGAGTTTCATTAAGTGATGAGCAAATTCGTGAGTGTTTTAACTATGACTACTACACTAAAAATGTAGATAGAATTTTTGCTAGAGTTTTTAAATAATTTATACCTAATCAAATATAAATCTAGCTAAGATTACAAAAGATAAATCAAAGGATAAAACATGGAATTTGGGTTTTCATTAAAAATTTATGAAGAGATTATCTCAATAATCTTCTCAACAATAAAACTAATTTTCTGGAGTATGTTTAAATGATTACAATTATAAAAAGAAACGGCAGAACAGAGCCTCTTGATATTACTAAGATACAAAAGTATACGTCTGCAGCAGTCAAAGACTTAAGTAATGTATCTCAAAGTGAGCTTGAAGTTGATGCACAGATTCACTTTCGTGATGGTATCACATCAAAAGAGATACAACAAACGCTTATCAAGACAGCCGTAGATAAAATAGATATAGATGCTCCTAACTGGACGTTTGTTGCATCAAGATTATTTCTATTTAATCTGTATCATCAAGTAAATGGTTTTTCAGGGTACTGTTCACTTGAGAAATATTTTCTCAGAGGTGAGAAAGAAGGTAGAATCCTCTCCGGCCTAAAAGAGATGTATAATCTTGAAGAGTTGGAAAAACACTTGAAGCCCGAGCGAGATTATTTATTTAACTATCTTGGTATAAAAACGCTCTATGATAGATATCTTATCAAAGACAGAAATTCAGATCCTATAGAATTGCCTCAGCATATGTTTATGGCAATCGCTATGTTTTTGGCTCAAAGAGAAGAAAATAAACAAGAGTGGGCTATCAAATTTTACAACATGATTTCTCTTTTTGAAGTAATGTTAGCAACCCCCACACTCTCAAATGCCAGAACAACAAGACACCAACTTAGCTCATGTTATATTGGTTCAACTCCTGATAACATCGAAGGTATATTTGATGCTTACCAAGAGATGGCCATGCTTTCTAAATTTGGTGGCGGAATCGGTTGGGATTGGACTCAGGTTCGCTCAATGGGCTCGTACATAGATGGACATAAAAATGCGGCCGGCGGAACTATTCCATTTTTAAAAATAACAAATGATATTGCTATAGCAGTGGATCAACTCGGAACAAGAAAAGGTGCGATAGCTGTTTATCTTGAACCATGGCATATAGATATCAATGATTTTTTAGATCTGAAGAAAAATTCCGGTGAAGAGCGTCGCCGTGCCCATGATCTGTTTCCTGCAATGTGGCTAAACGATCTGTTTATGCAGAGAGTTCAAGAAGATGCAATTTGGACACTTTTTGATCCTTATGACTGTGGAGATTTGGCAAAACTTCATGGCGAAGAATTCAACAAAAAATATAGAGAATATGAACAAAATGAATCTTTAATAAAAGAAAAACTCAAAGCAAAAGATTTATGGAAAAAGATTTTAACTTCTTACTTTGAAACAGGCAGCCCTTTCTTATGCTTCAAAGATAATGCTAACAAAGCTAATCCCAATGATCATTATGGTGTTATACGAAGTTCAAATCTTTGTACTGAAATCTTTCAAAATACAGAACCAAATCATTACAAAGTAAAGTTCATATTTGAGAACGGTGATAGTGTTAGTTATGAAGAGGATGAAATAGTAAAGGTTGACAGTGGTTTAGAAAAACTGGCTAAAAAAGTAACAGCTCTCGACTCTCTTGGTGGCATGCCAATTTATGTGGTTGAAAAAGAAAAAGTAAATGGAGCAACTGCTGTTTGTAATCTTGCTTCTGTAAACTTGTCTCGCGTAAATACAAAAAAAGATATAGACAGAATTGTTCCTATTGCTGTTCGCGCTTTAGATAATGTTATAGACTTAAACTTTTATCCCATAGAAAAAGTAAAACGCACAAACATGAAAAGTCGTTCGATTGGTTTGGGTGTTATGGGTGAAGCACAGATGTTAGCTGAGAAAGAGATTATGTGGGGGACTCAAGCACACTTTGATAAAATAGATGAAGTTATGGAAGCTGTTAGCTTTAACACCATATCTGCCTCCTCTGATATTGCTTTAGAAAAAGGTGCTTACCCTGAATTTGAAGGCTCAAAATGGAGCCGTGGAATCATGCCTCTAGATCATGCTAATGCTGAAGTCAGAAACCTTGTTGATCGTGGTGGACTTTTTGCTTCTAGCTATGAATGGGAGGAGCTACGAGCTAAGGTGAAATCTCAAGGGATGAGAAATGGGTATCTAATGGCCATAGCACCAACAAGTTCCATCTCCATTCTCACTGGAACCACTCAAGCAATTGAACCGGTGTTTAAAAGAAAATGGTTTGAAGAGAATTTGTCTGGACTAATACCGGTTGTAGCACCTAACCTTTCACCTGAGACTTGGAGTTATTATACCCCGGCTTATGAATTAGACCAAAGAATACTTATCAAAGCTGCAGCAATTCGTCAAAAATGGATAGATCAGGGTCAAAGCTTAAATATCTTTATAACCCTCGATAAAGCTAGTGGAAAATACTTAAATGATATCTACATGTTGGCTTGGAAGCTTGGGCTAAAATCTACTTATTATCTTCGTTCACAATCACCTGAAGTCGTAAATGATGTAGAAGATAGATCTATGGAGTGTGTTGGTTGTCAATAAGCTTTAATAAATGGATATAAAATTTTATAGCAGGTATTTTTTGTGAAACCATTGTTAGTAAGCAAGCTAGATACCTTCTTAAAAAGGTTTGACAATTTTCGCGGTGGGGAACTTCGTTCTTTTGAAGTTATATCCTCCTCTGTTATTATACTTACTTTATCAGGACAGGATAGTGCCAGAGGATTTGATTGGATTACTGTTAAGTTCGAATTTTCTGGGGTAAGTGAGGCAAAACTTTTAGAGCAAAATAAGCTTTCATTTATTAACATGGATGAGGGGATAAGTATCATAGACTTTGATAGTAAATTTGTTTTTGCCATTGGTCAGTGCTATAATATATCAAGTATTAAAAATTCTGCATCTCAAGTGATGGGTAGCAGTTTGAAATACCAAGAGGGTTCATTTTAGTTTTGAGCTTCTATTCTAAAAAGGATTAAAAATGAGAGTTGTATGTCCCCATTGTCTAAGTGTTAATAATATACCTCAAAGAGACTCGTACAAAAAAGCAAATTGTGGTAAATGTAAAAAATCACTACTGGATACGAAACCTATAGAGCTAAGCTATGATAACTTTGATGAAGTGA
>Ga0316206_1001661_pt1 | contig 18369 bp, 21 predicted proteins | sample 6monthpyrite_MG_FD_204942 | JGI IMG/M metagenome (GOLD analysis project Ga0316206, IMG submission 204942) | Microbial mat bacterial communities from mineral coupon in-situ incubated in ocean water Damariscotta River, Maine, United States -... | ecosystem: Environmental > Aquatic > Marine >... | reverse complement strand
TTATATTTTGGGGTTTTTGCCTATAGTATATTTTCTCTATCATTTTAATTTAAGGAGTGTTTAGTAAAAATTTTACGCCACATTATTGGTGATGTAAATTTTTAATGAATACCCCTTGAGTGCAATAAGGCATGAATTTTTTAATTTCCTACTGCATAATTCGGATTCAAGGAAGTTGACGAGTCGAAATTGTTTTATTTTCTTCTCAAGAGTTTGTTTAAAAGCCATTTCCTTTTGCTAAATAGCCTACTTACGAATGCTCTTTTTTTACTAAGCAGCCTGCTCAAGAACCATTTATTTTTGCCAAGTTCTTTATCTATCATCGTATAATAGGCATCCGCATGAAGCAGTCCCGTTTCTGCTCTTTTTACCGTTTTATCTCTACCGATCAGAGTCGTTAAGGGAACATTTCTAACCATGAATTTATTTGAGAGTTTTGGATTTCTTGAAACATTCACTTTTGCGATTACAATATTATCCCCCTTATAATGCTCTTCTAAATTATTAAGATAGAGTAAAAGTGTCCGACAAGGGGCACACGTTTCACTATAAAAATCTATGAACACCACCGAGTCATTTGCTTCCATAAAAGATGAATAACTTGAATCTGTTAATTCTAAAATATTTTCCATCACATTTCCTTTAAAAATTCTAGTATTGTATATTTTGTCTCACTATCATAAAAAAATATTACCTATCTTTGTGCAAGGCTCAATTTTCTTACCTTTTAGGTAAGAAAACTCAAGCTTAAGCAATAACAAAATATGTAATTAAAAATGCACTAGCAGCTGCTCCAATAAAAACTGATCCATACATAAATGATGAGACAAGTTTAATGATAGGCTGGTAAGTCCATTTAACAAGTAGGATTACAGCTGAACCAAGAAAAGAAGGAATAAATGTATAAGCAAGTGCCTCTTGTAATCCAAAGCCCTTAGGAATAAAAATAAAATTTGCAACAGCTAAATCAAAGCCCAAAAGAACTACAAAATAGACAACAAGGTAGCGTACAGTATTAAATTCCCCAAGACACTCAGATGCCTTAAGTTCTTTTGTACATAAACCTTTCATGTCGGAAAAATCAGCATTCTTCAATGATTTTTCTTCACAAATAAAAAAAACTATAAGAGCAAAGATAAGTCCAGCCCCAATTAGTAACAACATAGTACCCATGGAAATCCTTTAGTTTTATTTTATAACAAATTATTATATCATAAGGTACTATAATTATCGGCTTAAAAAGAAAATTACAAGTATAAAAATTACATTATAAAATTATTTATATCATAATATTATATTAAAAATTTTAATTATAAGCTTATCCTATATATATCACAATTACTTATACATATACTAAAAAGTATGACTTACAATGAAATGTTTGTAAACAACACTTTTCTTAAAATATTTGTTTGAATATATGAAAGTATTTGCATAATTCGGGTTAAACAAGTTGCACTTTTTGAAAGTACAACTCATACAATTTGCAAGAAGTTTATTGTATTTTATTTAGGGATGATTATCTCAATGCCAAGAGTGTCAACATCTCCGTCGCTCTCTTTTGTTATACTCACACTCGACGCTTGTATATACTTACGTACAACCTCGATAATGTCAGCCTTCATCTCCGCCATAAATGGGTAAGAGGTGTTTTTGCGGTCAGAACTAATAGCGATACGAAGTCTGTCTTTAGCCACTCCAGCACTTTTTTCTTTTTTATTGAATAAAGAAAAAAAACTCATTGGAATAAACTTTTTATTTTGACCATTAAAGATGGGGAAGTGAATGTCTCAACATCTTCAAACGGTATATTTTCTCCACAAAGGCGCTTACTTATGCGTTTATAAGCAGTACCAGCAACTGAGTTCTCATTTAAAATCACTGGCTTACCTGTGTTAGATGATTCTACTATCGATTTATCCTCAGGGACTTTGCCGAGTAAATCAATATCTAAAATATCTAAAATATCACCACTTGTCAGCATTTCTCCGTTTGATACCATTGCTGGATTAATACGGTTTATAACTAGATATTTTTGAACTTTTTTATTCTCTTTTACCCTCTCACACTTCGCATCAACTATTCCAATAGCCTTGTCTGCATCACGTATAGACGATACTTCAGGATTTACAACAACTATGGTCGCATCAGCGTACATGATAGTATGTTCAAATCCACTTTCAATGCCGGCAGGAGCATCAAGGATAACATAATCATATTCTTCTTTAAGTATCTCGATTAATTTTTTAACTTTTTCTTGTACAAGTGCTGTTTTATCTTTTGTTTGAGAAGCTGCTAGAAGGAAAAGATTATCGGTATGCTTGCTTTTTATAAGTGCTTGTTTGAGTCCAGCCTCATCATCCATCACATGAACCATATCAAAGATTACACGATTTTCAAGTCCAAGAATCAAATCAAGATTTCTTTGTCCCAAATCAAAATCAACAAGTACAACTTTTTTGCCCTCTTGTGCTATACCGATTCCAATATTTGCAGTTGTTGTCGTTTTTCCGACCCCGCCTTTACCACTTATTATTGCGTAAACTATGCCCACTTAGGTTCCTTTTCTATCGGCGTTACTATGATTTCCTCGCCATTAAATATAATTTTATTAAATTTATTTTGTAATAAACTGCCATCAATTTCAACACCGTTAAAAACTATCATCGCTTTTGGAGATGTTTTAACAAGCATAAAATCTCCATTGCAAAATATCATCCCATCCACATTACCTGTTATGATGAGATTTCCTTCTACATGCAGTTTAGCACCACTATTTACTCTGTTTAAAATAAGTAAATCACTTTGAACTCTTATATCCTGTCCGCTTCTGACTATTTCATCTATAATTTTTAAGTCACTCTGCTTTAAGACAAGCTCTTGATGTTTTTTATCACTTTGATTTAGATGTGTTGTATATGCTATCTCATTGCTATTAAGATATTCCTCTATAGTAGGAGTAATATCCCCTCGTAAATAAATTAAATAATGTTTTAGCATGATTATATTTTTATCCATAAAAGTCAAAAATGAACTTTGAGATTCTATATTTATCTCAAAAACTTTAATAGAGTACTGCTTAACTTTCACGATATACCTTGTTAAAATATTTTAAACCCAAATTATGCAGTAGATATTTCTAAAAATCGTTTATACTTGTACTTAAGGGATGTTTAGTAAAAATTTTAAGCCACCTTATTGGTGGTGTAAATTTTTAATGAATGCCCTTGAATGCAATGATGAATGAGTTTCTTAATTTCCTACTGCATAATTTGGGTTAAATATTTGGATTGTTGACACGTAATTATAACATATATGAAAAAATTATAAGATTTTTTTAGAATTATTATATAGCCGTTCTAAATCAAACTAACCTTTGCATTTGTTTGCTTTAAGATGGCTATATCATAAGCGATTTATAGTAAAATGGCAGAATTATTTTATAAAAGGTTAAATTGTGAGCATCTACAGAGAATATGACATTAGAGGTATTTATGAAAAGGAGTTAAATGAAAAGAGTGTTACACGCATAGGTTATGCCCTCGCTTCAAAGATAGATGGTGAATATGTAGCTGTTGGCTATGATGCGAGAAGCCATTCTCCCGTACTTTTTGAATACCTTGTCCGCGGTTTAAATGCCGGTGGGAAAAAAATCTTAGATATGGGACTTGTTCCGACTCCGGTTAACTACTTTACAAACTATCAGGAGTGGGATGGCATTATTCCGTCTGCTTCTGTCATGATTACAGGTTCTCATAATCCAAGTGAATATAATGGGTTTAAAATAACAGTAAACAAAGCACCGTTTTTTGGCGAAGACATTTACGCTCTTGGCAGAGAATGTGAAACAATGGACTCAGTTGCACAGACTGAGCGTCATGTTATTAAGATAGATGCATTAAGTCGTTATGTTGATTTTTTAGTAGATGAATTCCAACATTTAAAAGGGATGCCGACTCGTATAGTTTATGATTGTGGAAATGGAGTTGCCGGTGTTGTAACTGAGAGAATTTTCAGTGCACTTAAACTTCACACAAAAGGTTTATACATAGAGCCCGACGGAACATTTCCAAACCATCACCCAGACCCCTCAGATGAGCATAACTTAGAAGATGTCAAAAAACTTCTAATAGATGAAGGCGATATCGCATTTGCCTATGACGGTGATGCTGACAGAATCGCAGTCCTGACCCATAAGAACAATATAAAAGGGGACATGATGGCTCTTTTATACTCTATGAAAATGGTTAAACCGGTTGTTATCGGTGAAGTCAAATGTTCACAAGTTATGTATGATGAGCTAAAAAAGCGTGGTGCAACAGCTATCATGTACAAAACGGGTCACTCAAACCTAAAAGTAAAGATGAAAGAAACAAATGCCGATTTAGCATGTGAAGTGAGCGGACATATCTTTTTTAAAAATCGTTATTTTGGTTATGATGACGCAATTTATGCAACTCTTAGAATGCTAGAGTTGATTCATGACGGCATAGATTTAGATGCTGAACTTGCTAAACTTCCACAGGTCTTTTCGACTGAAGAGATAAAGGTAGAAACAACTGAATCTGAAAAATTTAAAATTATAGATAAAGTAAAAGAGCTTTTAAAAAACCCATCTGTTGATTTTCCGCTTGTTAAAGATATTATTGACATAGATGGAGTTCGCATTAACTTTGAAAACGGATGGGGGCTTGTTAGAGCTAGTAATACGACACCTGTTCTTGTGACTCGTTTTGAGTCAACTTCAGAAGATGGTGCAAAACTTTATGAAAATGCTGTAAATCAGTTAATTCAAAAAGCAAAAAATTTATTATAGAATTTACCTGAAGGTGACAGAGTATGTATGATACTGAAAAAAGAATATCCAATATTTATGATAATTTATCAATATTATATGCGCAGCATACTCTAGAGAGTAATTTTAACAAAATTTTATTTCAGTCAGTTTCCAAAGTATTTCATAGTTCTATTGGCCTAGAAGATACTTTAAATAAATATACAAATTTTAAAAATATAAATAATCTCTTCTTTGACTTAGTTATCATTGAGAACAAATTTGGACTTGATATCTGCCACAGAATACTAAAAATAAATCCTACTCAAAGAATAATTGTAAAAGTCAGTCTTGATAATACTGAAAACCTATCTGACTTTTACACAAGCGGTTTTGATAACTTTATTTATGAACCGCTTAGTAAATTATCTATCGAAAAAAGTGTCTACACCGTGGTAGAAAAAATGGAATTCACAAACCGTTTAACTAAAAATTTAGTTTCAGAGTATGAAGATAAGTTGCATGACTCAGAAAAAAAGCTTGAACAAAGAAGTCAGTTTTTTGCAAGTATGAGTCATGAGATTAGAACACCTATGAATGCGATTATTGGCATGAGCCAAATATTGATTGATGACAAATCATTAAATAAAAATCAAACAGAAACAGCAAAGACTATTAATAGATCCTCAACCATGTTACTTGGAATTATCAACGATATCCTAGATTTTTCCAAGATAGAAGCAGGAAAGTTTTCTTTAGAAAAAATCTCCTTTGATTTAAATATGATTTTAAGTTATTTAGCCGATATGACTACTCTAAAAGCTCAAGAAAAAGGGATTAATCTTACATTTGATATTGATCACAATATTGGCAGAAATTATTTTGGAGATCCTTTACGTTTGTCTCAAGTTTTACTAAACCTGCTCTCTAATGCCATAAAATTTACAGAAGATGGAAGCGTAACACTCAGTATAAAAACAATTGATTTGATAGACAACAAAGTCACTCTTCAATTCGAAATTAAAGACACGGGAATAGGAATCAAAAAAGAACAGGTGCAAAATCTTTTTCAAAGTTATTCGCAGGCATCTAGCAATACAAGTCGCAAATATGGCGGAACTGGTTTAGGCTTAACCATATCCAAACAACTTGTTGAGCTTATGGGTGGAAAAATCTGGGCAGAGAGTGAATATCACAAGGGTTCAAGTTTTTTTGTGAACATCACATTAGAAGCAGATAATGACAAAAGAAACTATCGTCTTCCCTCAAAAGATATAATGAATATGAAAGTTTTAATAATAGACTCAAATATCAGCTCCAATGATTCACTTAAAAACTTAATAGAATATTTTCGCATGTCTGTTAAAAGTGCTACAAATATAGACGATGCAACAAAATTAATAAATGAAAATAAATTTGACATTCTGTTTATCGATAAATCAATGTATGATTTGCTTGATGTAGATTTTCACAAACTAAAAACTAATATTTTTGTAGTTTTAATAGAAAATTGGAAACATATATTAAAAAACGAACATACTTATAATGAAGTTGTTAAAGAAACATTAAAAAGACCATTTAATCAACACATGGTTTTTGAAATACTTTCAAGTTTATATAATATAAATGTCTTAGAGGGCAATATAATGCAAACAGATCAACACAATAAAGATAGCATAAAAGCATTAGGCAAACATAAAATACTAATAGCTGAAGACAATATAATAAATCAAAAAGTAATGAATGGTTTGCTCTTAGGCACAGAACTAGAACTTGATTTTGCAGATGATGGCGAAATAGCTATAGAAAAGTTACAAAACAATGACGGAAACTACGAGTTAATCTTTATGGATATAGACATGCCCAATTTGGATGGCTACATGGCAACACAAATCATTAGAAAGAATCATGCATTTGATAATATAGTTATAGTCGGGCTTAGTGGATACAGTTCTAATGAAGAGATTAAAAAGGCAAAAAGTTTTGGTATGCAAGACTATCTACTTAAGCCCATGGATGTAAAAGCACTTTATGCAATCTTACTAAAATACTTAAAAAAGGATTCTCGATTATGAGGTTAATTATCCTCAGCATAATGTTTATACTATTTATCACAGGATGCAGAGACAACTCATCTAAGCAGAGTCCTTATCTTATGAATCATAAAGGTGTAAATCCAAATTCATTAGCTTACAGTGTAAATGATAAACTTCAAGATAGAGCAAATAAAGTTGAATTATCAAAGATAGATGCAGATGCAAAAATAGAAATAGCTAAAATTGAATCTGGGAATAAACTTCTTATTGCAAAGGTGAATGCAGATGCTACAAAAAAGGTAGCACAGACTGATTCTAAAACAAAAATACAAACTACTCAAATAGATGCCATAATAAAAAAAGATGATTCCAAACTAACTTTTTATATCGCTATTGCTCTAATCTTTGTTGTAATCATTGCCCTAGTTTTACTCTATTTAAATACTAAACAAAATCGAGAACTTAAAGCCAAAATGCACGCAGACAAATTAAGGCAGGAGCTCGACTTAAAAGAACAGGAGCATCAAGAACAACGTTTATATAAGATGTTGGATTTAATGGCTATCGGTAAACTATCTCCACAAATGGAAGAGGAAATCATACGTTCAGTTAGTAGTAAAAAACCAAAAACTATCGAATCCAAAAAGTAATTTTATTCTTATTTTGATATAATTCCATTAATATTTTAATTATATATTTTAAGGGGAAAAATGAAAACTCACACTCTTTTGATGCCTCTAGACATGCATCTTCATCTTCGAGATGGACTTATGCTTGATAATGTTGCACCGCTTACTGCATACAGTTATAGCGGTGCTCTTGTTATGCCAAACTTAATACAGCCGATAACTACACTCAATGAAGTAAAGGCTTATAGACAACGGATTATGGCAGCTGTCCCAAACGATTATTTTGAACCGTATATGACACTTTTTTACAAAAACTATGACAAAGCATTTCTAGAAAGTGTTGTTGATGATATATTAGCTATTAAGCTTTATCCTGCCGGAATTACTACAAATTCTAAAGACGGTATTTCATCTTTTGACATAGAAGAGATGAGGGTTACACTTCAAACTATGAGTGACTTAGAAATTCCTCTTTGTGTTCACGGAGAAACAGACGGTTTTGTTATGGACAGAGAAGCTGAATTTATGAGTATATACGAACTTTTAGCAACTTCTTTTCCAAAGTTAAAAATCATTATGGAACATATCACAACTAAAGCAGCGGTAGAGATGTTGGATAAACATGAAAACCTTTATGCAACTATTACAGCTCACCACCTTATCTTAACCCTTGATGATGTAATCGGCGGGATGATGAAACCTCATCTATTTTGTAAACCAATTGCAAAGCGTCCTGAAGACTTAGACGCATTGTTAAATGTTGCTCTCGAAGCCCATCCGAAAATTATGTTTGGTTCAGACTCAGCCCCCCACCCTCAACACAAAAAAGAGTCATGTGGATGTGCCGCAGGAGTTTTTAGTGCACCGATTTCACTTCAACTTTTGTGTGAAGTCTTTGAGCAATTCGGTAAATTAGACAACCTTCAAGCCTTTGTTAGTGATAATGCGCAAAATATTTATGGTATTTGTCCAGAGTTTAAAGAAGTAACATTACAAAAACGTCCTTTTATAGTTCCTGAAAATTATTCCGGCGTAGTGCCTATGTACGCTGGAGAGGCTATTAGTTGGGCTATAGAGAGTGTCGATTAAAATATTATTACTCGAAGACGATCAACTTTTTGCAGAGACTCTTATAGATTTATTAGAAGATTACGGTTATGCAATTACCCACTCTCCTAATGGGCAAAATGCTTTAGATATGACTTTTGAAATCAAATTCGATCTATATTTGCTCGATATTAATGTGCCACTTATTGATGGGATGACACTTTTAAAAGAGTTACGAGAAGCCAACGACCTTACTCCGGCTATCTTTTTAACTTCCCACAAAAATAAAGAAGTACTCAAAAATAGCTTTTTAATAGGTGGTGATGATTATATTACAAAGCCTTTTGATACAGAGGAACTTCTCCTTCGCATTGATGCTCTACTAAGGCGAACCAGACAAGATACAACTGAGTGTATCGGACTACTCTGTCATGATAAAATTCATCAAAGAATTTTATATGATAAAATAGAATTGGAACTCTCAAAAAAAGAATATGAGTTACTTTTGCTTTTAATGCAGCATGCGAATAATGCTGTACCAAAAGAACTTATAGTCAATGAGCTTTGGACTCCATCACGACCCGGCAGTGAGGGAGCTATAAGAGTTTATATAAACCGGATAAAACAACTTCTTCCTCAAATAGAGATACAAAATATTCGTGGTATTGGGTATAGACTTGTTTCGTAATCTACGCATAAGTATTTTTATATACTACTTTTTAACGGTAACAACATTCATAGCTGTGATTCATTATTTTTTATCTGTAGTACAGGTCGATAATACTTTTTTACTTATTATTGTTATTTTATATATTGTAGCATTAGCAGGATTGTTAATTTCAAAACTATCTATCGATCCTCTTGAAGAGCATGTAACAAATCTACAAAACTTATCTAAAGAAACACTCCATGAGCTCAATCTTCCCATTAGTACAATTATGACCAATACACACTTATTAAAAAAAAATATGGATGATGAAAAAAACTTAAAACGTCTCCATAGAATAGAAAGTGCTTGCGCCATGCTTCAACAAAGATATAATGAGCTAGACTATATGATAAAAAAACAGTCCAGACAAGAGCTAAGAGAAAAATTCAGCCTTGATAAGTTAGTAACTTCAAGGGTTGAATTTTTTCAGGCTATTTACCCTCACGTAAAGTTTAACTTAGAGTTACAAAATACACAAATATTAAGTGACAAGATAGGCTTATCAAAAGTCATTGACAACATTATCGATAATGGGATAAAATATTCACTTAATTCCAATATAATAGACATCAAATTAGCTGACTTTACACTTCACATACAAGATTATGGTCGCGGAATGGATGAAGTGGAACTTTTACAAATTTTTGACAATTATTATCAGAGTAATAAAAATATGCAAGGTTTTGGTATAGGTCTTGGCATGGTAAAAAGATTTTGTGATATGCAAAACATACAACTTAATTTCGATTCTAAACCAGATATCGGAACAACAGTACTATTAAAATTTAAGGAACGTTAATGGAATCAAGCAATTTACTAGTTTACGCAGAAAATGTATTAGACTACGGAGTCATGGGTCTTCTAATTCTTATGAGTATAGTCACACTTTGGCTCTTCATAGAGCGTATGATGTTTTACGCAAATGTAAGAAGTACTGACTACGAGCATAGGGATACTCTCGAGATGGATTTAACTAATAACATTGGAGTGATTAGTGCTATTGGCGCCAATGCACCATATGTTGGACTTCTAGGAACAGTTCTAGGCATTATGCTGACATTTTACACTATGGGTGATGTTGGAGCTGTCGATGCCAAAAAAATCATGATGGGCTTAGCCCTTGCACTTAAGGCTACTGCAATGGGACTTGTTGTTGCCATCCCTGCTATTGTTGCCTATACAATTGTGCTTCGTAAAGTTGAAAAGATTTTAACAATTTATGACGTAGCTCAAGACAAGAAAGAAAAGTAACTCAAAATGTCACGATGTAAAAAACACAGAAGAAGATTTGATCAGATAAATGTCATCCCCTTTATAGATATTATGCTTGTACTTTTAGTCATGGTTTTGACTACTGCTACATTTATCAAGCAAGGTATTATCCCTGTAGACCTTCCCCAGGCAAAAGCAAGTAAACAAGAGGATATTAAAAAAGAGGTATCCATTTATGTCAATGCCAACAGTGAAATATTTTTTGAAAAAGAAAAGGTTGATTTAAAAACATTACAGGAAAAACTATCAGCTATCGATAAAGAGCAAATAGTTGTTCTTAGAAGTGATAAGGATTCCAAATTTCAAGACTTTGTAAGTGTTATGGATATATTAAAAAAACTGGGACATGAACAGCTTTACATAGTTACAAAAGAGTAGATGGACAATGATATTTTTCCAAAAACACACCCATATGTAATATTAAATGCAGGGGCTGATAATCTATCTGAAAAGTCCAATGCGTAGGCCATTATACTGTAACTTAACCCATAACACATTATTTGATAAAACTTGGCTAATAAACTTTTTGCATCAACTGAAATCTTGAACCGTCAACTTCATCAATATTTTTCATTGGCTTCTTCGTAAGTGGCACTTGACTCATGTTTACATCAAAAACTTTTTTCTCAACTTCTGTTACATCTTTAAACAGTGTGGTTGCTATAAAAAACAGTACCATTATAACAACAACACTCGCATAAAGAAGAATGTAGTTTTTTATATGCCCCGATTCAAAAGGATTCTCAATGTCCATATATTACGCAGAATATAACGATTTTATATTTTTATTTTCTACACTAATCATATTTATTTTTTCTAAAAGAATTTTATCTAAAGTCATTGTATTATTTTTTTGCACAAGAGCTATGAGGCTTTCATAAGTACTCAGGTCAACACTTTTTTCAAATAATACAGAATCACTTACATACGAGATAATATCTTCTTTCTTAATTTCATTAAGATTTTTTACAATATTGTTTGCAATTAAATCATTAGTATGTTCATCATTTTTTAAGGATTTTAAAACTTTTTGTTTAGCAGCACTCTCATCTAACCCTCTTTCACGAAGGTGCATAGCAGCCAAACTAGATAAAGTATCTATCTTTTTTTTACTTGCAGTAATTTCTCGGACCTCTCTGGTTTTAGGTGCCAATGTAGAAGCAAATGTGATATTAGTTATCAGAACTGTAAATATTAATATTTCTCTTTTCATATTTAGTAAATCCTTTTGTAAAAAGCTACCCTAAGTTTAGTCAATCAAAGCTAATGAAATAGAAATATTAACAAATTACCGATGGAAAATTATAAAATAAAAAGTTTAGCTATTTTTTTTATTAAAAATAAACATCACTTTTGCATTAGAGATACGTTTATAAAGAAGAATCTTTTTTTTATGCGGCATCCATTTAATAAGGAAAGTTGCTAAGGACTCCCAAAGTGAAATCCAAGCTGCTACAGTCAATCCTTCTGCAATAACCGCAGCTACAATGCTATCTTTTACCAATTCACTTTGATTCATCAATACAGACAGAGTAGCAGCAATAATCCCTATTACAAAAAGAATCATTGATGTTCGTATCATATCCTTCATCTTTTTAGATTCTAATTCCTGCATATAAACGAAAAATCTATTAACACTGTTTCTTACTCTGGCTATAGACTCTTCTTGTGAAATAATTTCCAAATTAAATTGTATAACAAAGGGTTCATTTTCTATTTCACTAACACTATCTATTATATACTCTACCAAATCTTGATTTAAATCTTTTTTCAAAAAGTGGGATTTCTTATCAAAATCATCATATAAATCTTCAATTTTTTTTGCAGAAATATCAATAATAATTTCTCTATCAGCAGTACATTCATAGCGTTCTAGTATATCTTTTGTCATTCAATCACTTCTAATTGGCATTTATCATAAAATAATCCGCGCATCATTTTTCTCTCTTTTTTATAGTCATTTTACTGAAATATTGGTTTCATATAAATTAATGTGAGTTTTATAGGCACTCTAATAATTAATTATATTTATTTAAATAACAACTAGTTATTAATTTTAATATTGTATAATATTTTTAAATATTATAGAAAATGATTATTACAAGATAACCGAAACGTTAAAAATCTGGATTGAGCTAAACAAGTTGTTTGCTATCAGCTCTTATGAGAACCATGTGCCTTTCTTAAACTTAAGCATTTTATAATATTCAATTTATAATACGGAGGATGAAAATGACGTATCAAAGCTAAGCAATAAATTACTTTAGTGGTGGTATCTATATAGTAGTTCTTGGCGCATTTAGTAAAATAATGCAACTATTTTTAGCTGATTGTATTATTTGTGTCTTAACTTGTAAATGGAAGTAGCAAGGACTAATAAGTGGCTGAACACTGACATTTTCCGTGGTGCTTTTTCAAAATAAGCATCCCTCTAAAGTATAAGTTAACACAACAAAGAAAACTAGGGTTAGATAATGAATGTATTTACTTATTACATTTGACAAAAAATTAATTAAATTATAAGAGAGCAAAAAATGACTGAATTAAATGATACAATGAAAGCGTCCGCTACTATGACTTTAGCAGATGCAAATGTTTCGACTCCTTTTAAGTTGTATGGATGGGAGATAACTGAATTTCCGCCGAAAATTCTCAAACAAGGTGGTTACCGAAGTTCGCCAACTAGTCCAACCAAAGTTGCGCATAGCTCCACTAAGCTTTTCCCTACTGGAGTAATCAAGGCCGGTGTGCCGTTCGGTACAACAGATGGAGGTGTTACATTTGTAAACATGGCTGGAGATATTATCAGTGGGCAAACACCTGATGGAGTAGGATACTGGAACTTTCCAGCTAATTCTACTATAAGTTTCAATATCATCACTCCAGTGAATGAAACTATAAAACTCCAATTGGATGCCGCTTCTGCAACTTTACCTAATGAGCCTGGCACAGCCAATAGTAACTTTAACTTGTGGATTAATGGCAAAGCCTTTAGTCAGGGCACAACACCTGATACCGATCCAAATTGGCACCCTATTGAATGGTCGATTGATAACGGTTGGCTTCAAGCAGCAACACCAGCCAATCTCCTAAAACTAGAGGTGCTTGGCACAGGTCTTTTGGTGAAGTCCGCCACGTTTACTTCTAAAGATATTCCGATATCAGCTAGTTACTATTGGAAATCTTATAAACCAGGCATGGCTCTCCCTATCAAAAAAGGTATATATTCAGTATCCGTCATCAGCGGAGTTACGAGTAGCAAATCAGAAACGAAAACGTTTGCAGTTTCTCTTGGTTTGGAAGTAGAAGATAAAATGCAGTTAGAGTTGGATTCGGTCAGCGCCAAACTCTCTACTACATTTACCACTACTGACAGTAAAACGCACACAATTTCTCTAAGTGAGCAAACCGAAGAAAGTTACTCGCTGCAAATAAGAACAACTCCTGAAGACGCAAGTGTCACCTACCAAGCCTGGCAATTATATTTTAGTTATGAATCTAATGGGAAGACAATCGAGCAGGCTGTACCATTGTCGGATGCTGCGCTATCTCTACGTACCTTTTCCACACCGCTTCATCCTAAAAAAAAATCATAAGATCATGCCTTACATTTCAAGTGTCAAGTGTAAGGCATAAGCATAATCTTCTAATCTTATTTTACATGTCACACCTTAAGAGTCTATCGGACTCCTAGGTTATTTATAGTCAACTTTATCATTTATTTCTACATCATATACTCATGGAATAAAGTAAAACTGTCAATACTAAACCTTAATCGGTTCATCCCAAAAAGAGTCTGAAAAATGGACAAACTTAGTCCGAATATGACTATGACAATAACTATCTAAATAATTCTATTTGATACTCACATTCTGAAAATATAATCCTCTACAATAATGTTCATAAGTATTCCATAAACACAACTGTGTTAATATTCTCAGCATGAATAGTAAAAAATATTTATCATCATTTGGTATTAAAAATCCAGTAAAAACTCTCAGTGACATTGAATCACTTATGAAATCTCACATTAGCTTATTGCCTTTTAGCAGTATCTCTGTATTGCTTAAAAAAGAACTCTCATTAGAGTTATCTGATATTTTAAAAAGACTCATTGATGAAAAAGTAGGTGGTTATTGTTTTGAGCACAATAAAATTATGTATGAAATACTTACTTTATACGGGTTTGAAGTAAAATCTATTTTTGGTAGAGTACTCAATAATAGAAAAAATATTATTGTTCCAAAAACACACCGTTTTAATCTTTTAAAATATCAAGGTGAACAATATCTAATCGATGTTGGATTTGGATATATGACACCATCAAAACCTGTAAAGTTTGGTAACATCCCTACAAAAGCAACATTAGACAAATCATACATTATTAAAAATATGAATAACGGAATATATGAACTTCAGATAATAACTGACAGTGTTCCTTATACTCTTTATTCATTTAATCTTCATGAGTATAATGAAATGGACTTTGAAGCAGGACATTTTTATTCTCATAAGCATCCAAAAGCAGCTTTTGTGAATAATTTAGTACTATCATTAATCAAAGACGATGAAGTGCTCTCTCTTAGAAATAACAAATTTTGTAAACTATATAAGGAAAAAAAAGAAAAAGTAATTATTCATAGTATTGATACATTTAACGATATATTAAAATCAGACTTTAAATACTTTTTAAATGAAGTTGATACTAATTTTTTATACACAAATTTTGTGCATAAAACTTAACAATAGCTACTAAATCCATGGTTGAGAAGTGTTTAGAAAAAATTATTTTCCACACCAAAAAGAGTGTGGAAAATAAATAAACTTAGTCTGAATTTGACAATGACTACATCATGCCAGGCATTCCACCCATTGCGCCACCCATGTCAGGTGCAGAAGGAGTTTCTTCTGCTATCTCATAGATTGCTGCTTCTGTAGTTAGAAGTAAACTTGCAACAGATGTTGCATTTATAAGAGCTACACGAGCAACTTTCAGAGGATCAATGATTCCTGCTTCAAACATATTTACATATTCGCCGGTTGCAGCATTAAAACCTATGTTTTCATTTTCTGCATTCTCTACTGCATTAACAACAACACCTGTGTCATAACCGGCATTTTGTGCGATTTGTTTCATTGGGGCTTTTACGGCACGAAGGATAATCTCACAGCCGATTTGTTGATCGCCTGCTAAATCAAGTTTAACCTTTGCAGCAGCTCTGACTAAAGCAGCTCCTCCACCAATGATAATACCTTCTTCAACTGCAGCTTTTGTAGCTGAGAGCGCATCATCAACGCGGTCTTTTCTTTCTTTCATCTCAGTCTCAGTTGCCGCTCCAACTTTGATAACAGCCACTCCGCCTGAGAGTTTTGCAAGTCTCTCTTGAAGTTTTTCTTTATCATACTCTGAAGTTGTCGCATCTATTTGAACTTTAATCTCAGCTATTCTTGATTTAACAGCTTCTTCAGCTCCTGCACCATTGACAATTACAGTATTGTCTTTGTCAATTACTATGCGAGATGCTTGACCTAATTGTTCTATAGTCGCACCCTCTAAAGTATGACCCGTTTCTTCAGAGATAACAGTTCCTGCAGTAAGAATTGCCAAATCTTGAAGCATAGCTTTTCTTCTGTCACCAAAACCCGGAGCTTTAACAGCAGAAATATTTAAAACACCACGAAGCTTATTTACAACCAAAGTTGAAAGTGCTTCACCTTCTACATCTTCAGCGATAATCAGAAGTGGACGGGAAGTTTTTTGAACTTGTTCTAAAACTGGAAGCAAATCTTTGAGTGAAGCAATTTTTTGATCGCACAGTAAAATCCAAGGATTTTCAATCTCTGCAATCATCTTCTCACTATTTGTTATGAAGTATGGGCTTAAATAACCACGGTCAAACTGCATACCCTCAACAACATCCAACTCATCTGAAATACCTTTAGCTTCTTCAACAGTAATAACACCGTCTTGACCAACTTTTTCCATAGCTTCAGCTATCATATCACCTATCTGAGTATCTGAATTTGCGGAGATACTTGCAACTTGCGCTATCTCTTTTTTGCCATTTACAGCTTTTGAAGATGCTTTTAGATTTTCTAAAATTGCTGTACAAGCTTTGTCCATACCACGCTTCACTTCAACAGGATTTGCACCAGCAGTGATATTTCTCAAGCCTTCAGAAAAGATTGCATTTGCTAAAACTGTAGCTGTAGTCGTTCCATCACCTGCTTCATCAGCAGTATTTGATGCAACCTGCTTAACAAGTTGAGCCCCCATATCTTCGAGTTTATCTTTTAACTCTATCTCACGAGCAACTGAGACACCATCTTTGGTGATTACAGGTGCACCGTAACTTTTTTGGATTAATACATTACGACCGCGAGGTCCCATAGTTACTTTTACTGCATCTGTTAGTTTTGCAACACCTTGAGCCAGTTTATTACGAGCGTCGTCTGAAAAAATTATCTCTTTTGCCATTTTCTATAATTCCTTAATTTGATTTCATAAAATGAAGGAAATCCTTCATTATTTAGTCCGTAAAAGGAACGTGTTCCTTTTACTACGATTAGACCGTCATGGTCACTTCTAGGCTAAAGCCTAATACAAAAAATCACTAAATGATTTTGTAAAAGCTTATTATTTATTAACCTATGATTCCAAAAATATCATCAATTTCTAGAACTATGTATTTATCTGCACCAATTGAAACTTCATTACCTGCATATTTCCCAAATAAAACTTGGTTTCCAACTTCTACTTCTTTAGCCTTTTTACCAATTGCAACAACTTCACCGCGTGATGGTTTTTCTTTTGCATTATCAGGGATAATAATGCCAGACATTGTAGTATTTGCCTCTTCTACTCTTTTAACTAAAACTCTTTTGCCTAATGGTTGAAAGTTCATTGAACATCCTTATTCAGATTTTATAGTGGAACTTTACCATAATAGATTTAATATTTAACTAATAAATATTACTTAATGATTGATAATAGTTTATCTTTTTTTCGTACATGTTTATGTCTAAAAATTTGTTGTGTTTTTTAGCACCTTTTAAAAGTAGTACATATTTTTGCACTAAGGTTTTAAGCGTTAAATCATAATATTCTTGCCTATGAAATTCTGATATAGTATTCAAAATATTTTCCAAAGATTGAACTCTAAACCTGTCCATTCCCCAGTGCTTCATGCTTAACTGATCTTCGTTACCACCATATTTAGTGATAAGTTTTTTATCTATTAGTCCTATCTTATTCTCACATGCTATTCTAAGCCACAAATCATAATCTTCACAAACTTCCAAAGACTCATCGAACAGCCCTGCTGTATTAAATATCTCTTTATGAATTAACGTTGCAGAGGGCGCTATGATGCAATGAGATAGACACTCCTCAAAAACATCTCCATCATGTTTTTTATATTTTTTAGGCATTTTAACTTCCACACCATCTCGCACCCATGTCTCGTCCGTATAACTCATGAGTATTTCAGAATTTTCTTTATGAAATGCAACCTGTTCTTTAAGCTTATCTTCATGCCATTCATCATCGGAATCTAAAAATGCAAGCCATTCGCATGTTGAATTTTTAATCCCTAAATTTCTGGCACTGGAAACACCGAGGTTTTCTTGGTAAATATACTTTACATGTGGGAATAATTCTATAATTTCTGGAGTGTTATCGGTAGAGCCATCATCTATTATGATGACCTCTTTTGGCATGTGGGATTGAGAGTAAACTGAGGCTAATGCTCTTTTTAAAACTTCAAAACGGTTATATGTAGGGATTACAACCGAAATGTTCAAAACACTCTACCAAACTTTTATTTCGTTGTAAACACTGTCTCTCTCAACCGGGATAAATCCGCTGTTTTTGATAAGCGCTGTAAAGTCTTGTAGATTAAC
>Ga0316206_1001659_pt1 | contig 18412 bp, 13 predicted proteins | sample 6monthpyrite_MG_FD_204942 | JGI IMG/M metagenome (GOLD analysis project Ga0316206, IMG submission 204942) | Microbial mat bacterial communities from mineral coupon in-situ incubated in ocean water Damariscotta River, Maine, United States -... | ecosystem: Environmental > Aquatic > Marine >... | reverse complement strand
GGGTATATGAGGGGCGAACTGTGTTGGCCACGCCAAATCTTAAAGAGGGCGTAGTGACCATAATCGATATGGAAACATGGAAAACTATAAAACGTATTAAAACACTGGGTCCGGGTTTCTTTATGCGAAGTCATGAAAATTCAGATTATGCCTGGGTGGATGTATTCTTTGGTCCAAATAAAGAGGCTGTCCATATAATAGATAAATCAACTTTAGAAATTGTTAAGACATTAAGACCTGCAAAAGGAAAAACAGCAGCTCATGTTGAGTTTGATAAGCAGGGAAAACATGTTTTATTGAGTATTTGGGACATAGATGGCGAAGTGATTGTTTACGATGCTAAGAGCTTTAAAGAAATTAAACGTTTGCCAATGAATAAGCCATCAGGTAAATACAACGTATACAATAAGATCACCAGGTCAGCAGGTACAAGTCATTAGAAGTAGTCTTTGTAAAGTTTCATGTTATTCTAGGGATAAATGAATAATCTTTGAGACTGTATGTACTGGCGATTTATACTTTTATTTTTATTCTCAACTATTTCACAGGCATCAGAGATAAAACCTTTTACTTCTGATGGCTGCAGTGCTTTTCCTGATGGAACATTTACACAGCAGTCTTTGTGGAGTAATTGCTGTTTTTTACATGATCTGGCGTACTGGAAAGGTGGCACTGAAAAACAGAAAAATACTGCAGATTATGATCTTGAGTCATGTGTTAAAAATGTAGGTGAGCCTCATATAGCTAAATTAATGTTAGCTGGTGTTAAAGTAGGCGGTTCGCCGTTTTTAAATACACCATTCAGATGGGGTTACGGCTGGCCTTATGGTCGAGCTTATAAAACGCTAAGCCGTTCAGAAAAATTACAGGTTAGCCAAAAACTTGAGGCACTTAAAGTAATCATAGATGACGAGATCAAACAGTTATCTATAGATAAAAAAGAGGCTGATTAATTCGTCTAAATCAATTATTGCATTAAATGAAGTACATGTAGTTGTTGCTTATATTTTGGGTTGATTTCTCTGGAGTTTGGAATGCGGGCACCGGCACTCGATATGCAATATGGAATAATATTTTTCAGGAAAAAGCTTTGCCTAATTGCTAAATCAGTGGTTCTTGATAGCAATCAGTTTATCTAGAAATTTCTAATTTATCATTTGATGGGCTTTTCATTTCAGCCCTTACGGCGTCTGAATACAGATCCAGTCGTACCTAACTGATTTCTAACTAGTAATTGGAGTATCCGGGAACTGTTACTGTCGTTCTGGATTTAGACGGACCTACTGACTGATGTTAAATGTAGTTTGAAAATCAGAATGAGCCGGGACTACCTGATGGCTGCAGTTTGAGCTTGAATTCTTATTGCAGAAAAGATGATTGTGGCCGATATACCTGCAATTGTTGCTTTGTTCATCTATTTTTCCCTAAAAATTTGATTATTTTTATCCTGAGGTGATGTTACAGGGAAAAATGATAATTAAGAATGTATCTAATATATAATAAGCTAAATAACTAATATAGTAATATTTATTGGCTTGTGATCGGTTGATTTGATCTTTCGTATATTGTGATAGAGATTTATTATTATAAAAACATAAAATGGTGTGATTAGTTCATAGTGTAATCCATGTACTGTGGTTTGATAGTGATAACATGAAAAAATCCTGAGTATTTTCAAGGGTAGAGCAGCCGATTTAGATCTATACTTAAGTATTCAATCGGCATAAATAAGTATAATAGCCGGTGTAATCTAAGGGTTATTGATAATTTAATAATACAGGGCATATGTATATTTTTGCCTACAGGGTGTGTAGTGAATATATCAAATGGCCTTAAAAGGTTCATTTTTAAAATAATTAATCTGCCTCTAATAATCTTCAGTATTGTTAGTTTTCAGTATGCATATGCGGAAACTGTAGAGCTTGCTGTTCTGTACCCAGAAGCCAGTGGGGGATATTCAAAGGTATTTAAGAATATACTGGAAGGTGTTAATCAGCTTGATAATATTAAAGTGACTACCCATCGCATATCTAAAAAAACACAGGTTGTTGAAGTTAGTGACTGGTTAGAAAATAGTCAGTGTCAGACTATTCTGGCACTGGGGCAGCGTAGTTACTTAGTCGCCAAACAGCTTAAAAATAATTTGCCTTTGACTATTGGAGCGATAGTCGCAACACCTAATGGCCATGGTGGTATTAGTATGGACGGTAGTCCAGAATTATTTTTACATCACCTTAATAAATTAGCACCAGATGTTAAACGCGTTCATGTTGTTTATAGTGAAAAAAATTCTGCCTGGTTAGTGAAAATAGCAGAAGTTGCAGCTGCAAAACGAAATTTGGAACTTTTGTCATATAAGGTTGATAACCTTAAACAGGGCATAAAAAATTATACTGATATATTAAATAATGTTGAAAGTAATAAGGATGCAATCTGGATCCCATTAGATCGAGTTGTACCTGATAAAGCTATTCTTCCTAAAATATTAAAAGTCGCATGGGATAAAAATATCGTGATATTTTCAAATAATCCACTGCATGCTAAAAAAGGTACTTTATTTGCTTTGTTTCCTGATCATAAACTTGTAGGTAAAAAGCTTGCCAGTATTGCTGTTGAGCAAGTAAAAGAGAATGCTGAATATGAGTTATTACCTACATCAAACCTTAAGTTAGCGGTGAACAGGCGAACAGCTTCTCATCTTGGATTGAATTTTTCTAAAAGTGAAGAACGACAGTTTGATATTGTGTTTCCGGCTAGATAATGGGTATTTAGTGTGAGTTTAGTTAAAAAATTATTTTCATCACAACATAGCTTTAGAAAACAGTTGTTTTCTGTTTTTACTTTAAGTGTGCTTGGGCTCGCGCTCATTTCAGCAATAGCTTCTTCCTGGTTTGCCAGTAATCAAATGCGTGAACAAATCATTAGTCAGGGGATTCAGGTAACTGCAAACCTGGCTTCGCAAAGTATGTTGGCACTGTTGTATGAGAGTTCGGAAAATGCTGAAGATGCTGCTTCATCAGCTCTACTTTTTCCGGGTGTTAGTTTTGTGCAGATTTTAGATAGTGAATCAAAGACGCTCTTAACCAAAGGTGAAATTAATAATGAGCCCTATGCGGTTTTACCTGTCGTCTATAGGAATGAAAAACCAAGAGTAATAAGTGAGTCATCTCAGGTTTGGCATTTATCAGCACCGGTATATAGCCCTGTAAATGATGATAGTCCACTATATATTGATGAGGCTAGTTCAAAAGAGTTTATAGGTTCTGTCTATGTAGTGGTTGATAAAGCGGCATTAAATAAAATACAGGAAACTATATTTATTACTAATATTGGTATCGCTCTGATTGTAACCGCTATTATATTATTTCTTCTTAGTTATGTGCTAACCCATGTAACCAGGCCATTAAATAACTTATCACAAACCATGCAAAAAGCTAAAAAAGGTGATGCCCAGGTTAAAGCTAAATTAAACGGTCCAAAAGAAATCGTGCATATAGCAAGTGTGTTTAATGACATGATGGAAGTATTAGATGAAAAGCAGGAGGCCTTATATAAAGAAAAAGAAAGAGCCATGATAACTTTGAATTCTATCGCGGATGGCGTAATTACCACAGACATTGATGGTGAGGTGTTATATTTAAATCCTGTAGCTGAACGATTAACTGGCTGGAGACTAAATGAGGTTAATGGAACTCGGTTAGATGATATTTTTCAGATGTTTGATGAAAAAAATCATACTAGAGAAGATAATCCAATACTGAAATGTCTAAAATTCCATCAAGTTATTAATTCAGAACAGCATTGTATGTTGAGACCTAAGCTAGGTGATGAAATTTTCGTTGAAGATTCAGTTGCACTAACCCGGGATAAGAGTAATAACATTACTGGAACGGTAATGGTTTTTCATGATGTAACTGAAACACGTAATATGGCTAAAAAGCTAACTTATCAGGCAACCCATGATTCTTTAACAGGCTTGATTAATAGAGCTGATTTCGAACGTTATTTATCAGTTGTTTTGAGTCAGGTTGATGAAGATACAGAACATGCTTTATGTTATATGGATCTAGATCAATTTAAAGTAATTAATGATACCTGTGGACATATGGCTGGTGATCAGCTGTTACAGAATATATCAAAACTGCTTGCAAACCGTGTGAGAAAATCAGATGACACTTTAGCAAGGGTGGGGGGGGATGAGTTTGTTCTGTTATTAGAAGACTGTCCTCTAATTAAAGCGGAAAAGATTGCTAAATCGATGTGTGAAGCAGTCCAGGATTACCGTTTTGTATGGAATGATAACCCATTCACTATCGGTATTAGTATTGGTTTAGTACCAATTAATTACTCCAATCATGAATTTCAGGATATTTTGAGTAAGGCTGATTCCTCTTGTTATATGGCTAAAGAAAAAGGCCGAAATAGAGTTCATACATATCTTGTCGATGATAAAGAATTAATTCAGCGTCAGGGAGAAATGAATGTTGTCTCAAACATTACAGAAGCTTATGAGAATGATTTATTTCAGCTTTATTATCAGCCCATAGTATCAATGGATGATTTAACAGAGACAACACAGCACTATGAAATTTTAATTCGTATGTTAGACAAAGAAGGCAACATACTACCACCTGGATTCTTTTTGCCTGCTGCAGAACGTTATAATCTGGTAAATAAAGTAGATCGCTGGGTGATTCGTGCAGCACTTAACTGGTTAGCAAGAAATCCAATACAACTGGAGAATTTGAAGTGTTGTGCAATTAATTTATCGGGCATGTCATTAAATGATGAAATGTTATTTGATTTTATCCAGTTACAACTTAAAAAGACGAAAGTACCTTCAGAAAAAATATGTTTTGAAATTACAGAAACAGCGGCAATAACAAATTTGTCAAAAGCAACAGGTTTGATTGATCAACTAAGAAAATTAGGCTGTAAATCAGCACTTGATGATTTTGGCAGTGGCATGTCTTCTTTTGCTTATTTAAAGAATTTTCCTATCGATTATTTGAAAATTGATGGTGTATTCGTAAAAGATATAATTTCCGATCCGATAGATAATGCGATGGTGAAGTCAATTAATGACATTGGTCACGTTTTGGGACTTAAAACCATAGCAGAATATGTAGAAGATGAAGAAATACTAGCGCGATTGAAAGAAATCGGTGTTGATGAGGCTCAGGGTTATCATATTGCTAAACCTCAGCCACTTGATCAATTATCTGATGCAAATATAGAAGAAAGAAAAAGAGAAAAAAATAAAGTTGTTAAATTGATTTCCGGTTAAACTAGCCTAGTCTATATATACATTTATTATAAATTAATATTGAAATTCAAAAATTAATATGCCCATTAGAGGCCAAATGAAAAACCACCCGACAAGAATGGATGCGATGTCATTGGAGATATTTAATGAAACGCTGCCTGCTTAATGTTTTTATATCAAGCTTATTATTAACAACCACATATTCTATTCACGCACAGGAAATGTCGGAAGAGGAGGATTTATATCTTCTTTATGGTGATGATGAGATGATCAGTATAGCAACAGGTGTTTCACAACCCATTTCAGTTGCACCTTCAACTGCCAGTGTTATTACTGCCGAGGATATAAAGGCAATGGGTGCAATGACCATTGATGAGGTCCTTGAACGAGTCCCAGGCCTTCATGTGGAGCCATCCACATTAAATCGACTTGATCCCGTTTATACCTTTAGAGGTTTATATACAGACCTTAATCCACAAGTCCTGTTTTTATTAAATGGCCATAGAATTTCTTCAAATATGTATAATGGGTCTCTGCCTCAAAATGCAAGAATTAATGTTCAGAATATTTCTCGTGTTGAAGTGGTGCGTGGGCCTGGTTCTGCTATTTATGGAGCGGATGCATTTGCAGGTGTAATTAATATTATTACTAAAACTAAACATGAACTTGATGGTGCGCACTTCGGCGTACGTAGTGGGTCTTTAAATACAAAAAATATTTGGGCACAATATGGAGGAAGTGTTACTTCTCAGTGGGATCTGGCTGTAAATTTTGAATATGCTAAGCAGGATGCAGATGAAAGTCGAGTTGTATCGAGTGATTCACAAAGTGCTTTAGATGCTGTTTTTTCAACAAGCGCTTCATTATCACCCAGTTATTTAGACAAGCGATATGAAGCATTAACATATAATTTGCATTTAAATAATGATAACTGGAAAATTGGTTTAGATGGATGGGCTCAACGAGATAATGGTGTTGGTGCCGGTGCTGCGCAAGCTATTGATCATAAGGGACATGATGATATAGATCAATGGTTGTTAACAGCAGAATATAATAATAAAGAATTAATTAATAATTGGGATATAACAGGACGATTCAGTTATCAATTCAATGAAATACAGGCTAATTTCAACCTTTTACCAGCAGGAGCTATTGCACCTATAGGTGCAACAGGTAATCTTGATCCTGTTACAGGTGTTCCTGTCACTTTTTCAGATGGTTTAATTGGAAACCCAGGCGGTGAAAACACCATACCTCAATTTGATTTAATAGGTATTTATGAGGGTTTGAAAAATCATACCTGGCGTATAAATTTAGGTGTAAAACAAGAGGATTTTAAAGCAAATGAAACGAAAAATTTTGGTCCGGGTGTAATAACAAACCCTGTTCCATTTTCTATTGTTGATGGTACATTGACAGATGTAACAGGAACTTCATTTGTCTATGCACCTAATGTGGATAGAACGATTAAATACTTATCAATTCAAGATATATGGGAATTAGCACCTGACTGGATATTAACAGCGGGTGTTCGTTATGATGATTATTCAGATTTTGGTGATACAACTAATCCACGTATAGCATTAGTCTGGACAACGACTCAAAAATTAATTACAAAATTAATCTATGGTAGTGCTTTTAGAGCACCATCATTTAGTGAGCAGTTTGCACAAAATAATCCAGTTCTAATTGGTAATGACAGTCTTGTAGCTGAAACGATAGATACACTAGAGTTATCATTTTCCTATGCGTTTTCGTCATCACTAAATGGTAATATTAATATCTATACTTTTGAAACAGAAGATATGATTGAGTTTGTTACTGATACGGCTGGAAATACAGCACAGAATGCTAAAAATTTAGATGGAGAGGGATACGAATTAGAATTGGACTGGTCGCTTAACAGGACGTTCGATTTGATGTTTAATTATGCATACCAGGTTACAGAAGATAAATTCACCGGAGTACAGGAGCCATTTTCAGCACAAAATCAATTCTATATTGATGCGAGATGGAAATTCATGCCTGACTGGCAAGTTAGCTCACAGGTAAACTGGGTCGGTAATAGAAATCGTGAAGCAACAGATACACGCAATGATATAGATGATTATACTCTTGTTAACTTAACATTACGCCGTAGTAATTTTATGGATCATTGGGGCTTTGCCGTAACGGTAACCAATCTGTTTGATGAAGGAGCTAAAGAACCAAGTGCATTGTCTAATAATCTTGTTGTTATCCCAGACTATTTACTTAATGAACGAGCAATATTATTTGAAGCAAGATATGAGATGTAGATATTAGTAGTTTCTATTTATTATTAAGATCTATATTCATAGTTAAAAAATATATTAGAGCTAACAGTCAGGTAGATCACGTGGCGACTTGCCAGTGTACTTAATATCATCACAATGTAGAGGCAAAAAAGTATCTGCTTTTTTATCTTTACTATCTACATAACATGCAGTTACACCACTAGCGACTACAAATGAACAAATGCGGTATGCTTCATCAGGAGTAAAACCATTGTCTGATAGAAATGCGGACATATAACCGTTGATATTCATACTTTCATCAAATTTATTAATTAGAATTTGTTCTATTTCATAAGCTAATAAGAGGTGTTCTCCAACTTCTAATCCTAAGTTTCCTGCAGTTCTTTCCATTGCCTCAACCCTTTCATCTCCTTTTGCAATTGGTCGAGCAAACCCCATGATATACGGTTTACCAGCATGTTTAGCGCATTCAGTATCTACAATTTCCTCTACTGATTTTCCGGAAGTATATTGTAAATAAGCATTCTGAATAAACTCTAAACCACCTTTGATAGTTTTTGCACCATAGGCTCTTGAATCAGAAGCTAATACGCCCGAGACCGTTGCGGCAACTACTGAGGTTTTGCTTGTTCCCGCTAGAGCACCAATTTGATTACACCAGATCCTCGGGTCGGGCCAACTTAAGCAAATATGAATGGCTTCAAACCAGTCTGCAATCTTTCTATCAGGAAGTCGACCTGTTGCATTTAATAATACGATTTGCATATAAGATTTTTTGCCGACAAAATCATCCATCATGTTATAACCATGATTGAATACCCCTTTACCAGGAAACCAGCCGCCTTTTCGGCTTTTTATTATTTTCCTGTTTGAGTCCCATATTTCGTATTTTAGTTTTTTATTTTTCAATGACATAATTTTCATCACTTATAAATGGCATTGCGGTAACAGGTTTGTTTGCTAACTCCATACCATGGGCTAATAAGCCGGGTGCAGATAATAATTGAAATAACCCGATACATGTTCTCGGCTGAAAACCAAGGTCAGAAAATACGGCTGCCGCAAGGCCAGTTGGTAACCAGCCTACATTGTACGCATTCATTTTTTTAGAAAATTCATTTGCCCAATAAAGTGTTTGCTGATCTTTGTTTAAATATAGAATTTGATCAACAAATTTTTGAGTCATTATTTCAATAGATCCAAATTTAGATCCAAAACCCGGTGTTAAAAAATCATCGTCACTAGCTTTTTCTTTGAGCAGTTTGTCTACAACTTCGTTGACAGGCCTTTTCCTATTTTTTCTTAAAAATCGCATGCAGGGTTCTACTTCGCTTGCCCCTGAGTATTCACCTCCCAGGATAGTTAAACCAATGGGGAGTATGTGAGCAGGATCTGTTTTTCCAACGCCGGCATTCATTGCTGATTGTGTTGCAGGGTGTCTTGGTCCTGGGTTGATTAATGCGATCATTAAATGTTCTAAAATTATCGAATCTTCTTTAGAGGGCAGTTCTCCTCTAAATAGCAAATATAAAGTATCAACAAAACTTCTTTTCTTAGCTAATTCTAAAATATCGTAACCGTGGCAAAGATTGTTTTCAGCTATATAGGGGTTATCTTTACTTGGTTCTTCATACCATATACGGGTTTCAGTTTTATCAACGAATGCTTCATTTCTACTTTTTACTTTTGTGCGTTCATTTGAAGCCATAAATTTATAAACCTGTTTTAAAGTGTAATGACTTATATCTAGAAACAGTATACATAATTTTTCTAGTTTTCCAGTGAGTCTTTATTACTACGATCTAGTACTTTCATCCTTGAGCCCATAGGTGGAACTTCTTCCCCATCAATATATACATCTATTAAGGTAGGGCCGTTAGTAGTGCAAATTTGATTAATATCTAACGTTAAAAAATCTTCTGGTTTTTTAACGGTAAATGCTTGCACTCCCATGGCCCGAGCTACAGCTGCATAATCTACTAAGGGTAACTCAAAGGCAATGGCTTCTCCACCACCTAACTTCTGCCCATGTTTAACCATACCTAGTGAGTTGTCATTTAAAATAACATATATAACAGGTAAGTTATGTTGTAGTGCAACAGTAATTTCCTGTCCGCTCATTAAATAACTGCCGTCGCCAGTAATGCAAACAACGGGTGTATCAGGCGCACCAAAAGCAGTACCAACCGCAGCACCTACAGCCCAGGCCATTGCACCAAAGCCTAGTCCTATTCGATAGGTACCTGCCTGTTTAGGGTGTAAATAATGAGTAGCCCATGCCCAACTATTTCCGGCATCAATGACAAAACGTGAATTATCAGGAAAAGATTTTACTAATTCGCCCATTAGCCTTTGTGGTTTGACCGGAGAGCTATCTAGTAAATACGACTCAGGACTATCTACTTTTATATGTTTAGGCGCGCAGCTGATTATATTGTTACCGTGAACACCGCGAATAATATGCTGGTCTTCTTGAGGAATTACTGCTTCCATGCGATGAATTAGCGTGGAAAAAAGCTGTATCAGATTAACAAAAACGGTATTTAAATGACCGTATACATGTAAACGAGCCATTGGAGATCGTGCAAAATTTTCAGCGGTTTCTTCTATGTGGATAAGTTTATGATTCATGAGTGCGTCTTTATCCCAGCCGCCGGTAGATATTTCGCCTAAACAGGTTCCTACTGCAAGCACTACTTCTACTTCATTGTCTAACAGAGTATCACGTGCTGTGTCATGTCCAGCGAACCCAAATACACCTCTGTTTAGAGGATGGTATGCATCTACACAACCTTTGCCTCCTGCTGTAGTGACAAACGGAACATTAGCCATTTCAGCAAACTTCATTATAGCTGGAATGGCTTCTCGACTACCACTACCTAGAAATAAAACAATTTTTTTCGCATCTATCAGTGCTTCACAGAGTGCATCCATACTGTCATCATCCATAATTTCTGGATTACGTAACAAATTGCAGAGCTTAAAAGTTGAATTGCCATCCCAGCCTGAGCTCAAAATATCCATCGGGATGCTTATATGAACTGGTCCCTGAGGTTCATGAAATGCAGATAATAATGCGGTAAATAGCTTTCCTTCTAACTGGCCTGGATGAGAAATTAATGTGTTGTAATTTGTGAAGTTCTCAAACATAGCAACAGTATCTATACCATCACTGGAGGATTCCTGTAGACCTCGTTTACCAAAATTTGGAAGTGCAGTCTGCGCAGTGATAACCAGCATAGGAACGCGGTCAGCATAAGCAGAGGCTACACCTGTTATCAGGTTTGTAGTTCCCGGACCAGTTGTTGCACAACAAACACCTAGGTTGCCTGTTTCTCGAGCATAACCATCAGCCATAAAAGCTGCACCAGCTTCATGTCGTGCTACAACAGATTTAACAGATATTTTTTCATCTTCTTCAGGTTCTCGACTAGATCTGGCTAATGCATTATATAGAGGCTCAATAGCTCCTCCAGGCACGCCAAAAATAAATTCAGCCTTTATTGAAGATAGATATGCCAGAATAAGATCAGCAAGTGTTTTTTCCGTATTAGTTGAACCTCCTAATTCTTCTACACTCTCTAAACTAGCCTGGCTCGATTTATTTTTTATTTGAGTCATTACTAATTACTCCCACCCGAGAATATAGATCATTAGCGTTATAACTTCATGTTATTTTTAATATTTTAATGCTTTTAGCCTGATTTACTTTGTTGTAACCAAGTCCAAAAGCAGTATAGAATTTTAATTATGAAATATTCAAAATGAGTAAAATAAAAAAGATGATGATTAAAAATAAAATTATCAAAATGAGGGGAATAGTTGTATTCATGGCTTCAAATGCTGAATCGGATAATCGTTACAGGCTAAACTACTTAAATGTTTAATTGAAATTAAAATTACTGGTAAGTTTACAGGTGTGATAGTAGAAGGGGCGCCATACATTTAATTAATGATCTAATTAATTCTACAGGAGCATAACAGGCCAGGTGCTTACTTCTAAAACGTCTGTGTATTAGAGGGTAGGGTTATTAATATGCGAGGGGACTTTTTATGGTATTTAGATTCTGGCCTGATTGAGGTCATTAAACCAATAAGTATTATGGGCTGTCGTGACTAAATAGAAACTTCCGAAAAATGTAAATCCTTTGTTATGGTAGGGGCTACCTGTTTTAAAGCTACTCTAAGTTTTAACTAGAGTGGCCCGAGTCTGTTAACGGTATCTTTAAAAGTACTGTCATTCCCTTTAAATTAATTTCGGGAATGACATACGTAATTTAGAAAGAGGTTATTTTCTACGACGCGAGAAACCAGCTAATCCAAGTAGACCCGAACCAAACAGCCAGACAGCAGCAGGTACAGGTACCGCTGAAACTTGTGGATTAATGTAAGTAGAGGCAATATTACTTGGCGTTAATGTGCCGGCAAAATTAGCAATAGTTATGTCTAATAGTGTTGCCTGAGTCCCGCCATTAAACGTAACGGTCAGGCTTCCATTAAAGTCGGTAAAAAGAGTATTGAAATCTGAAAAGAGAACACCATAATCTCCCAACCAAAATCTTGTATCAATGGTCTCTGAATAAACCTGATTGGTCAGGTTAGTATTCTCGTACATAGTTAATGTAACAGTACTGGGGTTAACGACTGGAAGTTTAAATGGATCGTTGTCTCTGTCATAAATTCCAACAATAACCTCCCAAAAATTATCTGTAAATTTGTTTCCTTCAGCCACTGAAGCTAAATTAAAACTAGTTGAATAGGAGTCACCATCTTGTAATATTATGGATGAGTTAGCGTTCAAACTCGTAGATAATAAAGCTGCTGTTAATATTGTTTTTATCATATTTCTTTCCTTTAGTTTTAGAATTAAATACCGTTTATGTGTTATTTATATATGTAAACAATACACTTCCGATGTTGCGTGGCATCTAATGCCTTACTTTTCATTGTGATATTTTATGGTTTTTATTTGTATATCTCTAATTTCCTTTGATATTAAGATATTGCCTGTGTGTTTAAGATCAATAGTCCAATTTAGTATCAACTCATAATAGGATTATATTGATTGCAGTTTATGAGATAAATACCAAGATCTTGGTATAACGACTCACTTGATATGTATTACAATAGCCTTCACTATCAATTTATAAAGCATAATATATATGCAAGACCTTGTTTACACTATAATTATTGTTGAAGATGAAATAGATGTTCGTGAACGGTTAATTGAAATGATTGAACTGGATAAAAAGTTCATTCTTCTTGATGCAATGAGCACTGTAGCTGAAGGGGTGATGGCGCTTGAAACTCATAAACCGGATATATTATTAACTGATTTAGGCCTGCCAGATGGTTCAGGCATTGAAATTATAAAAACTATTGAAAAACTGCGTTTAGATTGTGAGGCGATGGTTATTTCCGGATTTCAGGACGAACACAATGTTTTTAATGCATTACAGGCGGGCGCTAAAGCTTACATACTGAAAGATGATAAGAGTACGAAAATAACCGATGCGATTAAATCCATGATACAAGGTGGTGCACCTATTAGCCCGGTAATTGCGCGTTTGATGTTACAGAAATTTCAACAACCGCAACCTGTAACCGAATTACCTGAGGCATTAACTGAGCGACAGGTAAAAATACTAAAGCTGGTGAGTCAGGGGTTTTCTTCAAAAGAAATAGGAGAAAAGCTGGATATCAGTTATTACACTGTGACTACGCATATTAAAAATATATACAATAAGTTACAGGTTAATAGCAGGACAGAAGCATTGTATGAAGCGGTAAAGTTGGGTTTGCTAAAGTAATCTCTGCATAAAAATATTAAACAACATCATTATTTTATAAGGCTTGTATTAGTGATAACCCCTACAGGTTGTTTAAGGTATTCTTTCGGTTGTGTAGTAATACGGTTATCACTTGTTCAATAAACAATGGAGTAGTTTTATGGCATTAATTAAACAATATTCATTACTGATTTTTTGTTTACAGTTCTTTATATCAAATACTCATGCAACCGAAGTCCAGCATGGTGTTCAATATAATAGTGGTGAAAATTTAACTGCATCAAAAGCCGGTATTAGTTTTATTGTACCGGATAGCTGGTCTGGTTCGGTATCAAACGAGGGAGATTTTATAATAAAATCAAACCAGCATTACGGCATGCTCATTCTGACTACATCTCCTTCTAATAATAGGAATACAATGGCTAGCAGTTTGACTAAGGAGTCATTGGATATAGGCTCAGGTTACGTTTTTTACCCTACTGGTACTGCTAATATTGAATCTAATGGTATTACACAAAATTATCAGGGCAAAGATCCATCGAGTGGTGCTTTACTGAAAGGACATTTACATGTAGTTGAAGGCGGATATGGTCAATCGGTTACTATTGTTGTGATGGGAACTGCTATTGACAGTAATTATAACAATCAATTACTACACAATATGTTAAATACAGTCAGTTTTTTTAATCCAGATAGTCAGCAACAACATGCTGAATACGGCCAGCAGAGCAATAATACTGAAGTACGCCAACAAACGAGACCGGTGATTGAAAACTGGAATGGAGGAGGATATGTCGAGGGTGTAAATAGTGACGGGCAGAATTGTTCCTATGTAACAGCAGGTGGCATGACTATGAAAAGTTGCGACTAGCAGCACTTTTAAGTAGCATAGTGAACAGGAAGTATCTAAGTATCAGGGACGTATCAATATTTACTTATAAATAATCAACTGTTCACCTTGAAGGTTCTTCTATTCCTTACTGGCAATTGTGTTGAGTTTATGTGGCTGTGTGAAAATAAAACCAGAGCATTTATATTTCTATTTGTTTACTGGTTAGCATTTAATTATATGGTGTTACATACACCATTTACCATATTCAAATCACCCAATGTGGGTGCAGTCACCCATGTCCAGTTTTTACATCATAATGCTAGTTCTCTGGATGAATTAATAGATGATAAAACTAGTAAGCAAAACTGGCAAGCAATCTTATTGCCAGATGACTGGTATAAGAACCAGCCAAATGTAGAGCAAATATGGTACAGGGCAGAAGTATCATTAGGTGAATTTGGCGAACAAGTCTGGGCTATATATTTGCCATCTGTAACTCATAATGCGGCGGTATATATCAATGGTGTCTGGGTTGGACAGGGTGGGAAATTCACTGCACCAGTTTCCAGACATCATAATGAACCTCTGTTATTCAGTTTTTCTTCAAAATTATTACATCAGGGTAAAAATCAGATAGATATAAGAGTTAAAGCGGCTTATTTTGAACAAGGTTTGCTAGATCAGTTTTATATCGCACCAGAATCTCAACTACATGATGTCTATGAATGGAAGAAGTTTGTACGAATAGATCTGAATCGGTGGATCACAATGACGATGTATGTTTTGTCTGTCATCGTTTTTGCTTTCTGGCTCGCCCGGCCTCAGGATAAAATTTATGCTTTGTTTTCGATAGAGCTATTCATCTGGGCCACTCACAATCTGAATTTGTTTGTTTCTGAAATTCCTGTATCGGTTCGTACCTGGGAGGCTATGACCATGAGTACGCTAGGCTGGACAGTTGTTGCAATGATATTTTTTAATCATCGTTTTGTTGGTGAAAAAAATAAAACAGTTGAAAAAATTATATTAATATTTTCAATACTTGGTATAGGGATGTTTTTTCTACCAGATATAGCTAGCATTTTACATATTGGATATAGCATCTGGGATGCATTCATAATGATATTTGGAATTTATGCGATATATCATCTTATTAAAGTATATCGTCATAAAGAGAGTACTGATGTATTTTTAATGTTACTCGTAGGTATACCAATTCTGGTGTTTGGATTTCATGATATATTAATGATTAATCATTTTACTGACAGACGAGATGGTTTAATTATGCAGTATAGTGTTATTCCATCAGTAGCGTTATTCAGCTGGTTTCTGGTTCGTCGGTTTGTACAATCTATAAATAAAGCTGAAATTTTAGCTAATACATTAGAAAAAAGAGTTGCTGAAAAGCAGGCCGAATTGCAATCACAGTATGAAAAATTAAAAACAATGGAAAAACAAAGTGTTCTTGCTGAAGAACGTGAGCGTCTAATGCGTGATATGCATGATGGAATCGGTGGTCAGTTGATTTCTGTTGTTAGTTTACTGCAGGAGCAGAGTGGTGATGTTTATAATAAAGTACGTGAAAAAGTTCAGCTTAGTTTAGTTGATTTAAGGTTTGTAATTGATTCGCTAGACCCATTATTAAATGATTTGCCAACATTGTTAGGTATGATGCGAATGCGTCTGGTTGACCAGCTAGAGTCCGCAAATATTGAGCTTGAATGGTCGGTTACGGAATTACCTGAGATTGAAAATATGGGGCCGCGACGTAGTTTGCACATTATGAGGATTGTTCAGGAAGCTATTACTAATAGCATTAAACATTCCGGGTCAAAAAAAATGACTTTAGCCACAGGTGTAGTTGATAACACTATATATATTGATATTATTGATTACGGTAAAGGCTTTGATGTTTCTGATGATAGTGAAACTGGGAGTAGAGGTATAAAGAATATGCGCTATCGTGCGTCTCAGTTAAATGGCAGTTTACAATTTAGCTCATCTAACGATGGAGTAATGATGAGGTTGATCCTGCCAATATAGTATTTTCTGTTATTAGTTTTTTATATTGATTTTGCTCTATAAAAATATAAGCATGAGATAAATCTGTAATACGATCTTCGTTAGTAGAAATGACTTTGATATGAGCTCATCAGAGTTAATTAAATGCTATCTGAGGTGTGAATGCTTTATTTCTAGAACATATCTTTGATGTTCGCAGTTTCCCATTTAGCCTGCTGTAATAACCACACATCATTTTTAATAAGTTGCAGTTCAAATTTATAAATTCTTGCTCTAAGGCTGGTGAGTGAATTTAAATCGGTAATCACATTTCCAGCCATAGCTACATGTAAAACAACAAATGCGGAGTTTTTATTTTGAAAATCAATACTCTCTAATTTTGTTAATAAATGAATATTTTTATGTGTAAAAAAATATGCACGGGCAATTTTTTCTATGTCTAGTCTATTCCAGCCGCGCTGATCTTTGTAACTTTCATCAATCAAATCAGCCAGCTCACTATGGTTTCGTTTTTCAGCAGCTTGTTTTCCATTTTCTATATATTGTTTGATTTCTTCCTCTGGTGAAGTTATTTCATTAGAACAAGCTGTAATAAAGAAAAAAATAAATAATAAAAATGTATTGAATGTTAATTTCATATTATTGTACGCGCAATTTTATAAACTTATATTTTTTCGTAGCTACGCTCTATATACAGGTTTAATAAATCTGTAAATTCAGCGGCAATGTTATCACCTTTTAAGGTTACCGTTTTCTCGCCATCTTCATAAACGGGGGCAACGGGTGTTTCACCTGTGCCAGGTAAACTAATGCCAATATTCGCATGTTTACTTTCACCCGGGCCATTTACAACACAACCCATTACCGCAACCGACATGCTTTCTACACCGTGATATTGCGTTGCCCAAACAGGCATTTGATCACGTAGATAGGTTTGAATCTGTTTGGCCAGTTCCTGGAAATAGGTACTTGATGTTCGTCCGCAACCAGGACAGGCAGTCACTAAAGGTACAAAGGCACGCAGCCCCATAGTTTGTAAAATTTCCTGTGCAACAATCACTTCTTTAGTGCGGGCGGCACCGGGTTCGGGTGTGAGAGAAATACGAATAGTATCTCCAATACCTTCATGTAATAAAATAGACAGCGCGGCGGTAGATGCAACAATACCTTTAGAGCCCATTCCGGCTTCAGTTAAACCCAGATGTAAAGCATAATCACAGCGTTCAGCCATTGCTCGATATACGGTTATCAGGTCCTGTACATCAGACATTTTGCAGGAAAGTATAATCTTGTCTTTTGTTAGGCCGAGTTTTTCGGCGGTTTCAGCACTCTCTAAAGCTGAACGAATAACTGTTTCAAACATCACATGTTTAGGATCTTTCGGCTGCTCTAATTTGGCATTTTCATCCATTAGTTTAGCCAGCAATTCCTGGTCCATACTGCCCCAGTTAACACCGATGCGAACCGCTTTATTATATTTCACCGCCATATCTATCATAGTGGCGAACTGTTCATCACGGCGTTTGCCTCTACCTACATTGCCGGGGTTTATACGGTATTTGTCTAATGCTTCGGCACACTCCGGGTGAAGTGTTAATAACTTATGCCCATTGAAATGAAAGTCACCTACTAGTGGTACATCTATACCCATGTGTTTAAGGCGTGCTTTGATACCGGGTACGGCGGCAGCGGCTTCAACAGTATTAACGGTGATACGCACCATTTCTGAACCAGAGGCTGCCAGGTCTGCAATCTGGATTGCGGTAGCTACCTCATCTGCAGTATCAGTATTAGTCATCGACTGGACGACGATAGGTGAATCACCACCCACGGTAATATTACCGACCTGTACAGCTATGGATTGGCGTCTTTCAAGAAAGGGATGTTTATAACTCATTGATAACCCGTTATTCCGAATCTTTCTATCGGAATTAATATGACTTTGAAATAGTTAAGGTCGTTTCATCCTGATATAAGCATTCAGGGAAGACGACGTGAAATTAGTGCATAATAGTATCATTTTAAAATAGTAAAGCGGAAACCGATTTGTTCAGATTAGGCTTAATTATTAATCCAGTAGCGGGTATTGGTGGCAGAGTCGCCCTGAAAGGCTCAGATGGTGAAGATATTCAACGGCTAGCGATGCAGCGTGGGGCAGTTCCTTTAGCTGAACAGCGTATGCAACAGGCACTACAGATGCTACTTGAATATAAAGATCGTATACATA
>Ga0316206_1001658_pt1 | contig 18417 bp, 20 predicted proteins | sample 6monthpyrite_MG_FD_204942 | JGI IMG/M metagenome (GOLD analysis project Ga0316206, IMG submission 204942) | Microbial mat bacterial communities from mineral coupon in-situ incubated in ocean water Damariscotta River, Maine, United States -... | ecosystem: Environmental > Aquatic > Marine >... | reverse complement strand
AATTATCACGAAGCCTGATGGAATCAGTGAGCGATTTGGAAAGCATTAAAGACTTCATGAGCAATACGGTTCGCGAGTCAGAAACTTTATTACAGCAGCAATCGAGAATTTCGACTGAATTACAAGAAAGCTTGATGCGCACACGAATGATTAAATTCAGTGGGTTGAGCAGCCGTTTAAGTCGTATTGTTCGACAGACTTCTCGTGAGCTTGATAAAAATGTAGAGTTTGAAATTTTTGGTGATGAACTAGAAGTCGATCGTTCTATTTTAGACAGAATAGTTTCCCCGCTTGAGCATTTATTACGAAATGCAGTATCACACGGTATTGAAGCTGACGACGTAAGAGCGGCTTTGAATAAAAATGAGCCCGGTAAAGTTAGCATTAAAATTACTAAAGATGGCCAGGATCTCGTCGTTACTGTCGCTGATAATGGTGCGGGTATTAACGTTGATGCTATACGCAATAAAGCCATATCGAATGGCATGATGGCCGCTGAAAGTGAGATTAGTGATCATGATATTGTTCAGTTTATCCTTGAGCCAGGCTTTAGTACCGCTAAACAGGTAACGCAAATCTCCGGGCGAGGTGTTGGTCTTGACGTTGTTGACAGTGAAATTAAACAACTGGGTGGATCACTCGATATTCAATCTAAGTTATCTAAAGGCACCAGCTTTGTAGCGCGCTTACCAATGACGCTTTCAATTAACCAGGCGCTTCTTGTTCATATTCAGGAAGATATATTTGCAGTACCTTTGAATACTGTCGAGGGCGTGGTTCGTCTTAGCGGTTACGAACTGGATATGATTTATCAAAAAGGCGAAGGTGCTTATGAATTTGCTGGCGAGAACTATGATGTTAAATATCTGGGTTACCTGTTAAAAGGTAAAAAAGCAGATCACCTTGAACAGGCTGCTCCATATCCAGTGCTACTGGTTAAGAGTGGTGATCTTCGCGTTGCCGTTCATGTCGATAGTCTTGTTGGTCGACGAGAAATCGTTGTTAAACCGGTAGGTGCTCAAATTACAACCGTCAAAGGTATTTCTGGTGCAACCATTCTTGGTGATGGTCACGTCGTGCTTATCCTTGATATGGCTGCATTATTACGTGCTAAGACAGTCTTCCAGATTGAAAGCCAGGCTGAAGAGATTCAACGTGAAGCTGAAAAAGCGTCATCAGATACATTAACGGTGATGGTAGTTGATGACTCAATTACCATTCGTAAAGTTACAGAAAGAATTTTACTTCGTCGCGGAATGGAAGTTATTCTGGCAAAAGATGGATTAGATGCATCGGCCAAACTACAGGAACGACTGCCGGATATTATGCTGCTTGATATCGAAATGCCAAGAATGGATGGTTATGAAGTAGCAACAATGGTTCGTAATAATGAACATATGAAAGACTTACCAATTATTATGATCACATCCCGTACCGGATCAAAACATAAAGAAAAAGCCATGGAAATTGGTGTGAACAGATATCTTGGTAAGCCGTATCAGGAAGATGAGTTAATGGAAAATATTGCAGCGGTACTTGATGAAGAAAAAGCTAAAGCTAAGGCATCATAGAAATGGCTGAGAAAAAAATAATCAAAAGTTTATTGCTGCCAATGAAAACAAGCAGTGTTATTGTGCCCAACGCCGCCATCGCCGAAATTGTTTCGGTAGAACATGTTTTACCGGTTAATGATGCGCCACCCTGGATGCTGGGTTACCTAAGCTGGCGTCGTCGCTCTGTACCATTGTTATCGTTTGATGCAGTGCAACAAGGTGAGCCAGATTTTCTGACACCAAGAAGTAAAATTGCTGTTTTATATTCAATCAGTGAAGACAGTACCTTTCCGTATATGGCTTTACTGATGCAGCGTGCACCAAAAGTTATGAATATTATGGAAGACAATATAAAGCAGGCAGGGGCTGATCAAAACTCAGGCAATATTAAACTGGTTATTCAGAATGTGGTTATTGATGATATTGCTGCAGACATACTGGATTTAAAAGCAGTAGAAGCAACGTTCAAGCAAGCTGGTTATTAACCTTCTACTATATTAATTTTTCTTATTATATTCTGCGCAATTCAAACACAGTCCAATGATCGGTCAGGCGGCTCTTGATAAAAGCTGGCATAAATCCTTATTGCCAGAATTTGATAAAAAATACATGCAAGCCCTTAAAGCTTTTCTTCAATCAGAAAAAGATAAGGGAAAAGATATTTTTCCGCATTCTAGTTTATGGTTCAACGCACTAAACTCTACACCGCTCGATAAAATAAAAGTGGTAATCCTTGGGCAGGATCCATATCCAACACAAGGTCATGCGCATGGTTTATGTTTTTCTGTGACACCCGATGTAAAACCAATTCCAAAATCACTCATCAATATTTATAAAGAATTAAAAGAAGACCTGAATATTGAAAACACAAATGGCAATCTGCAATCTTGGGCAGAGCAAGGTGTTTTGTTATTAAACAGCGTGTTAACGGTACAAAGTGGAAACGCAAACTCACACCAGGGAAAAGGGTGGGAACAGTTTACTGATAAAGTTATTTCAGTAGCGAATGAGCTGGATAGGCCAATTGTGTTTGTTCTTTGGGGGGCGTATGCACAAAAGAAAGGTGCGGTAATTGATGAGAATAAGCATCTTGTCATTAGATCGGTACATCCTTCGCCGTTATCTTCTTATAGGGGGTTTTTTGGCAGCAAGCCATTTTCAAAAATTAATGACTTTTTACATCAGCAAGGTTTTCAGAAAATTAACTGGCAGGTGTAATTGATAAATTAGGTTATGACTGTTTATGACCCAAAGCTGCCGTTGACTAGATATGATTGAATGGGGACTGTTAGCCAACCTGAGACTTGCTTGGACGTTTCGAGGACACTTTTGACCCTAAGCGGTCTTTAAGAAAATGCTAATATAAATACAATAGTATTATGTTTCTCGCTCCATAAATGGTGAATTATAAAACTTATTAAGAATCAGCGCGTGTTTGCCAGAGCCAGAAATACTTATAAATAGCTGCAAACGCTATGCCTGCTATGATTGTGAAGATTTAATAAGAAAAATACAATTTAATTAGACTGTTAGCTATCAGGAGAAACAAATGAAGAAAAATATTCATTTCATTGCCGGAATACTGGCAACACTGACAATTGCAACATTCTTTACATCAACAATCGTTGTTGAACTATTTGGTTCACATGATGTAATTGCTGCTGTTAAAAGCCTCATCGTTATACCTGGTTTATTTATTTTAGTTCCTGCTATTGCTGCTACAGGCGGTACTGGATTTGCTCTTTCAAAATCAAGACAAGGCAAGCTTGTTCAGGCAAAGCAAAAACGAATGCCATTCATAGGTGCTAATGGTGTACTTGTTTTAATTCCTTGCGCAATTTTCCTAGATCGTTGGGCTTCATCAGGTGCATTCGATACAATATTTTATATAGTCCAAGGTATTGAGCTTATTGCAGGTGCAATAAATCTCACCCTTATGAGCATGAATATTCGAGATGGCCTTAGAATGAGTGGCAGGTTTCGTGCTTCATCTTAATCAAATTGCTATAAGGCAATCAAAAAGGACGTTTAATCGTTAGGTGTAGAAATAGGTCATGAAAGAAGTAACAAAAAATGAATTCAAATTAATTTATTTCAAATACGGTAAAGCTAATGAAGGTTGGGGCCAAGAATACTGGGATAAGTATTATGAAAACCCAAAAAATCAAAAAATGAAGTACATGGTAAAACTCCCAACTAGCGATGCGGAAGTAAGAATGATGATAGTTAATGATTACTCAGCTAATGAATATCGGTTGTTCTTCACATCTATCGAGCAAGAAGAAGCATTCTTTGACAATCCTGGTAAGTAATGAAAACACCTAACAAGGTAAATCAAAATGAATAGCCTACTTATCGATGGAATAGAATCAGACTTAAGAAAATTTGTAAACCCTACGATGGGCTTAAGTTCATCTCGGGCTATTATGAATCGTCACTCATTTCAATTGAGACTAGACAAAGCCCAATTAATATGTGATTTTACTGGTAGATATGAAAAGTGGTTTAAGGAATCGAAATTAGATGACGAGAAGCAAGGAGGCGCTGACTTGGATGATATAATTGGTCTAGCTGGTTATCCAGAAATAAGTCAAATTCTTAAAGATGAAAACATGGCGGAAATGCTTTTTGGTTGGTATCTAGTTGAGGACGTATTTGAAAAGTACTGCTGTACGAATTACGAAAATATCAACTATTGGTTCGATACTACGGAAAGCGTGTCAATTTCGGACGACTGGATAACGATTCATGGAATTTGTTATAGCGAATAGAAAAGCATACAAGGTGCTCAAGATCGTATGCGCACAAAACCGTACACTTGGACGAGCAAAAATCGGTTCTCAACTTACCTCAGCGTTATGCACATGAATAAAAAAGAAATATATACACAACTATTTTCATATAATTGGCCTCAAGCAGAAGAGTTAATCAATTATGCAAATAGCAAAAAGGGCTACGGCGGAGATGATGGCTGTTATGGTGTTACTTATCCTTCTGACTTAGATGAATATGATAGAGAAGTAGAAAAAATAATAATACCTGAAGGTTATTTGGAAATTAATTATTGGCATGAAGGTAATCAAGACATCCATGTCACTGAAAAAGAGTACATACTAGAATTAAAAAAACATTTAATTAGTACTGGTAATAGTGCATTAACTGAGAAACTGAAAAATGCATAACGAGACATGTTCTTATATGGCGTTGAAATCGTGTGCGCAAAAAACAGCGCATACTCGGACCAGTTTTACTGAGCGTTAGGTGCAATAATGAACGAACATCAAAGTACTATATGCGAATCACTTAGAAACATGTCGTCTGACGAAGCAGCGACGTGGCTACTTAATGAGTACAAGGTTGAAAATCAAAATTGGGGCGAAGCATTGATACTTTTACCTCGCAGGTCGTGGAGTAAAATCGATCAAATTCGTTTGGCTGAGTATTATTTAAAGAAAATACCGTTCGCTAGTTCAAGTGGCTATGAGTCGTTTTTATCATTTATGTCAGTAATCAACTTCGTAAAGACAATACAAAAATATTTACCTACGTCCAAGCTTGATAAAGACTTGCTAAAATACTATTTATTACCTCTTTTAAATAGACAGGCAAGTACCGAAAAAGATAAAAACATAGTTATTGAATTAGAAAATCGAATATCATGAATCAAATAAAAGCACCTAACAATACCATCAAAGCGACACCAAAAAGAGGCGCGATTTATGGTAAACGTTATACACAACAAATATGAAAAAACTGCTTACAATTTATGACTCCTTTGATGTCGATAATAAAGGAACAGTAGTGACCGGAAGAAATGACGAGCACGATGTCCAACTTGAAGCGGGCAGTAAAGTAAAAGTAGTAACTCCAGGCAATAAGGAATACATATTAGAAGTGCTCGCGGTAGAGCGTTTTACAAAATGCTTTACAAACGCCACTCAATTAGGTGTCTTGTTTGGCAATCAAATTAAATCTCAAGACATCCCTAAAGAATCAGAGTTATGGCAATAGGTATAGCGTATAACAAGAGGATCAAGTTTTCTCCCTTCAGTCGCTGAAAAATTCGTATCACCATTTAATTCTAAAATTATGTGTAAGAAAATATGATTAAAACGATCTCAAATGAAGAATTAAAAGTAGAGCTTTTACCTGATATTGAAGACCATAGTGGCATCTTTAAATTTTCTATGCTTTTCAATGGTTATGAATATTATGGCTCTTTGGACGGTGCTAGTGAAAAAGCACGATCTAAAACCAGAAAAAACCTCACTGAAGTAAGAAATGAACTATTCTGTAGTGCCAGAGCATCACGTCATAGTGATGATGAAAGATATTTAGATGTATACCAAGAGTTATTACCTATATTAATATCTAAAATAGAGAACAACAAAAACACATGACAGGAAAATCAAGATCGTTAACTGTGATAGTCAAAAGGTGTCAAATTTGTCCTGACTTATTAATTCCACTAGACCTGAAGAATATACATGAAATCAATAACGGTTAAAGAAGCTGAGATAAAAATTAGACGAGTAGATGGTCTAGAGGGTTACTATCTCTGCAGGCAAAGTGATTGGAGCAAGGAGGTAGCATCCCAATTAGCAGCACAGGATAAATTGAAACTTAATGATATACATTGGTGTATTTTGAAAGAATTCAGACAATACTATAACGAGTTTCAGTGTTTTCCTTCAGAAAAAGTATTAAAAGATAAGATACTTTACAATTGCAAAATCAGCTATGAAGATTTTTCAAGACTATTTCCAAAAGAACACCACCAAGCAGCAAGAATATCTGGTATATGCTTACCAACTGGCTATGGTTATACACTATAATAAAAAGGTGTCGGAGGGCTTAAGTTTTAACCAATCCTGACTGGCAGCTTTCGGCCAGGTCGAGACTAACCAGGCCAGTTGTTGAGGGCACTTGTTGACCCATTGCAGACAAAAGCTTGAAATAAATATTAAAATAAATCAAATGCAGAAATCAGATTAAATTGTATTCGATAGAGCCTGTCTGATAAGGCAAAGGTAGATTTTTGTCTAACTTACAGCTATGTTTTAAATAGAATAAAGATACACTTTATATCGTAAATAGGCTGTTTATTTCATGAAATCTCAGCAGTTAGCTAATGAGAATATAAAAAACGACGACAAAACTATCGTCGGATTGGCTGCCGATATTCAGAAAATTCGTGAAAAAATTTGTAACGTCTTTCTTATTACCTTTGCGGTTATTGCTATTCCTGCTCTGACAGCTAGCCTGTATCGAATAACAGTAATTGGCTGGCAACCGGTTATGGTTGCTCATGTAACGATAGCAATGTCACTATGGGGCATTGTTATTTTTCGAAACAAGATTTCATATAATATACAAGCCAGCTTTATCGTTATTATGTTCCTCATTATCGGGCTGGGGGGAATATATCAGTTTGGTTTGATTGCAGGGAGTATTGCATTTCTTGTGATTTCTAGTCCAATTGCTACTTTGCTCTTTGGAGTAAAGATAGGAATAGCTACATTAGCCATAGCTTTGTCAGGTTCTGCCGTGATTGGTTTGCTAATTGTTTCTGGTAACCTGCAACATGAACTTGATTTGCCAGCCTATGCCATCGCATCTTCATCATGGTTTAATTCAATTATTGGTTGGGGGCTTGCCAGCACCGCTTTAACTACTTCTTTATATGTATTCAATAAGAAATTGATTCACGCTCTCGCCATATCTAAACAAAATCAAGAAGATATACAGCTTAGTAAAGAACGCTTAAATATGGTACTGGAAGGAGGTGAGCAAGGTTTCTGGGATTGGAATATTGATACTGATGAAGTAAAGCGCAATGACCGTTGGGCGCAGATGCTTGGTTATACAACAATCAAGGAATTTGAAGATAACACAGATACCTGGACTAATTCGATTTACCCAGATGACCGAGATGCTGCGTGGAAATCTATTAATGATCATCTTGAAGGCCGAACAACATCCCACAAGCTCGAATACAGAATGCTTACAAAGGATGGCGGTATTAAATGGATCTTGGATCACGCTAAAGTTGTACAGCACGATTCAAGTGGTCGCCCAACGCGGATGAGCGGCACGCATACAGATATTTCTGAACAGAAAAAAATGGAAGAAGAGCTCAGGAGTGCGAAACAAAATCTAGATGAGGTTCTGAAAGAAAGCATAACAGTTGTATATCGCTGTGAAGCTACAGGGGATTATCCCGCCACCTTTATAAGTGAAAATATAAAAAGACAGCTAGGTTATGAGCCAGAACAGTTTACAAAGGATCCTGGTTTTTGGGCAAACCATATTCATCCAGATGATCGTAATCATGTATTTTCAAATCTTGGTGTGTTATTTGAAAATGGCTACCATAGTCATGAGTATCGTTTTCTTAATGGACATGGTGATTATATTTGGATGCATGATGAGTTACGTTTAATTAAAGATGACAATGGTCAAACCAAGGATATTATCGGTAATTGGGTAGATATTACTAAACGCAAACAAGCTGAATATGAAAAAGAAAATCTTCACCGGGAGCTTCAACAGTCACAAAAAATGGAAGCATTGGGCAAACTGACTGGCGGTATCGCGCATGAATACAATAATATGCTTGCCATAATAATAGGGTTTTCTGAGTTATTAAAAAGCCCACTGATTAAACAACCTAAGTTGCTGAAATATGCCAATGAAATTCAGCACGCTGGTAACCGTGCTGCTAAGCTGACCAGTAAATTATTGACTTTTTCGAGGCAAAAAATATCTGAAGCAGATAGCTTATATCTTAATGACTTGCTGCATAAGCTACAACACATGTTAGAAAAAACCCTGACTGTGCGCATTAACCTGATATTTAATCTGCAGGAAAATCTATGGCAAGTTTGGCTTGATGAGGGCGACTTGGAAGACGCCATATTAAACATGAGCATTAATGCCATGCATGCAATAGAAGGTAATGGACAGTTAACTATTAAAACTAACAATCAAAAGATTAATCAAATGAGTGCTCAATCATTAGGTATTGAACCAGGTGACTATGTCTTGCTCAGCTTTACAGATACCGGTTGCGGTATTGATAAAGAAACCAAAGAGAAAATATTTGATCCCTTTTTCACCACAAAAGGAGAGAAAGGCACCGGTTTAGGTCTGAGCATGGTTTATGGTTTTGTGCAAGGTAGCGGTGGTGTCATTAAGGTCAACTCAGAACTGGATCAAGGCGCTCAATTTACACTTTATTTTCCTCGGTATTATGGAAGTAGTCGTGTACAACAATTGCCAGCAGATAATCCTGTTGAGTCTTTTATAAATAATAAAACTATCCTGGTGGTAGATGATGAATCATCGTTGCTTGATTTAACTAATGAGATATTAAGTTCGCATGGCTTTAAAGTTTTTTGTGCTGAAAGTGCTAAAGAGGCATTGAGTATTTTGCAACATGAAACTATCGATATGCTGATTTCCGATGTCATTATGCCTGAAATGGATGGCTATCAACTGGCAGCTATTGTTAAAGAAAAATACCCTGAGATAAAAATTCAGTTGGCTAGCGGTTTTACGGATGATCATAATATGGACATGGTTGATAAGCACTTACAGAATAATGTGTTACACAAACCATTTAGTTCACAGGAATTGGTACTACGAATACGTGAACTGTGTAATGGAAATACTGGGTCATCGATTAGCAGCTAAAAGTATTCTTCTCCTTCTAACTCTAACAAAACAAATGGCCACTTATGACTGCTAGCGGTAGCTTGTAATAACCTTTAATAATTACCTGAATCAGATAATATGATGTTAGTCGATAGTCCGCTATCGGCCAGAAGCGAAGTGTTTGATCTCTTTTAGAGTGACTGCTTTTAGTTATCAAGCATCTATTCCTGTAGATGCTTGCTTGAGAGAACTTAAACTTCAGTTTGCTCAGCCATTTCAAGAGCGTCATCAACTTCAATCCCCAAATATCTTACCGTGCTTTCTAACTTGGTGTGTCCAAGCAATAACTGAATAGCTCTAAGGTTCTTTGTTCGTTTATAAATTAATGAGACTTTAGTTCTGCGTAAAGTATGAGTGCCGTAATCACTTGGGTCTAAACCAATACTCGAAACCCAGTGATTAACAATCCTAGAATATTGCCGTGTTGATAAATGAGATGAATCATGTAATCTACTTTTAAATAGATATTCATTACTTGTTAGATGACCTAACTCAATCCATTTAATAATTGCTTTACGAGTATTCTCTGTGATCTCAAATTGAACAGGCTTTTTTGTTTTCTGTTGCATGATCATGGCACGCTTTAAAATGTGTGTACCATGAGAAATATCCCTTAGTTTCAATTTAACAAGGTCACAAGCCCGTAATTTACTGTCTATAGCTAGGTTAAATAAAGCAAGTTCACGAACATTGTTAGAGTCCTGAAGCCTTATTCGAATTGACCATACATCTTTAAGCGTGAAAGGCTGCTTTTGTCCAATAAGTTTGCCTTTATTCCAAGGGGTATGCTTGATAAAGTTATGAGTAGAATTTTGCATGAGGAGAACTCCTTACTGCGTGAATGGAACTATAAGTATTGCCTGTATGTGATAGACAGTAAACTGAATAAATAGAAGTAAGACTTCTCTGTTGGAGTAATTGAGGTAAATAGTGCTCTATAGTGCTGAGGACATATAGCGGTCATCCTGGAGCTTTGATATAGGGGACGTATATTGACCCTTAGCGGCCATTTTTAATTGTGATATAGTGTCTACAAAAGTGATGCTAGATCACACCCCTTACCTTGGCCGTTATATCTAAATAATTATGGCAGATACAATACGAAATATAGTTATCCCTTTATTTATGATTCTATTCATTTTATTCTACCTCTGGTTGGTAAATAGAGAAATAAATAGGTTTATAAAGGGTATCCAAGCTACATCATGGCCCACCACTACTGGAAAAATATTTAATAGTAAATTAATAGAGCGTTGGGGTTCCGAAGATATGGAATATGAAGCAAGTATAAGCTATTCATACACTGCATTAGGTAAAGAGTATGAATCTAATAACTTATATTTTGGCCTACTTAGTCCAACATCTAAGTGGCCTGCGAAATATCTAGTAAAAAAATACAAAAGACCTGAAAGCATAAAAATATACTACAATCCGAATTCACCAAACGAGTCAGTGTTAATTGTTGGGTTAAATGTCATTCAACTGCATACCCTTATTATTTTACTAATATACGGCATATTTGCGGTGTATTTTTCTGCAGCACTGTATGGTTTAATTTTCGAAAAGATATAATAATGCGCTTAAGTAAAGTGCTGCGCACTGGATGCTCCTATCGTCGCACGACCCTTGGTCGGTAGCTTCTAAAAAGGTATTCATTAACGAAAAATCTTTCAATTTCATATTTGAATTAAACGAGGCAATAGCATTTATGTTTGGTGTGGGCGCAGGAGTTATTGGATTTCCTATTCTTTGGGGCATTTCTATTGTAATTTCAATTTTTCTATATAAAAAATTGTTAAGAAAACCATACCGATTGACTTCTAATATATTAACTGTACTTATTCTTTACCCCTGTGCCGCAGGACTTATCGTAGTATCTGCCTATTTCATATTTTCAGAAGAGATCATAGATTATGAATGGTATCGCCCTATATGGGTGTTATTTACACCTGTTGTATTTGCCATCTTTATTATAAAATCCTTGCGTTTTAAAGTAATAAATTACAATTTTCTTGGAGCTAATGTTACAAACCAAAACGTTGCAGCAACTTTACTTTTAATACCTGTAACATTACCAGTCATCATTATACTAGTGGTGAGTGTTTGTAGTTATTATTTAGAGTATGTCGAAGAGACAAGGGATCCAGAATGGCATTACCTAAATAACGCTAAGCAATCAGTATCTCATCCCTATGCAGGAGTGTGGAAAAATTATCATCATGATGATTCAGGATATGCCATTGGCCCTAATACTGATGGCACATACTATGTGTCAAGGTGCAATGAGAAGGGGTGCGGAATGACAGATCAAATTTTCAAATCGTCTACAATTATAGATGATAAAACTTTTATTATTAAAGATGTTAACACCCTTAAAGTCAGGTTATTTTATAATAATAGTTATTCGCAATACGAGCGCTTTATACCAGGTAATATTGAACTCGCCCCAATTAGAATCAAAGACTACAATAAAAAAATCAAAGCTAACAAGTTACTTGACTTGACCGACTCAGAAGACGCCCTCTAAATTCGCTTTACAGTTGAAGCTCGTTTTTAACGATAGTGTATTTGTAGCTCATGTAATTATTATTTGACTGGCAGCTTTCGGCCAATAGCAGGCAGATATTAGTTTAAATCTCCCCAGACAGATTGAATGATGCTGACTGCAGCTATTGCAGCGGTTTCAGTTCTTAATACTCTTGGTCCAAACTTTACTGCATTAAATCCTTTATCGATTGCCTGACTTATCTCATCATCGGTAAACCCGCCTTCTGGCCCAATTAAAATCGATGCGGCATCAGACTGCTTGGCGTCTAACATTGAATCTGTTGATTCTGGCTGCAGAATAAAGCCAGTTTGGTTGTCATCGAGTTGTACAGAGGAAAACTTTTCTGGTTCATGTATGGTGAGTAATTGATTGCGTCCACTTTGTTCGCAGGCACTTGTAGCAATGCCATTCCAATGGCGCATTTTTTTTTCGAGACGGTCGGCTTTTAAGTTAACTACTGTGCGTTCACAGATAACAGGAATAATTTCTGTAACGCCGAGCTCAACAGCTTTCTGAATGGTGGTGTCCATGTGGTCGCCCTTAGAAATACCTTGTAATAAGGTAATATTCAAAGGTGACTGATTGTTGTTAATCACAAATTTTTTGGTTGTGATTTCTGCCTGCTTTCCTGTTGCGGTGATTGTGGATGCATAATATCCATAATCTCCGTTAACAGATAAGCCATTAAATAAATGGACTTCAGTGCCTTCGGTGAGTCGCAGTACTTTAAGTAGATAGCTACTGGTTGCTTTATCTAACGTTATCGTACAGTCTTCGGACAAAATTTCTTCTGTGTATATTCGTGATATGCGCATTAGGATTTATTAATCACGTGTTGCGAGGTTGATGCCATCAAATGCAACTTGGGCCATGTGATTTATTTCTTCTTCGGTGATGACATAGGGTGGCATGAAATAAACAACATTGCCAAGTGGTCGTAAAAGCACACCATTTTTAAGACCATGTTGATAAACACGCAAACCTCGACGTTCTTTCCAGTCATACGGCGTTTTTGTTTTTTTATCTTTAACCATTTCAATGGCGACGACCATGCCGTGTTGTCTTACATCACCAACTTGTGGATGCTCTTTAAATTTTTCTGAGACTTTTGTTAAATGTTTAATCAGGTTCTGGTTGGCTTGAATAACATTGTCTTGTTCAAAAATATCTAATGTTGCTAACGCCGCACGGCATCCCATCGGGTTGCCGGTGTAACTGTGTGAATGTAAAAACGCAGTCAGATTTTCATAGTCATCATAAAACGCATCGTAAACTTTATCAGTAGTCAGTACTACTGATAAAGGTAAATAACCGCCAGTTAGTCCTTTTGATAAACACATGAAGTCAGGTGTGATCTCTGCCTGCTCGGATGCGAATAATGTACCTGTGCGACCAAAACCGACAGCAATTTCATCACAGATTAAATGCACGTTGAATTCATCGCAGGCTTCACGCAGTAATTTTAAATATATTGGGTGATACATGCGCATATTGCCTGCGCACTGGATCAGTGGTTCGATGATGACGGCACAACATTTATCGGCATGCTTTTGTAATATTTCCCGCATCGGTTCAATCATGCGTGCGGAATAATCTTCATCCGTTTCGCCTTCTTCTTTGTTGAAGCAGTCGGGTGATGGTGCTGTGATTGTTTTTAATAAAAGCGGTTCGTAAGTTTCTTTATACAAAGCAACATCGCCAACGGATAAAGCAGCGATGGTCTCACCATGATAAGAGTTTGAAAGATTAATGAATGTTGTTTTCTCTTTTTTACCGGTATTAACCCAGTAATGAAAACTCATCTTTAACGCGACTTCGATAGCAGAAGATCCGTTGTCAGCAAAAAAAGTTTTATTTAAACCTTCTGGCGTAAGCTTAACTAAACGTTCGGATAACTCGACAATCGTCTCGTGAGTAAAGCCTGCGAGGATGACGTGTTCGAGTGTCTCCATTTGGTATTGCAATGCTTTATTAATGCGTGGGTTACAGTGACCAAACATATTAACCCACCACGAACTGATGGCATCAATATATCGGTTGCCCTCAAAATCTTCTAAGTAGACACCATCACCTTTTTTAATAGGAATAATGGGTAAAGATTCATGGTCCTTCATTTGTGTGCAGGGGTGCCAGAGTACAGAAAGATCGCGTTCGATCAGGGTGTTATTACCCATGAGAAATAGTCTCGTAAATGTCAGTAAGTGGTGACTTATTGTACTGTATTAACTTATAGACGGCACGTTTAGAAAAGTATGGTTTTAATCAGGTTTGAATGAGCGAGATACGCATAGAGCAGAATTCTGCATCTATGCGTATTCGTGGTGGTGTTTATTTATCCAGCTCGTTCCAGATGGCCAGTGTAGATTCTGTCTGGTTCATGCTGTAGAAATGCAGTCCAGGTACGCCGTTGTCTAACAGACGTTGGCACATATCGGTCACTACATCTGCACCAAAGGCTTTCAGTGAGTCGACATCGTCATGAAAGTCTGCCAGGCGTCTGCGAATCCAGCGAGGAATTTCAGCGCCACAGGCATCGGAGAAACGCGCAAGATTCGTATAGTTAGTGATGGGCATAATGCCGGGAATGACAGGGATGTCGATTCCCATCAGTTCGCAGTCATCAACAAACTGGTAGTAGGCATCTACATTGTAGAAGTATTGCGTAATTGCCGAGTTTGCACCGGCATCAACCTTTTGTTTGAAATACTCGAGGTCTTTTTTAGGTGATTCAGCCTGAGGATGAAACTCAGGATAAGCCGCTACTTCAATATGAAAATGATCACCGGTTTTTTCACGAATAAATTCGATTAACTCATTGGCATAATTGAGCTCGCCGGCTGAATACATGCCCGATGGTAAATCGCCACGCAAAGCGACAAGGCGTATAATGCCCTGTGCTTTGTAGTTTTCCAGTATCTCAGCGATTTCATCTTTGGTTGAACCAATACAGCTCAGGTGCGGAGCTGTTGGTACACCAGTGTGTTCAATAATGTTGCTAACGGCATTAAATGTGCGTTCGCGAGTAGAACCACCGGCACCAAAGGTCACCGAAAAAAATTCAGGATTCATTTCCTTTTTTAATGTAGCGCTGGTGTTTAATAATTTTTCCAGTCCGGCTTCCGTTTTAGGCGGGAAAAACTCACAGCTAAATGTTCGATTCATTTTCCTTTTCCGAGATTCTTATTAGTAACGATAATGATCAGCTTTGTACGGGCCTTCAACGGGCACGTCAATGTAATCAGCCTGTTGTTGAGTCAGCGTGCTCAGGTATGCGCCAACTTTTTGCAGGTGCAGACGAGCTACTTTTTCATCAAGTATTTTTGGCAGAATGTAAACTTCATTCTTATAGTTTTCAGCATTCTGATAAAACTCTATCTGCGCCATCACCTGGTTAGTGAATGATGCTGACATAACAAAACTTGGGTGGCCTGTTGCACAGCCTAAGTTAACCAGACGTCCTTTGGCTAAAAGAATAATGCGTTTTCCATCAGGAAAAATAACATGATCAACCTGTGGTTTAATTTCTTCCCATTGATATTTTTCTAATGACGCAATATCAATTTCAGAATCGAAGTGACCAATGTTACAAACGATGGACTCATTTTTCATATTGATCATATGGTCGTGAGTGATTACGTTCATGTTGCCTGTTGTAGTAACAAAGATGTCGCCTTGTTTGCAGGCTTCATTCATATCAACAACGCGGTAGCCTTCCATTGCTGCCTGTAATGCACAGATAGGATCAATTTCTGTAACCCATACTGTTGCGCCCATGCCTTTAAATGCCTGTGCACAGCCTTTACCAACATCACCGTAACCGACAACAACAGCGATCTTACCGGCAATCATCACGTCAGTTGCACGTTTGATTGAATCGATTAACGATTCGCGACAACCGTATAAATTATCAAATTTAGATTTGGTTGCAGAGTCATTAACATTCATTGCAGGGAAAAGTAATTCACCTTTCTTTTGCATTTCATATAAACGGTGAACACCGGTCGTTGTTTCTTCGGTAACACCTTTAACGCTGGCTGCAATGTCCTGCCATGTTGTTGAGCCATCACTGATAGTGCGACGCAATACATCAAGTACGGCTTTGTATTCTTCGTTGTCATCATCTTTAGTGGCTGGAATGGCACCTGCTTTTTCAAACTCAACGCCTTTATGAACTAATAAAGTCGCATCACCACCATCATCAAGAATCATGTTTGGCAATTTGCCGTCAGGCCATAACAATGCCTGCTCAGTACACCACCAATATTCTTCAATGGTTTCACCTTTCCATGCAAACACAGGAATACCTTGTGCAGCAATCGCCGCAGCGGCGTGATCCTGAGTTGAGAAAATATTGCATGAAACCCAGCGAACTTCAGCGCCTAATGCCACTAATGTTTCGATTAATACAGCAGTCTGGATGGTCATGTGGATACTGCCCATAATGCGGCAGCCTGCTAATGGTTTTTCATCGCCATATTCTTCACGTAATGCCATCAGCCCAGGCATTTCTGTTTCAGCAATGGCGATTTCTTTATGACCCCAATCGGCCAGTGAAATATCGGCAACTTTATAGTCAGTAAAATTTTTATCAATTACAGCATTCATTGTTTAGCTCCTGATTTAGGAATTTGTTAGTAGCCATTTATTAATGACTACAAATTATTTATTAAAGGCCTGCAGCATCTTTAAGTGCGGCAGCTTTGTCTGTTCTTTCCCAGGTAAAGTTTTCTTCTTCACGACCAAAGTGACCATAAGCCGCCGTTGGTTTATAAATAGGGCGAAGCAGGTCCAGCATTTGAATCAGGCCTTTTGGTTTTAAATCAAAATGTTCGCGCACCAATTCAACAATACGCTCATCATCAATTTTTCCAGTGCCAAATGTTTCTACTGAAATAGACGTTGGCTCGGCAACACCGATTGCATATGAAACCTGAATTTCACATTTGTCAGCCAGACCTGCAGCAACAATGTTCTTCGCTACATAGCGACCAGCGTAAGCTGCTGAACGATCAACTTTTGACGGGTCTTTGCCAGAGAATGCACCGCCACCATGACGAGCCATACCACCGTATGTATCAACGATAATTTTTCGACCGGTTAAACCGCAATCTCCTACCGGACCACCAATAACAAAGTTACCAGTCGGATTAATAAAGAACTTGGTATCTTTATTTAGCAGGTTTTCTGGTAAAACGGGTTTAATGATTTCATCCATTACCGCTTCACGTAATACATCCAGAGTAATATCTGGATTGTGTTGAGTCGATAAAACAACAGCATCAATACCTACAGGGGTGCCGTTTTCATAACGGAAAGTCACCTGGCTTTTTGCATCCGGGCGTAACCATGACAATGTGCCATTTTTACGGACTTCAGCCTGACGTTTAACCAGCTGGTGTGCATAAGTGATAGGTGCAGGCATTAGCACATCGGTTTCATTGCTGGCATAACCAAACATTAAACCCTGGTCACCGGCACCTTGTTCATGGTCATCAAATTCATCAACACCCATCGCAATATCTGCTGATTGTTTATCGATTGAGGTGATGACCGCGCATGAATCGGCATCAAATCCCATGTCTGAGCTGGTGTAACCAATTTCTCTAACGGTTTCACGAACCACTGCCTGCATATCAACCCAGGCTTCAGTGGTGATTTCGCCAGAGATGACGACCATGCCGGTGTTAACCATAGTTTCACAGGCTACACGGGCTTTTGGGTCTTGCTCAAAAATGGCATCTAGAATTGAATCTGAAATCTGGTCGGCTACCTTGTCTGGATGACCTTCTGAAACCGACTCGGATGTAAATAAATGGCTATTAGACATATCTATATTCCTCGGTGCTATCAATCATGATTAGCAAATACTTGATGTATTTATATAGCTGAATGAACGGGAATAGTCGAAACTGTGACACGCGCTCATTGCTTAGCTACAAACTAATAATGAGCGCCGTTGAAATTGAATACACTGAGCCTGACAGATGGAATCTGCTGCAGCGCCCCTCAGTGCGTTTCAGGATTATAGACTATAAAATTAGAAATGGCTAATGGAAGGCCGATGAACGGTCATGCTGATTAATGAACAGATTAATCATCAGTATCTTCGTAATCTCGGTGCATTAAAGTTTTGAGTTCGTTCATTTCATCGTCACTGAGTGAGGCATGTTGCGACTGATGTAATAAGAATTCGAGGCGCTGGTCGTTCATCTTTTGCCGGATTTTCTCAAGAGCATGTTGCAACATCGTCAGCGAGGTGTCTTTGTCTTCGGCGCCTGGTATGTCCCAGTGTAATAATTTATTTAGAAAGCTACCCATTTCATTCTCACGCCAGCGTTCTAAAATAGCAGCGCTACTTAACTCGGGTGTTGATTTAATTAAGTCGTAAAGTTCAAACAGAATATTGATGCCTTGTATATCTGCATGGCGCAGATCGTCAGCTATTTCTATTTGTGTAGCTAGTGAAGGTTGTTGCAGTATCAGGCCTACAGCAAGACGAACATTGGTAATTCGAATATGTCGTCCTTTTGTTTCAGCCGGGTTTTGAGTCTGAACTTTTTGTGCAGGCGCTTGCTCAACCAGACGCTTGTTATGAAGCCC
>Ga0316206_1001657_pt1 | contig 18427 bp, 17 predicted proteins | sample 6monthpyrite_MG_FD_204942 | JGI IMG/M metagenome (GOLD analysis project Ga0316206, IMG submission 204942) | Microbial mat bacterial communities from mineral coupon in-situ incubated in ocean water Damariscotta River, Maine, United States -... | ecosystem: Environmental > Aquatic > Marine >... | reverse complement strand
GGACCTGGAGCGGATGATGGTGCGCTCTGGTGTTCAGCTGTATAAATACTGGTTCTCGGTGACTCAGGAAGAGCAGCATCGCCGATTTTCCAGCCGCGAGCATGATCCGCTGAAACGTTGGAAGCTAAGCCCGGTCGATAAGGCCTCGCTGGACAAGTGGGATGATTACACCGAGGCGAAAGAGGCAATGTTCTTTTACACAGACACCGCCGATGCGCCGTGGACGATCATCAAGTCGAACGACAAGAAACGCGCCCGGCTGGGCTGTATGCGGCATTTCCTGAGCAGTCTTGATTATCCGGGCAAGGATGAGGACGTGGTGGGCAAACCCGATCCGCTGATTGTGGGGCGCGCCGAGCATGTGGTGCATAGTGCGGATCACATTCTGGCGACATCGCTGCACCCGGATGTGCGCAAGCCACGGGGTTGATCGGTAGGGGGGGGATCTGAAGGAGTGCCTTCGGCACGCTTTAGCCTCCCCATCTTCGGCTTCGCCTGCGATGGGGCCCGCCGCCCGGACGAGAGCGTTGCGTTCAGGCGGCTGGCAGGATGTGTTGGGTCAGAAGTTGGTTCAGGACCCCCAGATACCCGTCAAGCGTGGCGGGCCGGCTGGGGTCTGAGGTGATGGCGACGGTCATGTCAAGATCTGGCAGCACATAGATCATCTGCCCGCCGTAGCCGCGGGCGTAAAAGATGTCATGCCCGCCGGTCTGCCAGATGTACCAGCCATAGCCATAGCCATGGCCGGTTTCCACGGAATTGCCGTAGGGCGTCCAGCTGCGGGTGATCCAGTCGGATTGCAGGACGCGGCGTGTGTTCCAGTCGCCGCCCCGGCGGTACATTTCCCCGAAACGGATCATTGCCAGCGGCGAGATCCGCATGTCGTTGCCGCCCACGAACCGCCCCTGCGGGTCGCGGTTCCATTCGGGGATGTCGATGCCCAGTGGATCGCCAAGGCGCGATTGCGCGAGGCTGTGCAGATCGGTGCCCGCGACCTGCGACAGCACCGCCCCAAGGACGTGGTAGCTGGCGGTAGAATACAGCATTGCGGTGCCGGGATCGGCCACCATGGGTTTGCTAAGCGCCTCGTAGATCCAGTGCTTTGTGCCGACCCATTCGCCGTAGGCGGCGCCCGAGACCTCTTGCAGGCCAGAGCGCATCGACAGCATGTGCCCCACGGTAATGTCATGCACGCGTGGGTCGGCGCGACGCGGGACAGTGCGTTTCAGCAGCGGAGCGATCCGTTGCTCGGTGCTGGTCAGCTCTCCGCGTTTGAGGGCGATACCGGTGAGGGCAGAGATCAGCGATTTTGAGACGGATTTGACATTCACCGGTCGGTCAAGCTGCGGGCCACGAAAGGCCTTGGCCTCGACGATATGGCCGTAGCGGGCGATGACGAGGGCGCGGAGCTGTTCAATTTGTCGGGCGGCATCAAAGGCCCTGTCGAACCCGGCGGGTTGGGCAAGGGCGGGATGGACACGGGCCGCGACGGGCAGGGCGGTGAGCCCGGCGAGCATCTTGCGGCGTGTCCAATCCTTTGACATCATTGGCGACTTCTGTATCGGGGCCAAACCGGGGCCAAAACCCTTGCCCCGGCCAAACCTACAGGTTTTCGGTCTGCGGCATGCCCAGCACGTGGTATCCGCCATCCACCCGGACGATTTCACCCGTGGTGCAGGCGCCGTAATCGCTGGCGAGATAGACGGCGGTGCCGCCCACGGCCTCTAGCGTGGCATTGCTGCGCAGGGGGGCGTTCATGTCGGTGTGTTTGAAGGTCTTGCGCGCGCCGCCGATGGCGGCACCGGCGAGCGTTTTCATCGGGCCGGGCGAGACGGCGTTGACGCGGATGCCTTCGGGACCAAGGTCATTGGCCAAGTAATAGACGGTGCTTTCCAGCGCCGCCTTGGCCACGCCCATTACGTTGTAATAGGGGGTGACGCGGTTGCTGCCTTGATAGGTCAAGGTCAGGATGGTGCCGCCATTTGTCATCAGCGGGCGGGCCCGGCGGGCGACATCGATCAGCGAGTAACAGCTGATCGACATGGAATTGCAGAAATTGTCGAGCGATGTGTCGATGAATCGCCCCGTCAGTTCGGCGCGGTCGGAAAATGCGATGGCATGCACCACGAAATCGAGGCTGTCCCATTTCGCGCCGAGCTCTGCAAAGGCGGTATCCATCTTGTCAGGATCCATCACATCGCAATCGATCATCATGTCAGAACCGATAGAGTCCACCAACGGGCGGACACGCTTGCCAAAAGCCTCACCCTGATAGGTAAACGCCAGTTCGGCGCCCTCGGCGGCCATGGCGCGCGCGATGCCCCAAGCGATAGAGCGTTCGTTCGCGACACCCATGATCAGGCCGCGTTTTCCGGTCATCAGGTCAGCCATTAAATATCATCCATGAAATTTCGACAGCAGCATCGAGCCATTCGTGCCGCCAAAGCCAAAAGAGTTGGTCATCACCGTATCAAGCCCGGCGTTTTCGACAAGGCTGGTCGCGATTTCGGCCGGGTCAAGCGTGGGGTCGAGGGTTTCGACATTGATTGAGGGGGTGATAAAGTCTTGATCGAGCATCAGCAGGCAAAAAATCGACTCTAGCGCGCCAGCGGCCCCCTGGGCGTGGCCGGTCATTGATTTGGTCGAACTGATCGGCGGCGTTGTGCCCCCATAGTCTTTCATGGGGCCAAAGACCCGGCGCACGGACTGCACCTCGCCCACGTCGCCGACCGGCGTCGAGGTGCCATGGGCGTTGATATAGCTGACTTTGCGGTCGTTTTGCAGCGTTTTTAACGCCAGGCGCATCGCGCGTTCGCCGCCCTCGCCCGAGGGGGCGACCATATCGTGGCCGTCTGACGTGGCGCCAAAGCCAGTGACCTCGGCGTAGATTTTCGCGCCGCGCGCCCGGGCGCGTTCAAGGTCTTCCAGCACCACCATGCCGCCACCGCCGGAAATCACAAAGCCATCCCGATTGGCGTCAAAGGCCCGGCTGGCCTGGGCGGGTTTGTCGTTGAACTTGCTGCTCATGGCGCCCATGGCGTCGAACAGGCAGGACAGCGTCCAGTCCAGTTCCTCGCCGCCACCGGCGAACATGATGTCCTGCTGACCCAGCATGATCTGCTGGGCGGCCATGCCGATGCAGTGCAGCGACGTGGAACAGGCCGAGGTGATCGAGAAATTCACGCCCTTGATTTTATAGGCGGTCGACAGGTTCGCCGACACTGTGGACGACATGCATTTGGGAACCGCAAAGGGGCCGATCCGCTTGGGTGCGCCCTTTTCCAGAACTGTCTGATGCGCGGTGAACATCGCACTTGTCGACGGCCCGCCCGATCCGGCGATCAGGCCGGTGCCGGGGTTTGACACCTCTTCGGGGCTTAGCCCCGCATCGGCGATGGCCTGGCGCATTGCCTCGTAACTGTAAGCGGCGGCGGGGCCCATGAAACGCAGCACGCGCTTGTCGATATTTTCGACCATGTCGAAGTTGATCGCGCCTTTGACCTGGCTGCGAAAGCCACGTTCGGCGTAATCCTCGGCCGCAACGATGCCGGACCGCCCCGCCTTAAGCGACGCGGTGACCTCGGCGGCGGAATTGCCGATGCTTGATATGATTCCCAAACCTGTGATGGCGACGCGGCGCATGGGCTTTCCTCCTACTCGGGCCGGGCCTCAGGCCTCGGCGGCAGCCAGGCCGACTTTCATGCCTGTGGCCTCGGCGACAATCTCACCATCTGCCATCACACGGCCATCCGCCACCCCCAATTTCAGCTTGCGGTCGATGACCCGCGTGAAATCAATGTGATAGGTGACCAATTTGCGGTCGGGGCGGATCATGCCCTTAAGTTTGACCTCGCCCACACCCATGGCAAAGCCCTGACCCTGCCAGCCGCGCCAGCCCAGGTTAAAACCGGTGAGCTGCCACAACCCGTCCAGCATCAGACAGCCGGGCATCACGGGATTGCCGGGGAAATGGCAGGGAAAGAACCACAAGTCGGGATTGATATCGAGTTCGGCAACAATGTGGCCCTTGCCATGGTCGCCGCCATCGCCGCTGACATCAGTGATCCGATCCATCATCAGCATCGGTGGTTCGGGCAATTGCGCGTTTCCGGGGCCGAAAAGTTCCCCCCGGGCGCATTTCAACAGGTCTTGTTTGTCAAAGCTCTTTGGGAAGTCGCTCATGATATAATGGGCCCTTGATCGTCGGTCTTTTTTGCTCGGACCCGTCTAGCAGGTCGGTTCGCTGGCTGGCAAGGGTATCCGATGTCGCCGAATTCATTTGAAACTTTGGCGTCGCGCGCCCTATATTGCCCTAAGATAAAGGGCAAATTGGCAATGCATAGCACCACAGAGACACAAAAACGCGGCGTTGATTGGCTAAATGGTGCGGGGCTGCGCCCGACGCGGCAACGTCTGGCGCTTGCACAATTGCTGGTGGGGGATGGCGAAAACCGCCATGTCACCGCCGAAAGCCTGTATGCCGCGTCCTGCGATACCGGCGAGAAAGTGTCGCTGGCGACGGTTTACAACACGCTAAGCGCGTTTTGCGAAGCCGGGTTGATGCGGGAAATCACCGTTGACGGGTCGAAAAGCTATTTCGACACCAACACCAGCAATCACCCGCATTTCTATTGGGAAGACAGCGCCGCGCTGAGCGACGCGCCGGTGGATGAACTGGTGATCTCAAGCCTGCCCCGGGCACCGGAAGGCGCCGAAATTGCCAAGGTCGATGTGGTGATCCGCCTGCGGCGGGTCTGAGGCAAGGCGCCGATTGTTGGTCGCCGCTCTGAATGGCGGCGGTGCGGGACAGATCCGGCTTTGCCGCCAGGGACACTTTGCTGGGTCTTCATCACCTTCGGTCCAGCCATTCCACAAAGCGTGTGCATATCGGATACGAAAACGCTCACGGACACTGTTTCTTGATGGCACGAAACACCCAACGCGGGCATTTTTGCGGGCATTTCCTGCAAAAGCGCCCCTTGTCGCGGTCCCTAGAACCACTGCCCCGGTTCCATCAGTCCAAGATCCAGCAATTGCTGGCTGTGCCACTGGAACCCGGTCGAGTTGTGCCATTTGAAATTGTGGATATCAAAGGTCGATCCAGCGTTTGATTTCAGCGCCTTGGCGGTGCGAAAACTGCAGATCGCTGTGGTGATATTATTGTGCCAGGGGCAGGCATAAGTGTTGTATTCTTCATCCGAAAAGGTGTGGTCTTCGCGCAACTGCACCCCCTGGGCGGCACGGAATAGCGCGATGCGGTCGATTTTGCGCTTGGGTTTGGGAACATGTTCTTCAAATCGCCAGCGCAGTCCGCCAAAGAAATCCAACTGGCGTTCCTTGGGGTGGCCGAAATCGTCAGGCCGCGCCAGCGCGTAATAGCCTGATTTGTCCAGATAGGCGTCGGCGACGCTGACCGCGTTGGGAAAGGTTTCAAGATCGGCGGCGTAAAGGTCGATCACATAGGTCAGAATTGCATCGCGCCGTTCTTCGGTGTGAAAGGCCAGCATCTCGGCCACCGAGCGTGTCTCGCAGAACGGGTAAAACAGGTATTCGGCGTTATAGCAGTAATACAGCCAGATACCGGCCGCCGCATCGGTCACGGCATTGACGGCTGTTTCCAGCGCATGGGGCTGATGCAGGGAATAGCGCATACGATGCACGGTTTCCGCCAGATCCATCGGCAAGGACATCTCATCCGGGCCGAACACCAGAACCTCGACAAACCCCAGTTTCAGATGATGGCGAATGGTCGATTCGACCTCGACCAGATCCTCGACAAAGATCATCGCCACCGGGCCCTTGGCCAAGGCCGCAGCACCGGTTTTCAGAAACTCATCCAGGCTGTCATACCGCATGTGCCGCTCTCTATGCCTCTTTTGGGTTAAAGTCCCATGAAATTCGTACAGTTTGCAAGACGTCCGCAGCTTGTGTAACAGGCGCAGGCGGAGGATCGATGATGAGCGCGCCCAAGAAGCTATATATCAAGACCTATGGCTGTCAGATGAACGTCTATGACAGCGAGCGTATGGCCGAGGCCCTGGCTGGATCGGGGGGCGGGCAGGGCTATGTCGAAACGACGACGCCTGACGACGCCGACATGATTTTGCTCAATACCTGTCATATCCGCGAAAAGGCCGCCGAAAAGGTCTATAGCGAATTGGGCCGCTTCAAGGGGTTAAAGGCCACCAATCCCGATCTGAAGATCGGTGTGGCTGGCTGTGTGGCCCAGGCCGAGGGCCAGGAAATCATGCGCCGTCAGCCGTTGGTTGATCTGGTTGTCGGCCCGCAAAGCTATCACCGCTTGCCAGAGCTAGAGGCAAAGACCCGCACCGGGCAAAAGGCGCTGGATACGGATTTCCCCGAAGAGGACAAATTCGAACATCTGAAATCCCGCCCCAAAGCGGCGCGCGGACCCAGCGCGTTTCTGACCGTTCAAGAAGGCTGCGACAAGTTCTGCGCCTTTTGCGTGGTGCCCTATACCCGCGGCGCCGAGGCATCGCGCCCCGCAGACCGGGTGCTGGCCGAGGCGCGTGGCCTGGTCGAGCGCGGCGTGCGCGAGATCACCCTGCTGGGGCAAAATGTGAACGCCTATCACGGGCAGGGGGGCGGGCATGGGGACGGGCCGGGGGACGGGCAGGGCGCGGATGGCGACTGGTCGCTGGCGCGGCTGATCTGGGGGTTGAATGATATCGACGGGCTGGACCGTATCCGTTTCACCACCAGCCACCCAAATGACATGTCCGACGATCTGATCGCGGCGCACGGCGAATGCGCGAAACTGATGCCGTATCTGCATCTTCCGGTGCAGTCGGGCAGCGACTCGATTTTGAAAAAGATGAACCGCAGCCATACGGCGGAAAGCTACCTGCGGTTGATAGAACGGGTCCGTGCCGCGCGCCCCGATATCCTGATCTCGGGCGATTTCATCGTTGGATTCCCCGGCGAAACGGATGCCGATTTTGAGGCGACGATGGATCTGGTGCGCGCCGTGCGTTACGGCCAATGTTACAGCTTTAAATACTCGGCCCGCCCGGGCACCCCAGCGGCAGAGCGCGCGCTGGTTGATGGCGATGTCGCCAGCGAACGGCTGACCCGGCTGCAGGCCCTGCTGACCTGCCAACAGCGCGAGATTCAGGATGCGATGGTCGGGCATGAGGTGAACGTGCTGTTCGAGCGCGCCGGGCGGATGGCGGGGCAGATGACCGGCAAGTCGGATCATCTGCATGCTGTGCATGTCACGGCAGGCGACCTCAACATCGGCGATTTGCGGCGGGTAAGAATCACTGAAAGTGGCCCAAACTCGCTGGCGGCAGAGCTGCTGACGCGCTAAATCGGGCCTTGCGGCAGATGTGCCACAATTTGCTGCGTCGTCGGCCCGCCTGTGGATAACCGTCAATTCCCCCCGGATTCCCGGCGGTTAGAGCATTAATATTGGTTAACTCCCCGGGATTGCGGGGATTTCCCACACCATATCTTGTAAAAGCCGCTTCACAAACCCACCAGACTTGCTAAGCTTTGCCAGATAAGGGGGATGTTGCATCTGGTTAGGCCATATGCGGCGCCTTATGTCGAAATAGAAGACACCGGCAGAGGATTAAAGCAGTGGTTATAGGGATTTCCAAAGCCTTTCGCAGCAAGATTGCAGGGGCCGTCGTCGCCGCGCTGATAGCGCTGGTTGCGACAAGTGCAGCACAGGCTCAGGGCGTGCAGCGCGAAGTTATCGGCGAGGCCTATGTGCCCACCATTTGGGTAGACCCGGATGGATGTGAGCATTGGGTGATGGACGACGGATGGGAGGGTTATATGACGCCCCACACCACCCGTCAGGGCATTCCGGTCTGCCGTCGGGGCAACACCTGCGCCGTGATGAACAGCGATCAGCTGTTCAAAACCGACAGCTACCGTGTCAGCGCCCAGGGTCGCGCGCGCCTGACACAGTTCTTCCAGTCTGCCGGGGCCACCAGCTATATCATCGCCGGTCACACCGACAGCCGTGCCAGTGATGACTATAACATGCGTCTTTCGGTGAACCGTGCCAATTCGGTTGCGGCCGTGGCCAAGTCGGTCGGCGCGCGTATCTCCGATGTGCGCGGCTATGGCGAGCGTATGCCGCGCGCCTCGAACGGGACTGCCAGCGGCATGTCCCAGAACCGTCGCGTCGAAATTATCTGCATCCGCTAAGCGCGCACAACCAAACCTTTTTAGGGGGATCATATGAAACTCATCAAAAGCGCCGCGCTGCTTGTGCTTGCGACCGGACTGGCGGCATGCGTGGACAATAAAGAAGACAAGACAGTGGACCGTGGCATTGACAGCAAGCATCTGAGCGAGCTGAAGGCCGGTATCTGGATAGACCCGACCGGCTGCGACCACTGGATCATCGATGATGGCGCCGAGGGCTATCTGTCGGCGCGGCTCGACAAATACGGCAAGCCGGTGTGTTCTGGCGCCGCGCCGCCGAACACGGCCATCGGCCCGTATAAATCGGGTTCGGCGATCTCGGATCCGATCTGACCGTTACCCGACGAACCACTCAGCATCGGATAAGGGCCGCCGGAGGGATGACCGGCGGTCCTTTCTTATGCAGGGGCGGCTTTTTGAATGATGATTCCGTGACAATTTGCAATTGTGTCTTGCCCCCGGTCGCGCGGCTTGGCACGCTAAGATCAAAGCCTCACCCGCCACCAGACCCGCTACGGAGATCAGTTTGGCCATCAGCACATTGCCGCCCTCGGAAACCCCCGACGACATCCACGAAACGCTGTTGGAATTTCCCGACAATCGAGTGCTGATTGATCTATGTGGCGAATATGACCGCAATCTCGCGCAGATCGAACAAGAGCTTGGTATCCAGATCCTGCGCCGCGGCAATCAACTGGCCGTCATTGGCGAGCCAGAGATGCGCGAACAGGCCGCCGCCGTTCTGCTGGCGCTGTATGGCAAGCTGGAGGCCGGCCGCACGATTGACCCCGGCGAAATTGACGGCACGATTCGTTTGGGTGTGTCCGGTGTCGGCACCGGCACCCGCGATGGCGATCAGATTGAGATGTTCGGCCGCGAGCATGTCGAGATCAAGACCCGCAAGAAAACGGTCCAGCCGCGCACGGCGGCACAAAAGGCTTATGTGCAGTCGTTGTTCGCCAATGAACTGGCCTTTGGCATCGGCCCGGCGGGCACCGGCAAGACCTATATCGCGGTCGCGGTTGGGGTGGCGATGTTCATCGGCGGCCATGTCGACAAGATCATCCTGTCACGCCCGGCGGTCGAGGCCGGAGAGCGGTTGGGCTTTTTGCCCGGCGACATGAAAGACAAGGTCGATCCCTATATGCAGCCGCTTTACGACGCGCTGAATGATTTTCTACCGGGCAAGCAGATGGCCAAGCTGATGGAAGACAAGAAAATCGAGATCGCGCCGCTGGCCTTTATGCGCGGGCGTACGCTGGCCAATGCGTTTGTGGTTCTGGACGAGGCGCAGAATGCCACGACGATGCAGATGAAAATGTTCCTGACCCGTCTGGGCGAGGGTAGCCGCATGGTGATCACTGGCGACCGGTCACAAGTGGATTTGCCGCGCGGCGTGCCATCGGGCCTGCGTGATGCGGAACGGCTGCTGGGCCATATCCCCGACATCTCGTTCAATTATTTCACGTCCAAAGACGTGGTGCGCCATCCGTTGGTTGCCAAGATCATCGAGGCCTATGATTCCGATGACGCCGGGGTCTGATTTCGGGCGTCTGATTTAGGGTCAGACCCCCGGGGGAAAAGGTGCCTGGCGCGCGGTACATACGAACATAAATGGATCGCGCCAGGCAGAAAAGGTCAGGTGCTGAAATTCCGGCGGGAGAGGCTTGGGGAAGGGGCACCCCCGCGCGTTCTGAAGTGCATTATTTATGTTTTTCCGGGGCCTGCAGGGCGCCAACTGCGATGGGCGGCTCTGGTTGCGGGTTGAACATGCGGCTGTTGAAAGACAGCCCCGATGTTATCCAAAGTGGTGGTTCGGGTTGTGGATTAAAGCCATATTTCGCGGCATCCGGGACATACGCCTGCGACAGCGTCGCGATGGACTGGCCAGGAAACGAACCGGCAGACACTGCGGCAACCGACATGCTAAGCACCACGGCGCAAAGGGCGACGGTCAGGCCAGTCTTGTGGCGATGCCGGGGGGCGGGGCAGGGCGCGCGGTGCATGGTGTATTCCTTTCTATCTATGTGCGGGTCTGACAGTGGGTCGCGCGGGGTTGCGGAAAGGTTCAAAAATAAATTTTGGTGGGCTGGGCAGACAATCTGCTGGACAGGCGGAGGCGGATAAGGTGTTAAAGCAATTCGACTTAAACCAGACTCATCTAACGTTGCCTGAAATCAAAGATTTCAACGCGTTTGATGATACGGGATGTTTCAAGTCAAAGCCGAAACGCTATAGGCGCCATGATTGTTGATGTGCTGATTGAAGATGCCCGCTGGGCCAGGGCCGGGCTGGAACCACACGCCGAAACGGCGGCGCGGGCGGCGTTGATGCATTTGGGGCTGGACCCGGCGGCGTTCGAGATTGCCGTGCTGGGCTGCGATGACGCCCGCATCGCCGTGCTGAACAGCGATTTTCGCGACAAGGCGCAGGCGACAAATGTGCTTAGCTGGCCGTCCGAGGACCGCAGTAGCGGCGCCCCCGGTGATGCGCCGGTGCCGTCAATCCCCGGAGAGTTGGGCGATATCGCTATCGCATATGACACATGCGCGCGCGAAGCAGGCGATCAGGGCAAATCCTTTGAGGCCCATATTTTGCACCTTCTGGTGCATGGTGTGCTGCATTTGTTGGGTTATGATCACATAGACGCGCGGGATGCCGCGCGGATGGAACAGTTGGAGGTTGAAATACTTGCAACTTTGGGGGTCAAGGACCCATATTGAACATACGGGGCACAGATTGCCCCAGTGATGTGGAAAGGGACGATGGACGACTCTGACAGTGGGTCTTCTAGCGCGGCGCTTGGCGCGCAGGATCAAACGAGTGATGGGCAACGCGGGCTTTTCGCCCGGATTGTGGATGCCTTTAAACCCGATACGGGCAATACGCCCGATTTTCAAAACGACCGGGATACGTTGAACGGTGCAGCCAGCGCCGGGACGGTGCTTGGCCTGTTGAACCTGCGGCGGATGCGGGTCGAGGACGTGGCGATTCCCAAGGCTGAAATCGTCTCGGTCCCCGTGGACATTCCAAAGGATGCCCTGGTGAAAGTGTTCCGTGACAGTGGGCTGACCCGGCTGCCGGTCTATCAGGGCAGTTTGGATACCCCGCTGGGTTTGGTGCATCTGAAAGACTTTGCGCTGACCCACGGCTTTAACGGCGGCGGTGGGCGGTTCAGCCTGCGCAAGATGCTGCGGCCGTTGCTGTTTGCGCCGCCCTCGATGCCAATCGGGGTGCTGTTGCAGAAGATGCAAAGCCAACGGATGCATCTGGCGCTGGTGATTGACGAATATGGCGGGGTCGATGGGCTGGTGTCGATCGAGGATCTGATCGAACAGGTGATCGGCGAGATCGAGGATGAACACGATATCGACGAGGGACAATTCTGGACGCTGGAAAAACCGGGCTGTTACCTGGCCGCGGCGAAAACCCCGCTGGATGAATTTGAGGCCGAGATTGGCATCAAACTGATCGAGGGCGAGGATGAGGAAGAGATCGACACGCTGGGCGGGCTGGTGTTTGTGCTGACGGGCCGGGTGCCTGCGCGGGGCGAGATGATTCCGCACCCCAATGGCCCCGAGTTTGAGATCGTCGATGCCGACCCACGCCGGATCAAACGGCTGCGCGTACGGGTGCCGTTGCCCGACCATGTTTAGGGAAATGCCTGTGCTAAGCGATTTGGATTTTCAGAAAAACACCGGGGGGCCAGCAGCGGGGGGTCCAGCACATGGCTGACCTGGTGCACAGTCCGATCTTCCCGGGCCTTTTCGCGCGCCGGGTGATGCCCGGGGCGGTGCTTGCGGGCATGCTTGCCGCCTTGGGGCAGGCGCCGGTGTCATTGCCCTGGGCAACATTGGTCGGGCTGGCCATCGCCTTTGCCCTGCACAGCCGAAGCGTTGCGCCCAGGGGCGCGGCCTGGATCGGTTGGGCCTTTGGCGCGGGCTATTTCGCCGCCGCGTTGTTCTGGATTGTCGAGCCGTTCTTTGTCGACCCGGTTCGCCATGGATGGATGGCGCCCTTTGCGCTGATCGCGCTGTCCGGGGGGTTGGCGATTTTCTGGGGGGCAGCGGCGGGTCTGGCGCGCTGGCTTTCGCCACGGGGCTGGGGCATGGCCCTGGCCTGGGCGGTGTGTCTGGCGCTGGCAGAACTGGCGCGGTCTTATGTGTTCACCGGCTTTCCCTGGGCGCTGATCGGCCATGTCTGGATCGGCTGGGCGCCGATGCAGCTGGCGGCCTGGATCGGGCCGCATGGGTTGACGCTGTTGACATTGCTGGTGGTGTCACTGGGGCTGACCGCATGGCATTTCCGGCAAATTCTGGTGCTGGCGGTTCTGGTGCCCTTTGCCGGTCTTTATGCGGTGGGGCTTTGGCAATCGAACCAACTCATTCCCGAGCCGGGCCAAATTCGCAAGGTGCTGCGGTTGGTGCAGCCAAATGCAGCGCAACGCCTGAAATGGCATCCCGACTATGCGCTGGGCTTTTTTGAGCGTCAGGTGGAATACACAGCCGCCCCGTCGACCCCGCGCCCCGATCTGGTGATCTGGCCGGAAACCGCTGTTCCGACCCTGCTGGAAAATGCCGATGCGGCGTTTGAGCGGATCAGGGTCGCGGCGGCGGGCGCGCAGGTGGTGTTGGGCATTCAACGCCGCGAACAGGGGCGGTTTTTCAACAGCCTCGTTGTGCTCGATTCCGACGGCCAGGTGGTCGACCTGTATGACAAGGCGCATCTGGTGCCCTTTGGCGAATATATCCCGCTGGAATCGCTGCTGGCGCGCTCTCCTTTTGCGATGTTCGTCGAGGCGTTCGGCTATGGCTATACGGCGGGGCCGGGGCCACGGCTTGTGGATCTGGGGCCGTTGGGGCGGGCCCTGCCACTGATCTGTTACGAGGCGATCTTTCCGCAGGACGTGAATGCTGCGCCCGAACGTCCGGACTGGCTGTTGCAGATCACCAATGATGCCTGGTTTGGGCAGATCGCCGGTCCGTATCAGCATCTCGCTCAGGCGCGGCTGCGGGCGGTGGAACAGGGGCTGCCGATGGTGCGGGTTGCCAATACCGGTGTGTCGGCGGTGATTGACGCGCGCGGCAAGATCGAGGCGATGCTGCCTTTGGGGCAGGCGGGTTATCTGGATGCGGGGCTGCCGCCGCCGTTGCCGATCACGCTTTATGCGCGCACCGGCGATTGGGCGATTTTGGTTGTATTGGGCCTGCTGTTTCTCGTCGCAGGCGCGCTGCGGGCCCGAAATCGTCATTGACGGGCTTGTTTCGGGCGCGTAACGCAAAAGGGTACCGCCGCCACAACGGCTTCCTGACGTGGCGCGCGAAAACCAAATGGAGCGTTTATGTCCCGTAATAACTATATTTTCACCTCTGAATCGGTTTCAGAGGGCCACCCAGATAAAGTCTGCGACCGGATTTCCGACGCGGTATTGGATGCCTTTCTAAGCGAGGACCCGGTCAGCCGGGTCGGGTGTGAAACCTTCGCGACAACGAACCTTGTGGTTGTTGGCGGCGAAGTGCGCGGCCCGGGATCGGTGTTGAGCCGGATCGAGGATATCGCGCGTGAATGCGTCAAGGATATCGGGTACGAGCAGGACCGGTTCCACTGGGCCAATATGGAAGTGCGCAATGTGGTGCATGGCCAGTCGGTCGAGATTGCCCAGGGCGTCGATGCCAGCGGTAACAAGGACGAGGGTGCCGGCGATCAGGGCATCATGTTCGGCTATGCGGTGAAAGAAACACCAGAGCTGATGCCGGCGCCGATCCAGTATAGCCACGCAATTTTGCGCCGATTGGCCGAGGTCCGCAAATCTGGCGCCGAGCCAAAATTGGGGCCGGATGCAAAAACCCAGCTGACGGTGTTATATGTCAATGGTGTGCCGGTGGGCGTGGACTCGATCGTGCTGTCGACGCAGCATCTGGATGAGACCATGAGCAGTGCAGATGTGCATGCGCTGGTCGAGCCCTATATTCGCGAAGTTCTGCCCGAGGGCTGGATTACAGCAGAGACCAAGTGGCATGTGAACCCGACCGGCAAATTCGTTATTGGCGGGCCGGATGGCGATGCCGGTTTGACCGGGCGCAAGATTATTGTGGATACATACGGTGGGGCTGCCCCGCATGGGGGCGGCGCGTTCTCTGGCAAAGACCCCACCAAGGTTGACCGTTCGGCGGCCTATGCGGCGCGTTATCTGGCCAAGAACATCGTGGCTGCCGGTTTGGCGCATCGCTGTACCTTGCAACTGGCCTATGCGATTGGCGTCGCCAAGCCGTTGTCGATTTACGCCGATACGCACGGTACTGGCGAAGTACCCGATGCGCAGATCGAGGCGGCCGTGGCGCAGGTGATGGACCTGACCCCGCGCGGCATTCGAGAGCATCTGCAGATGAACAAGCCGATTTATCAGCGCACGGCTGCCTATGGCCATTTTGGCCGGGCACCTGATGAGCAGGGCGGGTTCAGCTGGGAAAAGACGGATATCGCCGAGGCGCTGAAAAAAGCGGTTTGACGCGTTTTTTCGAACTTCTGTAAGAAAATTGAGGCGGGCCAATTGGCCCGCCGCTTTGTTTGCGCCGTGCGTTGCACGTCACGGTGGCCGCATTTTTCCAATGTTGTGTGGAATTCTTTAGGGATTCGTCAGTTGCTTACCTAGGGAATGGTAAGCGTCTTGACATATTGCGCCACAGACCCGATATGGCGATGGAAGGTCCCGCGCTCTGCCGCGTGAGCAGAGGGCAGTTTGATCTGCCAGTGACGCCCGGCGACCTGACACATAGTTTCCCACATCACGCAGGGGGGCTGGCGCAATGGCGGCCATGTGGGCAATTCGGTCCATCGGTTAGGCCAGCGCGCAACCCTGAACGCGCGGGCTGTCCCTTTTGGGCGGCCCATGACTGTTATTTTATGCCTTTGGGGTTGCCCCGGGGCGAAAGGACCAATCCAAGATGGATTTTGATATGCTGGGGCTGAAGCCCCGCCTTGTGGCGAAGCTCGCCGAACTGGGGTTCAAGACCCCGACCCCGATTCAGGCCCAGGCGATACCGCATGCGATGAACGGGCGCGACGTGATGGGGCTGGCGCAGACCGGCACCGGGAAAACGGCTGCTTTTGGCCTGCCGCTGATCCATGCGCTGACCAGCGCAGGGGTGAAGCCAGAGCCGAAGACGGCGCATGGTTTGATCCTGGCGCCGACGCGCGAGTTGGCCAACCAGATCGCCGACAACCTGAGCGCCTTTACCAAAGGCTCGCACCTGAAGGTGGCGCTGGTGGTGGGTGGTCAGTCGATCAACCGCCAGATCGAGGCGTTGAAACGCGGCGCCGATTTGCTGATTGCGACGCCGGGACGGTTGATCGATCTGATCGATCGCCGCGCGGTCAGCTTGGGCGAGACACGTTTTCTGGTGCTGGATGAAGCGGATCAGATGCTTGATCTGGGCTTTATTCATGCGTTGCGCCGGATCGCGCCGTTGCTGGCGGCGGAACGTCAGACGATGCTGTTTTCGGCCACCATGCCCAAGCAGATGTCAGAGATTGCCAATGCCTATCTGACGAACCCGGTACGGGTCGAGGTGGCGCGCCCGGGGCAGACCGCCGACAAGGTCAGCCAGTCGGTGCATTTCGTGGCGCAGAATGACAAACAGGATCTGTTGATCAAGCTGATTGGGGCGCATCGTGATGAACGTGCGCTGGTATTCTCGCGCACCAAGCATGGCGCCGAGCGGTTGATGAAAAACCTTGTGCGGGCCGGATTCAATGCAGGCTCGATCCATGGCAACAAAAGCCAGGGCCAGCGAGAGCGTGCGATCAGGGCGTTTAAATCGGGCGAGATTCTGGTGCTTGTCGCCACGGATGTGGCGGCGCGTGGGATTGATATCGACGGTATCGAGCACGTCTATAACTTTGACCTTCCGAATGTGGCCGAGAACTATGTGCACCGGATCGGACGGACTGCGCGGGCCGGGCGGTCTGGGCTGGCGATTGCGTTCTGTGCGGCGGCCGAGATGAGTGAATTCAAGGCAATTCAAAAGGTTGTCGGCCAACCGATCAAGGTTGTTGGCGGCACACCTTGGGCAGAAGTGCCTGGCAGCAAGCCAAAAGGGCGCCCGCAACAGCAGGGGCGGCGGCGCCCGGCTGGTCATGGCGGTGGCGGCAATGGTGGCGGTCAGGGACGGCGGCGCCGCGCGGCGTGAGTTGACGTTAAAAAAACGGTTTGATCTGAATGTGACGCGCCCTTTGGGCGCGTCGCTTGTTTTGCGCCGCGCTTGCGCGCGTCGCGGTGGGCGTGTGTTGAGGCGCTTTGGCTTCGATTTTGGAGCTTGAGCGAGCAGAGAGGCCGGAATAATTTCGGCCAAATGGGGGGCTGGGCTTGACGCTGTGCCTGGTCCTGCGCAAAAGCCGGGGTCATGTCTGAAACTCATCACCCCAAGGGCGCCCCCTGGCGCAATTTCTATGGTCGACGCGCGGGCAAGACCCTGCGCGAGACTCAGAAAGACGCGCTGGAGCATGATCTGGGCGCGCTGACGCTGCAGGATGTGGAATGGGAGGACAACCCGGACCGCACTGCGCTGGATCTGGACACCTTGTTTGGCGGGCGACCTTTGTGGCTGGAGATCGGCTTTGGCGGTGGCGAGCATTTGTTGGATCAGGCCGCGGCAAATCCGGATGTGGGGTTCATTGGATGTGAGCCGTTTATTAACGGCGTTGCGATGCTGCTGACCAAGGTGCAGCAGGCCAATGTCGACAACCTGCTGCTGCATCCCGGTGATGTGCGCGACTTGTTTGATGTGCTGCCCGAGGGGGCGGTGAAAAAGGCGTTTCTGCTGTACCCTGATCCTTGGCCGAAAAAGCGGCATCATCGGCGGCGCGCGGTGACGCCCGGCTATCTGAACCCGTTGGCGCATGTGATGGCACCGGGGGCAGAATTGCGGGTGGCGACGGATATTCCCGATTATGTCCGCCAAACGATGGAAGAGGTGCCGCGCGCGGGTTTTGAGTGGCTGGCCGAAGGGCCGGCCGATTGGCGCGCGCCCTGGGACGATTGGTATTCGACGCGGTACGAACAAAAGGCCCTGCGCGCGGGGCGGGTGCCGCATTATATGACCTTCCGGCGGCGCTAGGCCGGTTTGCGGTGGACCGCCCCGGCGTGGTTCGCTAATTCACGGCGCGACAGGCGCAAAGGAGTTTCCCATGTCCAGCCACGGCGATCCGATACCGATGACCTCTCGCCGATCCGGGCCGTTGACCGGCGTGGCCGAGGTGCCCGGCGACAAGTCGATCAGCCACCGCTCGTTGATCCTTGGGGCGCTGGCTGTCGGCGAAACCCGAATTTCGGGCCTGTTGGAGGGCCAGGATGTTTTGGACACCGCCGCCGCGATGCGCGCCTTTGGGGCCGAAGTCATCGAGAAGGGTGGCGGCAACTGGTCGGTGCATGGGGTCGGGGTTGGCGGCTTTGCCGAGCCTGAGGATGTGATAAATTTCGGCAATTCCGGCACCGGGGTGCGGCTGGTGATGGGGGCAATGGCGGCAACGCCGATTGCGGCAACCTTTACCGGGGATGCCAGCCTGCGCGGCCGTCCCATGGGGCGCATCACTGACCCGCTGGCGTTGTTTGGCGCGCGTGCCTATGGGCGCGAAGGCGGACGTTTGCCGCTGACCGTGATCGGTGCCGGTGATGCGGTGCCGGTGCGCTATACCTCGCCTGTGGCCTCGGCGCAGGTGAAATCGGCAGTGTTGCTGGCCGGGTTGAATGTGATGGGTCAGACCGTCGTGATTGAGAAAGAGGCGACCCGCGATCATACCGAACGCATGTTGCGTGGCTTTGGCGCCGAGGTCAGTGTCGAGGTGACAGACGAGGGCCATGTCATCACCCTGACCGGCCAGCCAGAACTGCGCCCGCTGAGCATCGCGGTGCCGCGTGATCCGTCCTCTGCGGCGTTTCCGGTTTGTGCGGCGCTGATCACCGAAGGCTCGGACGTTTTGGTGCCCAATATTGGTCTGAACCCAACGCGTGCAGGGCTGTATACAACCCTGCGCGAGATGGGGGCGGATCTGACTTTTGAGAACCCGCGCGAAGAAGGAGGCGAGCCGGTTGCCGATCTGCGCGCGCGCTTTTCGCCCGATATGAAGGGCATCGAGGTGCCGCCGGAACGTGCGCCCTCGATGATCGACGAATATCCGATTCTGTCGGTGGTGGCGGCCAATGCGACGGGCAAGACGGTGATGCGCGGCGTGCATGAGCTGCGCGTCA